>ENA-ORSI01002428-ORSI01002428.1-human-gut-metagenome-genome-assembly--contig:-NODE-2428-length-13468-cov-4.111459_pt1 | contig 13468 bp, 14 predicted proteins | sample MGYA00242187_ERZ509154 | MGnify/ENA primary metagenome ERZ509154 (study PRJEB26280, sample SAMEA2338627) | human gut metagenome | biome: human gut; feature: human-associated habitat; material: faeces...
GCCTTGGAACTGCTGTAGGGTGAGCTGGTGTGCAGTGGCGTCTGCTCGGTGAACAGTAGATCCGGCCGGTCGAGCGGCAGGTCGCCATAGACCTCGTCGGTCGAGACCTGATGAAAGCGCACATTGCCGTATTTGCGGCAGGCATCCATGAGCACGGACGTGCCGATGATGTTCGTCTGCAGAAACAGCGACGGGTCGGCGATTGAGCGATCCACATGGCTCTCGGCCGCGAAGTTCACGACCACGTCGGGATGTTCTTCTTCAAACAGGCCGTAGACCGCCTCCCGGTCGCAGATGTCCACCTTGGCAAAGCGGAAGTTCGGCTGCCCGAGCAGCGGCGCGAGCGTGGAGAGGTCGCCGGCATAGGTGAGCTTGTCGATGCACACGAGTCGGTCGTCCGGATAGTGCTCACGCAGATAAAACAGGTAGTTTGCGCCGATGAAGCCGGCGCCGCCCGTGACAAATCTAGTCATGCAGCTCCCTCTCAAACACAAGTTTGTCCTCCGCGACCGCGCGCAGGTGCGTGCCGTAGGGCGAGTGGTCATAGCGCGCAGCGGCGGCCAACAGCTGCGCCTTCGTGAGCCAGCCCATGTGATAGGCCACCTCTTCCGGCGCGGAAATGATCACGTCCTGGCGGTTCTGCACCGTCTGGACAAAGACCGCCGCGTCCATGAGGCTCTCGACCGTACCGGTGTCGAGCCAGGCAAACCCGCGGCCGAGCAGCTGCACCTTCAGCCGGTCGGCATCAAGATAGAGCCGGTTGAGATCCGTGATCTCCAGCTCGCCGCGCGCGGACGGGCGCACCTGCCGTGCCATGTCCACGACGCGGTTGTCGTAAAAATACAGGCCCGTGACGCAGTAGTTCGAGCGTGGGTGCGCCGGCTTTTCCTCCACGGACAGCACGCGCTTGTCCTGGTCAAACTCCACAACGCCGAAGCGCTCCGGGTCTTTGACGTGGTAGCCGAAGATCGTGGCATAGCCCGCCTCGGCATTTGCGACCGCCTCGCACAGGTTGCTGCGAAAGCGGTTGCCGTAGAAAATATTGTCGCCGAGGATCATGGCGCACGTGTCGCCGCCGATGAAGTCTGCCCCGATCAGAAACGCCTGCGCGAGCCCGTCCGGGTGCGGCTGCACCGCGTAGGACAGGCGGATGCCGAACTGGCTGCCGTCGCCGAGCAGGCGCTCGAAACGCGGGGTATCGTCGGGCGTCGAGATGATGAGGATGTCGCGGATGCCCGCGAGCATGAGCGTCGAGAGCGGGTAATAGATCATGGGCTTGTCGTACACGGGCAGCAGTTGCTTGGACGTGACCCGCGTGAGCGGGTACAGCCGCGTGCCGGAGCCACCGGCGAGGATGATGCCTTTCATCGTGCTGCCTCCCTTCAGTCTCTGCGGTAGAGGTCGCGGGTGTAGACTCGCGGCCACACATCGTCGAGCGCGGGCTCGGCGCGGTTAGCAACAATAACGGCCGACATGCGCTTGAACTCCGCGAGCGACGAGATCACCGGCAGACCGGCGAAGGAGGCGTCCCTGAGCGTCGGCTCATAGATGACGACGCTCGCGCCCGCGCGGCGCAGCCGCTCGATAACGCCGCGGATGCTCGACTCGCGGAAATTGTCGGAGTCCGCCTTCATCGTCAGGCGGTACACGCCGACGACGCCGCCCGCCGCCTTCTTCAAAATCTGGCGGGCGATGTGATCCTTGCGCTCGTCATTGGCCGTGACGGCGGCGCTGATGATGCGGTTCGGAATGTCACCGAAGTTCGCCACCAGCTGGCGCGTGTCCTTCGGCAGACAGTAGCCGCCGTAGCCGAACGACGGATTGTTGTAATGTGCGCCGATGCGCGGGTCAAGGCACACGCCGTCGATGACCTGGCGCGTGTCGAGCCCCTTGAGCTCACAATAGGTATCGAGCTCATTGAAGTAGCTCACGCGCACAGCGAGATACGTATTGGCAAAGAGCTTGATGGCCTCGGCCTCCGTTGCGTTCGGGTAGAGCGTGGGGATGTCGCGCTCCGCCGCGCCCTGCTGCAGCAGAGACGCGAACCGGCGCGCGTCCGCCTCCGTCGCCGTGCCGCCGTGCGGGCGGCCGACCACGATGCGGCTCGGGTGCAGGTTATCATACAGTGCCCTGCCCTCGCGCAGAAACTCCGGCGAGAACAGCAGCCGCGCGCAGCAAAACCTGCCCACGATGCGCTCCGTATAGCCGACCGGCACCGTGGACTTGATGACCACGAGTGCGCCGGGGTTGACCCGGCCGACGAGCGTGAGCACCGCCTCGACGGTCGAGGTGTTGAAGAGGTTGCGCTCGGGGTCATAGTCCGTCGGCGTGGCGATGATGACCACGTCGGCCGTGCGGTAGGCCCGCTCGGCGTCCACGGTCGCCGTGAGCGTCAGCGGCTTCGTGCGCAGGAAGTCTGTGATCTCGGCGTCGACGATCGGCGAGACGCCGCGGTTGATCTGTTCGGCTTTGGCGGGGGTCGTGGTCACGGCGGTGACGGCGTTGTGCTGCGCGAGCAGCACCGCCTGCGCCAGGCCGACATAGCCCACACCGGCAACGGTAATGTTCATAGGCATTCTCCGGTTTCTCAAATCATGCATGGGTCACAACGCGGCCGGGACAGCTGCCCCGGCCGCAGAAAAAGCAGATGATGGCGTCAGCGGTTTTCCTCCATCTCCACCGGCAGGCCGGTGAGGTAGCGCCGCAACATGTCGAAGGCGTGGTTGGCCGCCGCGTGCTTGATGCGCACGCGCCCCCACTTGTCCTTGTGCAGCGTGCGGTGGAACGTGCCGTCCGGCGTGGCGAGGGCCACGAAGAGCGTGCCGACGGTGTGCACACCGTCGCCATCCGGGCCGGCAAGGCCCGTGATGCTCAGGCCGAGGTCCGTGCCGAAAGCGGCGCGCACATGCTCGGCCATCGCGGCCGCGACCTCGGGGCTGACGGCGCCGCAGCGCGCGATGAGCGCGGGGTCGACATCCAGCAGGCGGGTCTTGGTCTCGTCGTTATAGGCGATGATGCCGCCGGCAAACACGGCCGACGCACCCGGCACATTCGTGAGCAGGTCGCCGAGCAGGCCGCCGGTACAGCTGTCGGCCACGGCAATGGTCTTGTGCTGCGCGAGCAGGAGCTCAGCCGCGCACGTCTCGATATTCGGCGTGTCAACGCCGTAGGCAAAGGTGCCGAGCTCGCGCTGCACGCGCGCGAGGCACGGGGCGATCATGGTCTCGGCCTCGGCCTCCGTGGCAGCCTTGGCCGTGACGCGCACGAGGCACTCGCCCTCCTTGGCATAGGGCGCGAGCGTCGGATTTTGCATCTCGTTCATGAGGTCGCGCAGCTGGTACTCCATCGTGCCCTCGCCGATGCCGAAGATCTTGACGCTGTGCGAGACGATGATCCCATCCCCGCGCGCGGCGAGAAACGGGCGCACGCGGTAGCGCAGCAGCGGCTCACACTCCAGCGGCGGGCCGGGCAGCATGATGACGAGGCAGCCGTCGGCCTCAAACGCGCAGGCCGGGGCTGTGCCCCAGTCGTTTTGCAGCACAGTGCAGCCGCGCGGCAGCATGACCTGCTGCAGGTGATTTTCCGTCATGTAGGTGTGACGCTCGCGGTACAGGCCGCGCAGGCGTTCCTCCTCGGCCTTGTTGAGCTCGAGCGGGATGCCGAACGCGCCGGCCACGACCTCCTTGGTCAGGTCGTCGCACGTCGGGCCGAGGCCGCCGGTCGTGATGATGAGGTCGGCGCGCGTGCGGGCAAGCTGCACCGCCTGCTCGAGCCGCGCGCGGTTATCGCCGACGACGGTCTGCCAGTAGACGTTGATGCCCAGCTCCGAGAGCAGGCGCGCGACCGCGGCCGCGTCGGTATTGATGGTGTCGCCGAGGAGCAGTTCGGTGCCGACGGCAATGAGTTCTGCATTCATAAATCGATCCGGATCCTTTCAATTCCGTCCACTGCCTCGTGCACGAGCGCGTCGATGTCGAGCGCGGACTCCGCCTCCGCGACCTCCGCCACGGTCGGGCGGGTCTTGGGGTGGCGCGGGGTGAAGACCGTGCAGCAATCCTCATACGGGAGGATGGATGTGTCAAATGTGCCGATCTCGCGCGCGATCTTCACGATATCGCGCTTGTCCATGCCGATGAGCGGCTGGAGCACGGGCAAGTGCGTCACGTCCTGCGTGCAGGCCATGGCCTCCATGGTCTGGCTGGCGACCTGGCCGAGATTTTCGCCGGTGACGATGGCCTTGCACTCGTTGTGCGCGGCGATGTCCTCGGCGATGCGCATCATGAACCGGCGCATAATGAGCGTGAAGTATTCCTCCGGGCAGGCGCGGCGGATCTCCTCCTGAATGTGCGTGAAGGGCACAATCTGCAGCGTCATGCGGCCGGTGTAGGCCGTGAGCTCTTTGGCCAGCGAGAGGACCTTCTCCTTGGCGAGCTCCGACGTGTACGGGAAGGAGAAAAAGTGCACGGGGACGAGGCGCACGCCGCGCTTTGCGATCATGTACGAGGACACGGGGCTGTCGATGCCGCCGGACAGCAGCGTCACGGCCGCGCCGTTGCAGCCGACGGGCATGCCGCCCGCCGCCTCGACGGCCTGCGCGTGGACATACGCCGCCTGCTCGCGCACCTCGAGGCGCACGGTCAGCTCCGGGTCGTGCACGTCGACGACCGTATCGGGAAACGCCTCGGCGAGCTCGCCGCCGACATACTGCGACAGTTCGATGCTCGTCATGGGAAAGCGCTTGTCCGAGCGCTTGGTCTCCACCTTGAAGCTGTGCGCCGCCGTCATCGCGTCGTGCAGGTATGACTTGGCAAGCGCCGTGATGGCGTCCTTGTCCTTCTCGCAGGCGGCCGCGCGCGTGATCGTCGCAATGCCGAACACCTTGCGCACGGCGTCATACGCCGCGTCGAGGTCAGCCGCGTCGTCGGCGGCCTCGATGTACAGCGCCGACTGCAGATATGTCACGCGGAAGTGGCCGATGGGCTTGAGGCGGCGCTTGACGTTTGCGACCAGCCTCTCTTCAAAATAGTGCTTGTTGAGGCCCTTGAGAAAAATTTCTCCGGGCTTACAGAGCAGCAGATCCTTCATAAATCGTTCGTTCCTTTTCTTTCAGGATATCACAGGCAGCGCTCGACGAGCGTGATGAACATGCCGATCGACCACGCGCCGAGCCACACGATGGCCAGGCACACGAGCACGCCGAGGATGAGCCCGATGAGCGAGCAGACATAGCCGACGGTGCGCGGCGTGCCGTTGAAGCCGAGGCTCTTGGCGCGGGAGGCATAGATCAGGCCGATGATGCCCGTGACGACCGAGCCGAGCGCCGTGTAGCCGAAGATGAGCAGCGCGCACGAGACGATGCCGAGCACCATGGCGACGGTGGCCTCATGCTTGCCGGGCTGCGGGCCGGGCGGCTGATACCAGTTGGGGTTGTAGTTGTAGTTATTGTTGTACATGAGGAAGCTCCCTTCTGTCGGGCCGGGCTCACGGCTCGGCGACGGAAAAGTCATACGTGCGGTACTGGATGGCCTCGGCCAGGTGCGCAAGGCCGATGGTCTGCGCTCCGTCGAGATCGGCGATCGTGCGCGCGACGCGCAGGATGCGGTCATAGCTGCGGGCGGTGAGGGCCATGCTGTCAAACGCCTGGTGCATGAGCTGCTCGCACTCGGGCGAGAGCGCGCAGAACTCCGCGAGCGCACGCGGGCCCATGTGGGCGTTCGTCGTGGTGGTGTCGTCCCCGTAGCGGGCGCGCTGCACGGCGCGGGCAGAGTGTTTACCGGGGTATACCCGGCACTGGCAACAGACGCAGCGCCGCTGCTTGCTGCTGCCATGCTTGCCGCCGACAGCGCCAGCAGCATCGAGGATGTGGTGTTTGAGCGGAGATTCGGCTGTGCAGAGGGTTTTGCGGCTTTTGGAGCCGCTGTTCAGGTGCAGGGACGCACACTGGACATCCGGCCGGTGCGGCAGCTGCAGGGCGCGTGTGCACGGGCTGCGGACCTGCGCGGAGGCGCGGCACTGGTGGTGGCCGCGCTGGCGGCAAGGGGACGGAGCCGCATTACCGACACCGGTTACATCGACCGCGGATATGCCGGTTTTGCACAGATGCTGGCGGAACTTGGTGCCCAAATTGAGCGGGAAATGCCGCGGGAAAGCGCCAGCGAGAAAAAAACACCTTCAAAAAAGCAAAATTGACTTGCATTCAGGGCAAAAAGATGATACGATACAGTTATATAAGTGTAAGCAGATAATTTCTGTGCGCTATGCGCAGTTCTACGATAAAATCCGATGGAGGACAAAGTTATGGCACTCATGCTCGATGAAGAAATGGACGAAAACGTTACGACGATCAAGGTGATCGGCGTGGGCGGCGGCGGCGGCAACGCTGTCAACCGCATGGTCAGCGACGGCCTGCAGGGCGTCGAATTTATCGCAATGAACACCGACCAGCAGGCTCTGGCCAAGAACCACGCTGCCACCAAGGTGCAGCTGGGTTCCAAGCTGACCAAGGGCCGCGGTGCCGGTGCAGACCCCGAGATCGGCCAGCGCGCCGCTGAAGAGAGCAAGGACGAGATCGCAAATGCGCTCAAGGGTTCCCAGATGGTGTTTATCACCGCCGGTATGGGCGGCGGAACCGGCACCGGTGCAGCACCCGTTGTGGCCGAGGTGGCACATGATCTGGGCATCCTGACCGTGGGCATCGTCACCAAGCCCTTCTCCTTTGAGGGCAAGCGCAAGATGGGCCTGGCAGAGCAGGGCATTGCAAACCTGCTCATGCACGTTGACAGCCTGATCGTTATCCCGAATGAGCGCCTGAAGATGATCAGCCAGGAAAAGATCACCCTGATGAACGCCTTCCAGGCCGCCGATAATGTGCTGCGTCAGGGCGTGGAATCCATCTCTGCTCTGATCAATGTGCCCGCCTTCATCAACCTGGACTTCGCCGACGTGCGCTCCATTATGAAGGATGCCGGTTACGCCCACATGGGCGTGGGCAGCGCCAAGGGCGCTGGTAAGGCAGAGAACGCCGCCAAGGCTGCGATCTCCTCTCCGCTGCTGGAAACCAGCATTGCCGGTGCACACGGCGTGATCATCAACATCACCTCCAGCCCCGATATCGGCCTGGAGGATGTCGAGACCGCTGCCGGCCTCATCACCCAGAGCGCTCACCCCGATGCAAACATCATCTGGGGTACTGCGTTCGATGAGAACCTGTCCGATGAGATGCGCGTTACCGTTGTGGCCACCGGCTTTGACAACAAGGCCGCCGATGGCCTGCGCAGCAGCCTGAACAACGCCGCCGGTGCCGGTGCTTCCACCCCCAGCGCAGTGTTCAGCTCTGATGTGTCCGGCGCGGGTGCTGCAAAGCAGCAGCCTGCTGCCGCCGCAAACAGCGCTGCAAAGCCGGTGGAGGAAGAAAGCAGCGACAACCGTTACTACGATGAGCTGCTGGCGATCCTGAATAAGCGCAAGTAAGTTTGTAAGTTACAGTGTGAACTGCCCGGGAGGGGGCGTGGTCTCTTGCGCGCGTGAGCGGGAGGAGCAGAGATGGTACCAAACGACATCTGGCTGCGCACCGAATGGCTGAGCTGCCGCAGGACCAGTGTGCTGCGCTGTGTGGAGCGTTATTGTGCCGCCGCTGCCCGTGAATACCGCCGCGCTCTGCGCAGGGTGCAGGAAGTGGAGGAAATGATGGCGCAGGTCGAACCGGAAACCGGGAGACGGCTCCCGAGCCAGCCCGCTCAGGCGGAGCTGTTGAACCGCCGTCTTGCTGCTGCCAATGCGGAGATCCGCCGTTACCAGACCCGGCTTTACGCCTGTGAGCGGGAGATGGTGGCACTGCGGCAGGAGAACGCCGAGCTGGAAGCTCTGTGTGAGCAGGCGCGGGCAAACAGCCTGCTGCCGCCCGTGCCCCCGCAGCCCAAGGTGCTGGAACAGCCCGGCCTGCCGGTGATCGTGTTCCACCCGGCGGCAGATGCCCCCAAGGCAGAGCAGCCCCAGCCGGATGCTGTACCGGAGCAGGAGCCTGCCCCGCAGGCCGCACCGCCGGAACCGGAGGAGGAACGCTGCTCCTTTGCGCAGCCGGACTGGAAGCCCACCACGGCACTCGACCATCAGGCGGTGGATCTGGTACATCAGCTGGAAAGCTTAATGACTGTATAACAAAAAGACGATGCACAAACGTTGTGCATCGTCTTTTTTGCATCTTGGGGATGTTACCGCACGGCGCTGGTGCGGTGCTCCATGAGGTAGGTGGCCTTCAGATCGGCAATGTGGAGCTTGACGGCAAGCGGGTATTTGTCGTAAGCCTCTGAGATGGCAAAGCAGCCGCCCTTGGCTGCATCGTCGAAGCCGCCCATGTGCCAGCGGATGGCTACCGCTTCCTCGACCTTCAGCTTCATAAACCGCTCGATCAGGAACACGCTCTTTTCGCCGTGGCCATAGGGGAACAGATCCTCCACGCTGTAGCTGGGCACCTTTTCCCACTGGCCGGTGGCATCGTTCTTTACATTGCGGGTGCCCTTTTTGTAGTAGTTGGCCTTGCACAGATCGTGCAGCAGAGCACAGATAGCATAGCTCTCCTCGCTCTCGCCCTCGGTGAAAAAGCCGTCGTGGAGGGCATGGTAGACGTTCAGGCTGTGCATGCACAGGCCGCCGTCACAGGCCCCATGGAACCGGGTGGAGGCTGGAGCCGAGAAGAAATCCGTCTTGTTGTCCAGCCAGTCCAGCAGCTTTTCGCTGCCCGGGCGGGAGACATGCTGGTGCCAGATCTGCAAAAACTCCTCGCGGTAGTCCATCTTACAGCTCCAGATCTTCCAGAATGCCCTTGAGGATGGCCAGCTCTTCGCCGCTCAGGGAAATGCCCTTGCCCATGCGGGTGCCGTCCGGGGACCAATCACGGATGTCGTACTTGGGTTCGCCGTCATTCCAGCTGATGAGGTTGAGCTGGCGTTCCCAGCCGCGGGGCCGCTGAGACAGCACTGCAATGCGCTGGACCACTTCGTATTTGATTTCTGCCATGTTTCCTTACCTGCCTTTGCTTTGTTTGTTATCATAATATAAGAACGCGGCGAAGATTTCAACAGGTAATTGGAAAATAATTTGAAAATTTTAAATTTACTTGCAGGAGCCGCAAGCGATCTTCACAGAACGGCACGTTCTGCCAAGGGCTCCTCCGCCGGGGAAGCTGGCGCGCGGAGCGTGACGGAGGGGGTCAACCATAAGGCTCCTCTTCCCGCAGGCGAACCAGTTCTTTTACCGCCTCCGGGTCATCCGGTGCGGGCTGGCGGCTGTTTTGCTTCTGCTCCGTGCTGAACAGCCCGGGGGCATACTGTGCCATTACCCCGGGTGTATTTCCTGCTAGAAATTCCTCGGCGTTTTTCTGCATACAGGCTGCCGGTGTGCCGTCCGTCATGGGGACCGCCTGGATCGGCGGCAGATCCGGTTCCGGCGGCGGCAGCTGCACCTCCGGGCTGTCCGGCTGGCTGGGCAGCGCCCCCAGCGGCGGGCTCACCCGGCTAGATGTGGGGCCGACATGCTTTTGCTTGTGGGACATAAGAAACACCTCCGCAAATAATTTTCCCTTTTAAAGGCTTATTATTCTGAAAGGTAAAGCTGCCCCACAACCAGGCTTGCCCTCTCAGTCTGCTTCGCAGCCAGCTCTCCCGAAGGGAGAGCCAAAAGTGCCTTGCCCTTTAGCAGATGCCTGCGGTAAACTCCCCCAAAGGCTCCCCCTTTGGGGGAGCTGGCATCGCGGTAGCGATGACTGAGAGGGCGAATCTGCTTCAAGTCACAATCTCCACCCAGCTGCCCCCGCTCCGCTCCTTATGCACGACCACCTGCCGGTCGATGCGGTCCTTCAGGGCGGCGACATGGGAGATGATGCCCACCAGTCGGTCGCCTTCGGTCAGGCCGGAAAGCACCCGGATGGCCTGCTCCAGCGATTCCTCATCCAGCGAGCCGAAGCCCTCATCGAGGAAGAGGGTGTCCAGCCGGATGCCGCCTGCGGTGCTCTGGACTTCATCGGAAAGACCCAGGGCCAGCGCCAGCGAGGCCTTGAAGCTCTCGCCGCCGGACAGGGTCTTGACGCTGCGGCGGGTGCCGTTGTAGTGGTCGATGACTCCCAGGTCAAGGCCCGACTGGCTGCGCTGGTTCTCGGCACCGATGCGCTCCAGCTCGTACTGGCCCGCCGTCATCTGCATCAGGCGGGTGTTGGCGTGGACAAGGATGCGGTCGAGGTAATTCATCTGGATGTAGGCCTCCAGCCGGATCTTCTGCTTGCTGCTCAAGGTGCCGCCTGCCGTGGAGGCCAGTGCGTTTACCCACTGCCAACGGGCATCCAGCGCGTCCCGCTGGTCGGAAAGCTTCCGGTGATCGGCCAGCGCCCTCCGGTTGGGCAGCAGCCGGGCGTTCAGGTCTTTCTCCTGTGCGGCAAGGGCTTTGCGCTGGGCCAGCAGCTCGTTCTGCTCTGCCTTGAGCGCCGCGATCTTCTGGGGCTGCGCGATCTGCTCCGCAGCCTGCCGGGCTTCCAGTGTCTGCACCGCAGCCTGGGCGGCGGCAGAAGCCTGCTGGGCTGCCGTCACCTGTGCTTCCAGAGCGGTGCGCTGCTCTGCCTGCGCTTTGCGCTGGGCTTCCAGCTCTTTTTTGCGGTGGCAGTCGGTATGGTTTTTGGTCTGGCGCTGCTTCAGGTCAGCCTGTGCGGTGTGCAGAGCATCATTTTCCTCGGCCAGCGCAGTCTTGAGCAGGCTCACGGTCAGGGGCACCGGCCCCTCGGGCGAAGTGAACCGCTCAGGCAGAAGCGCTTCGGCATCCTTCCGCAGCTGGGCACGGCCCTCCTGCTCCCGCGTCAGCGCTTCCCGCGCGGCGGCACTGGCCTCCTGTGCGGTGCTGTCGGCCTGGGCGGCGGCCTGCTTGGCTTGGTTCACCTGCACTTCGGTGGGGGCGGTGCGGGGCAGGTGGGCTTTGGCCGGGTGGTGGGTGCTGCCGCAGACAGGGCAGGGGGCACCCTCTTCCAGTGTCTGAGCCAGCAGGCCCGCCTGCGCATCCAGAAAAGCCCGCTCCAGCGTGTCACGGGCAGAATGGGCCTCGGTCTGTCTGCCCGCCGCCTGCCGGTAGGTCTCCTGTGCGATGCGTGCGGCGGTGTTCCGGTGCTGGCACTCTGTCAGGCTTCGGGCCAGCTCGTTCAGCGCGGTTTCCCGCTGGGCAAGGCGGGCCGCTTCGGCCTCCAACTCTACCCGGCGGGTGTCGGCATCGGCCAGAGCGGCAAGCTCTGCTTCAGAGGCCGTGAGTGCCGCATCCAGCGCTCCCAGTGTTTTGCGCCGGGTGCTGGCCTTGGCGGATTCCAGCTGGGCGGTGCTACGGGCCTTGGCCAGCTCTCCGGCAACCTCCTGCCGCTGGCGCTCTGCCTGCTCTGCCGCGCCCAGCGTGGTCTGTAACGTGCTCAATTGCCTGTCCAGTGCGGCCAGCGCGTCTGCGGCCAGTGCGGCGGCGGCTTCCTGCCGGGCGGTCAGTCCCTCCAGCAGGGTGGTCACTGGGTCCGGCGGCATCTGCGCCGAAAGTGTCCCCAGCACTTCGGCCTCCGGGTCTGCGGCATCATACGAGATGCCCGCAAGCACTGCGTCCAGCTTTGCATTCAGGGCGGCGCGTCGGGCTGTGAGGGCGGAGTTTTCCTCGGCCAGCGCTTCCTGCAGTTTCTGGTAGCGCTGGGTGCGGAACAGCTTCCGGAAGATCTTGCTCCGCTCCTCAGTGGTGGCGTTGAGCAGCCGGGTGAACTGCCCCTGCGCGATCATGGCGATCTGGGAAAACTGGTTGTAGTCCAGCCCGATGATATCAATGACAGCGGCAGTTACCTCTTTGGCTTTGGTCACAGGCGGGCGGCCGTCGGCATAGGTCAGGGCGGCATCCGCCTTTTCGGTGGTGAATCCCTCGCCCCGGGCCTTGGGGCGCAGATACTCCGGGTTGCGCCGGACGGTGTACCGCTGCCCCCGCACCTCAAATTCCAGCTCCACAAAGGTGGGGGTGCCGGGGTCCGCGTATTTGCTGCGGAGCATGGCCCCATCCCGCACGCCGCCGCTGGAATGATCGTACAGGGCGTAGGTGATGGCATCGAACAGGGTGGTCTTGCCCGCGCCGGTGTCGCCGGTGACGAGGTAGAGCCCGCCTCTGCCCAATTGCTCCAGCGGCAGGGTGGTGGTGCCTGCATAGGGGCCAAAGGCCGAGAGGGTCAGCTTGAGCGGTCTCATGCGTCCTCCTCCTTCCAGATGCTTTCAATGAGCTGCTGGCAGAATGCCGCCTGCTCATGGGTCAGGGGCTGGTTGTTCTGCAGCTGGTAAAAATCTGCAAAGTGCTCCAGCGGTGTTTTCTGTTCGGCCTTTGCAGGGGCATCCAGCTCCTGCCGGGTCTGGGTACGGCGGGTCGTAATCCAGCCGCATCAGGTTGGGGTAGATGACCCGCAGGTGGGCCAGTGCCTCGGGGATGTCCTGCTCATCGGTCAGGGTGATGTGCAGGTAGTCGTCCACGGCGGTGCCCTCGTAATTGCGGCGGTCAGTCAGCTCCATGTAGCTGCCGCGCAGCTCCCGCAGATCGTGCCGGGGCACCAGCGGTTCGGCGGCAATGGTCACACTGCCCTTTTCGCCCAGCTCCACAAAGGTCACGCTCTTGTGCTGGCTGGCCTCCGAGAAGGAATACTTCAGCGGCGTTCCGCAGTAGCGCAGGGTATCCCGGCCCACCTTCTGGGGACTGTGCAGATGCCCCAGCGCCACATAGTCGAACTTGTCGAACAGGGCGGCATCCACCCAGTCGATGCCGCCCACGCTGGGCTCCTCGCTCTCGCAGGAGGCAGCTCCTGCCACGAACTGGTGTGCCACCAGCACACTGCGGCGGGCCGGGTCAGGCGAACAGTGATCCAGCACGCAGGAAAGGGCATCGTTGTAGCTCTCAATGGGCGCGTCCGGCCAGACGTGCCGCACCATGGCGGGCTTCAAAAAGGGCAGTAAGTACAGATCGACCGGGCCGTGTGCGTCGGTGAGGGTGATGGGCTCCGGCGGCCCGGAAAACACCGGTGAGACGTAGACCCTGCTTTCGGCCAGCAGGGCAGAGCCAAAGGCCACCCGGTCGGCGGAATCGTGGTTGCCCGAGATGGCGAACACCGGCAGCTCCCGGCGGGAAAGCTCGGTGAGGAACCAGTCCAGCAGGCGGACCGCCTCGGCAGGCGGCACGGGTTTGTCGTACAGGTCACCGGCCAGCAGCACGGCATCCACGGGGCGGGAATCGAGCAGGGATAAGATCTGCTCTAAAATATAGCGCTGGTCATCCAGCATGGAGAACTCGCAGACCCGTTTGCCCAGGTGCAGGTCGGAGAGGTGGAGAAAACGCATGGGGAAGCCCCCTTTCTAAAAGGATGGCTCTATTATACCACGGAATGTTCTCTTTTGCGTGCCAAAAGAGAACCAGAAAAGCACCCGCTACTTTCGAA
>ENA-ORSI01002430-ORSI01002430.1-human-gut-metagenome-genome-assembly--contig:-NODE-2430-length-13459-cov-3.958594_pt1 | contig 13459 bp, 16 predicted proteins | sample MGYA00242187_ERZ509154 | MGnify/ENA primary metagenome ERZ509154 (study PRJEB26280, sample SAMEA2338627) | human gut metagenome | biome: human gut; feature: human-associated habitat; material: faeces...
TATCTTAATATAATCTGTCTTACTATAATTATATTTTTTCTTTAATTCCTTTAATAATCCATTTTGTTTAATTGCTGGATTAATAAAAACATGACTATTATCAAGATATACATCTATATTAATAGTCACATCAATCACATTATCTTTATTTTTTAATGATACTTTAATTTTATTATTATCATAAGTATCAACTAACAAAATATAATTTACATTATTTAATTTTAATTTTCTTCTTTCTCTTATTAAAATTCCTCCCTTATATTTTTATTTTGTAATCTAATTCATCATTACCTATATTTATAGAGTCCAAAAACTTTTCAACACCAGCATAATCATATTCTTTTAGTTTTTCTAAATTAAATTTTACAAGTTCATATGAACCCATATTATTTTTTTTCATACCATATGATTTTTCAATTATTCTTTCTTTCTTCAACAAATCAACAATTCCAAATTCTTTATGATTTATATCCGCATTAATAAATCCTTCATCATAATTATTAATCGGTAAATTCAAATTAATTGTTATGTCCGCAAATAAATCGTTATCGTTTGCAAAATAACTTATAATTGCTATTCTATTATTATTTTGGTATTGCAAAACATCTAAAAATAAATGTCCATATTTTGATGCAATTGTTTTTCTTTCTATATTTATTCCGTCCTTCCTATATTTCACAAAAAAAGATTATCTCTTCGATAATCATTAAATTTTATTATTTTATTTTTAGATTATATTTCAAACCATGTATAGTCTAAACAATTTGTTAAAAATTCTTTTGAAGAACACCATCCAGAGTTCAAATTAGTAGGAAAGCCATCAGAACCATATGTTATACCAAATCTATCATACACTTGGAACAACTCTTCCGTGGGTTTTTCATTTTCTGTGAGATTCGCATTAATTCGACACATGAATTTCCCATCCATTTTCTGACAAAATGTAACAGATTTTTCGTTTAAAGTTAAATCTACTATACTTCTTTCATATTTGTTTAATATTTCTTTTATTTCATCGTTTGTAATATCATTCATATCCCTTTTAGGTGCATAAGTAAGCGATATACTAATTGCATTTGGAATAATGGTATAATAAACATCCTCATCAATATCTAAATATAATTTAGCTTGATAATCTCCAGTTACATCATTATTTAAATTTAAATCTTTAAAGTCATTAAGATCAACATATAAATCGATGTTCTCTAAATCTAAATTATTTATTAATTCTTCACTTCCAAAAACTTCAACAGCATATTCAGTATTAATAGAATCAAGAAGATGCATAGTCAATTCTTTTTCTTCCATGGCTTCAGCATTTAATACAAGAATATGTTTTTTTTCATCCCTTCTGCTAATAACTTGTTGGTTTAATATTGAATTATTATCTATCGACTCTGTAACATTTATATTTACATTATATTCTTTACCCAAAATAGAATTTTCTTCTATCGCATTTGAAACTAAACTCTCATTATATACTCCATTCCAATTAGTAATTATATTAATAGTAGTAAAATTAATGTTACTATTATTAACTGCATCAACCATCTTTGGGATTACCTCTATTATATCTTTTTCATAAAAATCTATATCTTTATAAATGTCTTTAGCATCGTCATTCACTAACTCATATTCGGTAATCTCCGTACTCAAATTACATTTATTATTTAATTCTTCATTTTCACACTTTAGATACCTTTCTTTAAAACTGATTTTTACAATGGGATTAATTGAAATATACATTTCATATACCTGATCACTTGTAATAATATTATCACCAAAATTGCTTTCTTTATTTTTGGCATCATTTCCAACTACAAATAAAATAAAAATCACAATAATAGCAACTATGATAACTATAGAAGTTGTCAGCAATATTTTTTGATTTTTCATTTACTCATCTTCCTCACTTAATTATCTCAAAATTTATTAATAATATTATATCATTTATAAATTAAACTTTATAGTTTTAATTTATATTTCTTTTGTTTTTTTTGATATATTATAAATTTTTTGAAAATAATTAGTGGAGTACTACCATTTGGTAGTGGTAATAATAGCAAAAATGTTGTAATAGGGAATACTATAAAAAGAATCATTTTTAATCGGAAATCACTTACTAATGATTGAAATAAAAAACCAATACCAATGGATATTGCCATAACTATTATTTCAACTATGCCAAATCCTTTAAAAATTTCTTTTTTTATTTTTATATTCTTCGGTATTAAATACATATCTACCACCTTTTAGCTCCCATATTATTCATATATTTATTTTTTAATGTATTATATTTCATATTTTGAAAATCATTAAAATTATTAAAGTTACCAGACATTGTAGATTTTGATGCATACTTACCATTACTATTTTTATCTAAAAAGTCCGTAGTTTGTTGCCATGCTTGTCTCGATTTATGTTGTCTTAAGGACTCTTGAACTACCTCTTTTTGATCTGGTGTTAAACCTTTTCCTTTATTCATAAAGTTAGACATTCTATTAACAAAGCCTTTAGCCATATTTGCACCTCCTTCAAATACTTTTGAACCAATAGACAAACCAGTGGATACTCCTGCTTTAGCAAGACCTAATCCTTGTCCAGTTAAATGAGTCATAGCAACTAATGATTGTAAATCACCCATACCTGAAACAAGACCTGATTGTTGATTAAGTAAAGAACTAATTAAGGTAGGAGTTGAAATAATAAATAAAAGAGCTCCTATAACTAGAAAGATTCCCGTAAGAGTTCTATTATCTTGAAAAGCACTACCAAATATTGTAAGGAGTAATCCAACTCCAATAAATTGCACTACAGTTATTAAAAATGCTCCCATTGATGACTTACACCATTGTTCAAATGCTCTTGATTGACCATTTGTAAGTGATGTGGCACAAAAAGGTCCAATTATTTTATATAAAGCAATTTCCATGACTCGTTTTGCCATCTGAATAGCCACAAAGAATAATAGAAAAACTGTTATTATGGATAAGATTATTAGCATAAAAAAATTAAGAGAATATTTATAACAGTCCCCCAAGCCAACAAAACCACCTTCAGAATCATTTATATCTGCTGTCTTCCAGTTATTAACAAAATACTCTATATCATCTTCTTCAGTTTCATCAGTATACATCATTGATCTAACAATAGCATTAGATATTGTTACTTCAGCATCTGATCCGTTATCCATTCCAGAAACAGAAATAACCGCATCAGTTAAACTTGTTGCAACATTGTGTCCAAATTGGAATAATGATGGAATTAAAAACATCATTACTATTGCTAAAACTATTCCTTTATAAACACTTGTTGGAGTTTCTTTTCCTTCATTACGAACTATAAAATTTAATATAAGTTCTATTATTACTTTTAAAACTAACCAACTGCAAGCAACTATTATTGCTCCTTGAAATATTTTATCAACATATTCATTATTAAAAAAATCATACCGCCATATTTGATCTAATATGTTAAAAAAGCCATCTAAAATTCTTAATATGCCTTTTCCAATTGCCCATAGAACTGAGCGGAAAATATCAGTATACCAGTGTTGCTCAACTGGTGTTACTGCCATTGCTTGAATTATTAATTACTCCTCCTTAATAATTTTCTTTAGATACTAAAATACCTGTTATAACTAATTGTTCATTTTTATTTTCTTGATTACAAGTAGTTAAGGTTATCATACTTTCAAACTCTCTTTTAATTTCAATAGTACCATCTTTAACAATACTTTCAATATTATTTATTTGATATATATATTTAATATTTTTATAATAAACTATAATTGTATCATCAACTATTAATTTATCTAAATCATCAAAAAAAGCAATTCTACCAGTTCCTGAATGTCCCGCTAGAATAAAGTTGCCTTTTGTTATATCGGGCATATCTGATGAATCAATAATTTCAATATTCTTATTTACATTATTATTTTTGCTATCTATAGCATATAGTCCTTTTTTTAAATTAATGCTAGGTATTTCTAATACTGCAATATAATCTTCCTGTTTTGTATCTTTTATAACATTATAATTATCTATAGTGCTAACTTCAAAAAAATATTCTAATTTTATTTCTTCTTGTTTTTCTTGATACTTATTATAAATGATTGGAAAAATAAATATTAGAATACCAACTATAACAAGCAAAGAGCCACATATTAAGTGACTCTTACTTTTTCTTTTTAAACTTATCATAAGTTAAATATCCAATACCAGCAACAATAAGCACTATGCCAATTACATTTAATAGTTTAGAGTCAGATATTCCCGTATCAGGCACATCAACTATTTGTTCATTAGACATATCAGCTTTTACTATTTCGCCATTATCTTTTATTTCAAAATACATTTTTTCAGGGTTTAAAATATATCCTTCAGGTGCTTCAACTTCAACTAAATAATATTTTCCAACAGGTAAGTCTTCAATTACTATTTTTCCTTCTTCATCAGTATAGCCTTCGAATACCTTTGTATCATCTTCAGTATAAATTTCAATTTTAGTATTTGGTAAGGAATCTCCTGTTACAAAATCGGTTTTTGTAAATTCTAAAGTACCTTTTTCGTGTTTATTAGAAAGATTAAATACCTTATAAATTATTTCTGTATATTGATCTTGATAAGTAAGTTCAAACTCGTAAATATTAGAATCTATTACATTATTATTACTTGATTTAATTTCTTTTAAATAATATTTTCCAAGTGGTAAATCACTAATACTTGCATAACCATTAGAATCAGTAACTAAAATAGCAACTAATTCATCTTTAAGGTAGTATGTTTTACCACCAATTATAATATCTTCATTAGCACGGAGTTCAAACTCTACTCCAGCAAGAGGGATTTCCTCATAATAATATGAATTATCTTTAAATATTAAATCTTCGCCAGTTTTATTAATTTCTACTTGACCTTTTACTTGGTTATTTTCAAATTTAATTTCTAGTATAGCACCATATATTTCATTGTTGATAACTTGTGAGTTATCCCCAATAGTAAATTCTAAATACTCTGTATTCCATAGATAACCATCTATACTTTGATCAACTTCCTCCAAACGATAATTACTAGGTTCAAGTGGCAAAGGAGTTATTAATATACCATCTTCGTTGGTAGTAAATTCGCACTCAATCTTGTCTGTTGTTTGACAAACATATTCTTGCTTATTTAAATCATATATTTTGAATTTAATACCAGCAATAGGAATAGAATTACCAGTTTCCGAATCTACTTTTACAACTTTTAATCTAGCTTTGAATGGAGCATTAGCCAGCAATTGATAAATTGGATCTTCTGAATAGTCAGAAATAGTTATTTCAAAATCCTGTAACTTATCATAACCTGTGGTTGTATTGACCTGCTTTACAATATAAGTTCCATAAGGTAAAGTAGTAGTTGCATAACCATTAGAATCGGTAGTAATACTAGATACTTTCTCATTAGTAGATTTTAAATATATATCAAATGTAATATTTGGCTCACCAATTAAAAATCCAGTTTCATTTGATGCAAATACTTTAAATAGTTCTATATCTCTTTTTATAACTCTTTCAGTAACATTTAATTTAATATCAATAGAACTACTATTTTGATTAATAGAAAATTCATATTTTGTTGTGTCAAGTAAATATCCAGTACTTGGGGTTATTTCTTTCAAATAATAATTACCATAATTTAAAATGTTATCTGATTTTGCATGACCTAATCCATCGGTAACGAGTGTTGCTATCAAATTATCATTAGTATCATATATACCATATTTAGCTCCAGCAAGTGTTGCATCACCTTGAGGAGTAGTTGTTTCTATATCACTTTTAATTATTTCAACACTACCACCATTAGAACTAATTACAATTTCATCATAATAGTCAGGTAATGCACCAGCAGTAACTAAATCCTGATATTCGCCATTATTATAAAATATTTCTGAATCATTTCCATAATAATCGTATTCCTTTACAACTCCAACAGTTATTGTTTCAGTAGTATTTGGAGTTATATAAAAAGTATTTCCTACAATTCTACAAGTAGCTTTACCATTTCCACAATCAGTTGAATTGTCTGGAATATAATTATTTTCTAAAACTCCATTAGCATCAATTATGGCTATTTCCTCACCAATTCGTGCATTATTAATAACAGTTTGATTAAAATATGGATATACTAAATCTTGTTCAACTAAATTTTTTATCTCGTTATATTCTCTTGAAACATCTAAAATAGTTATTTCATCTGGCTCATAAAAATTAACAAAATTAAAGTTTCTATTACTATAATTCGGATCACTTGCAGATATTTCCCATATCAAAAGTTGAGTTGCCATTTTATATTTTAAGGTGGTATGATTTTGATAACCATAGCCATAATAAGCAACTAATCCGAGTTTTCTAATAGTATCATAAGTTAAACTATGATCTGGTGTTGTACTTTTATAATACTCATCAAGATCATCTTCAGTACCAATATTAGGCTCAATACAATAGGCGACCTTTCCATCTATATCAAATGTTGAAAAATGTCCATACCTTTCCCCACTAGGCAAATATGAATCATAGTAATGTCGATAATATTCAGTTCGATTAACTGATACTCTAAAACCATCTGCTTTGACACTACCAATTGTTAAAAAACAAATTCCAAATATCATTAATAAATAAATTATTTTTTTCATAAATCATCCTTTCTTCCATTAAAAAAAAGACTTTATTTCAAGTCTTTAAAAATTTATTTTAAATATTTATTAGTACAATCCGAATTAACTTGTGTTCTTGTACCATCATCATTATAAACATAATCTACACACATTATTTGTACAATGTTATAACCGAGTAAATTACGAGAACTTTTTCTGCTATCATATACTGCATCACACATCACAGATCCAATTTCATAAAATCCATCTTCTTGTTTGCTAGTTAGCCTAATTTCTTCGCCAGCATTTCTACAAGTTTCTAAAGAATTATATTTTGGAGCAGTCGTTTCCAATCCCCAAGATGTATAATATTTAATTTGTTCAGGAATATTATCTTCTGGTTCTTCAGTTGGTGCTTGTTGGTCTTCGTTATCAGTAACATTATCACTAGAATCGGGAGTCTCTGGTTTAGTAGTTGATGTTGTAGAATCATTTTTATCACTTGAATTATTATCGCTACCACTAGGTTTATCAGTATCAGTAATAGTAACATTATCATCACTACCATTATCTATACTTTGATTGGTATCACCAGTAATAGGATCATCTTCGTTATCAATAATTTCATTATCAATATTTTCTTCTTCATTTAAATCATCATCAATAGAATCATTAATAACTGAATTATCAATATTATCATAAGTACTTACTGGTATGCTTGAATATTCATTAATAACAAATATTAAAGTTAATAGTAATGCTATAACTATTAAAGCAACTGAGCCAATAATCAATATTTTCTTTTTGTTCATCAACACCACCTCTTTGATTACAATATATCTTACATATATTTTATCAAATTGCAAGTTATTTTTAAACTAAATATTGTTTTAAATAATTTAAATCATTAATTAAATCTAATAAATTACATCTAATATCAGGTACTTTATCATACTTTTTTAATTTTCTTTCAAAGTATTTTGCTAATGACTCAACATAAACTATGTCCTCCAATCTCTGCTCCAAAAATTTTTTGATTAATTCCTCCTTACTATCCTCCTTTATAATCTTAAAATAATATAGCATATCATATATATTATTAACTAAATGATGACTTCGTAAAAATTTTTTATAGTCCTCATATTTCATGATTAATTCCTCCTGTATATTCTATAAATTCTGCAAGTATTTCAATATCATTAGCATCATAAGAAACAGCACCATATAAATCAATATCATTGTCTACTTGAAAATTAATAATAGACATTATTTCTTCATTATCATAAATTTTATAATAATCTATTAAACAACTATTAACAAACATATTAAGTCTACAAACAAAATCTTGACACTTCGTATAAAAATCATCTTCATCATACTCAATAGGATAGTTTTCCATAAATTTATCGTATATTTTATCTAATAAATTATTATCATTAATTACACTTTTTAAAGTAGCTTTATGATCTATTCTATAATAATTTTCAATATTTCCTTCACTTATGATATCTAATACATTTTCTTTAAACAACTCTTTTGTCATTCAAAATACCCCAATATCCACGATACAAATTGAGTAGTAATTAAAGCTGACACACCAGCAATAATCGTTGTTCTTATTTTTCTATCATAACTGGCTTTTTGATTATCATCTGAACTAGCCATTTTAAGAGCATAATCTTTAGCAACAAAAAAAGCTGTTCCACCAATTACGAACAACCTTAAATAACCCATAGCATCATTAATTAATGTAAGAACATTATTTAATATTTCTTCCAAATATCAATCCTCCTTTAATTTTACTTACCAGCAGTAAGTTCCATTTTCAATTGTAATCCATTTTGTAATCTTTTCTTTATGATTTCACAATACTTATCATTTATTTCAATTCCAGTCCATTTTCTATTTAATATTTCACAAGCAAGTAGAGTCGATCCACTACCAGCAGTAAAGTCTAATACTCTATCACCAACTTTAGTATAAGTTGATATTAAATATTCCATAAGTTCACAAGGTTTTTGAGTGGGATGAAAAAGAATAGTTTCTCTTGCAAATTGCAAAACATTTCTTGGATAATTTGCATACTCTTGAATATGCTCCTCTTTCTTTTTTTGCTTATTCTCTTTTAAGTAATCAACTGATGATGTTCGAACTTTCATATTTACACTAATTAAATCTTGGGGATAATAACACATTGGATTTTTACTATTAGGTACTGCACTACCTTTAGAAAATATCATGATATCTTCGTAACACCGCAGTGGTTGACATTTGGCATTTTGAAATCCTGTTACTTGAGTTTTTATCCATTTCCAATCATAACGATATAAATTTTCATTACTTAATCGTAAATTACTTGAAAAAGACTCATTGCCAAATAACACAATTGCTCCATTATCTTTAATTAATTTTAACAATTTATCCCACATAGCATCAAATGGAATTATTGTATCCCAAACATAGCCAGTAACTGCATATGGTGGATCAGTTATAATTGCATCGAATTTTATACCTTGTGAAATTAAGTAATCCATAACCTCTAGACAATCACCTTTATAAAGATTACCTAAATTAGTTGAATAAAATGGACTTATAAACATTCCTCCTTCCAAATAAAAAGAGCAATAACATTTTACTCTTCATCTTCTCCAAATGCCATTGCAATTTTAATAATACAACTTTCTTTAATTTGTTTAAATAAATGCCTAGTTGTGTCTTTCATACATTCTATTGCATAATTTTCTGACTTTTTATACAATAGAACTTCCGTAAAATAGACTCGTTCATTATAAGAAAGCCTTTCCCAAAGTTGGTTAATTATGCTATAAATTTCTAATGCTTCGTTTTCCGCATCTACTTTTTTAGTAACATAGTTACCTGTACTATCTTTAGTACTCGGAGCAAATGCCTCATATCGCATTTCATAATTAGCCGTTATCTTTGGTGGGATTAGGTTGATGAACTTAAAACAGGATCTTAAATATTTTTGAACTTTTTTATCAACTAATTTTTTGCACTTTTCAAAATCATGTGCTTTTATTTCTTCATTACTTAATAACAAGTTGTCAAAAAAGTTATCCATTTTTACCTCACCTCACTTAATCTCAAAAAAAAGGGCATTAACCCCATTGAAAGGGCAATGCTCTTTTTTTGAATCCAATAAACTTTCTTTTAGTAGATATACACATAATCTACCCATATTTGCCACCACCTATATCCCCCTGATATAAGCGAATGCAATTACATCAGGGTATTTATACTACTCGAATAGCTTCTAAAAGTCAAGAGATTTTTTGCAATTTTTATAGAATAATTAACAAAAAAAGCAAGAATTTAATATTTTTCCTTGCTTTCGATAATTACTTGACTTTACCACATTATATCACTTGACAAACTAATTGCAACAAAATTGTATTTAAAGTTTATACGAATATGTGTAAAAAGTGTTTAAAATGTTGCTTATTTTAAATAAATTTTGGTTAATTTTGAAATATTAGTTATTTTTTATGGTAATTTTTGGAAAATAATATTATAATTAAATTATACTATAGGAGGGTAAAGGAAAGTGACAACATTCAACGATGTTATTAAAACATTTTTGAATGAAAAGGGATATTTTGATAGATGTGATATTGAGGGAGTAGTATTTTATGGCAGTGCATCAACTGGCTATAATACCGAAAATTCTGATTTAGATTTACAAATAATAACTAACAATGATAATCCTTCTAACCATATTAGAGGAATATCTACCATAGATGGTATTAGAATTGAGTACTTCGAAAAGCCACTATGTGATTATTATAATAGGGCTATTAATGATTTTAATAACCAAAGTAATGTATTATTATCTATGATTGGACATGGTGTAATTATATATGATCGTAATGGCAAAATAAAAACTTTACAGGATTATATTAATCAATACTATTCAGTACCATTACCATGCTTACCCGAAAATGATGCTAAAGAAATGGTTGCTATAATTAACAATAGAATGATAGATTTAAGAGTATTATATGAACATAATGATCCATATTTTAATCATCTATATCATTTAACAATAGAAAAAATTAAAAAGTTTTATCATAGACTAAAAGGTTTTCCTGAAATATCAACATCTAAAACATTAAAATTATATACTGATACAACAGGATATCGTGAAAGAATATTTAAAACCATTCCTGAACAAGAATTTGTTGATTTATATATTAATGCTCTTGATTTAGAACAAAAAATGACACCTCAAGAAAAAATGAATGCAATAGAAAATTTATATGAATATGCTAAAAAGGATGTTCATTTAGATAAAGATAATTATAGAATTAGAATAAGACCTAGGAATTAATAAGAAGATTGCTAATTATTTCTTCTTTTTCTTTAATATAATTTTCTAATATTATTTGTCATTATCATTTTCATCATCTTTCAAGACAAGCCTTCTATAATAATCCTCTGAAATAACATCACAATTACTTGGGTTATCATCAATGTAATCAGCTATAGAATAAACAAATGATGCTAATTGTTTTTCTAAATACTTTGGTAAAGTTGATCCATAATCTTCATATAAAGCTCTTATAGTATGATAGATAACCAAATGATACTCATTAATTTTTTTAAAAGTTTCTTTCATAAAATAACATCACCTCGTGTGTGATGTTAACTCTCAATGACAAATTAATCAAGTTTTATTTAATGAATTATGATAAAGTACTAAATTTTTTTAAAAAAATATCGTTTTAAATAACCTATTCTTCCAAATCTACATAATGTAAAAAATGTATTGTTAAAAATAATATTATTGCTTTTTTTAAATTTTATACTTACTTAGTATATTTTTGAATTTAAAATTTGAAATTAAAATTATATAAAATACAAACATAATGCTGATTAAAATTAAAAAATGTATACGATTAATATACAGCATTAATAGAAAAATTGATGTATATTTTAATGGGCTTTTAAAACAGGTAATAGCCAAAATAATAAAACCAATTACAATAAATAACAATAAATTATTTAAATAAAAAGCAATATTAAAAGGTAAAATATTAAAAATTATAAAATCAAGTGTCCCAAATATTAAATATTGACTAAATTTAAAAAACAATATAAATAAAATAGTAGTAAATGATTTTTGCAAAAACCAATTTTTAGAATTTTCCCTTAAAACAATCTGAAATGGAAAATTTCTAATTTCAAAAGTTAAATATTTATATATAACAATTACTAAATAACTTATGTTTAGTAATAATAATAAAATTGAAATATGATTTTGAAAATTAATTACACCAAAAATATAGTTGTAATAGTCATGGCTATATTGTCTAAAAACCATATATACAAAAAAATAAACAACCAATGATAAATAAAAAATTATATGTATATTCAATAATTTTTTCAAATTATTAAATAATATTTTAATTTGTAATTTCACCCTAAAATATCACCCCTCTTTTTTAAACAAATATATTTAAGAATAGATATAATAACTAAAATTATGCTAACAAATAAAACAAAGGCCATGACATCATAAATAATATTTGCATACTGATTAAGACTTAAATAATCAATATAATTAATTGGAAACTGTGTAATTTCAGAAATTATCACACCTTCTTGAAAATTATTAATTAATGTACAAAATATTAAAATTATACTATATAATACAATTCCAACATTTCTAAAAAGAGAATAAATAAACACAGCAATAACAGAAAAAAGAATACTTATAACTACTAATTTTATGGTATAATAAATTAATATAATAATAAAATTAAAGCCATAAAAAGTCGTTGGCAAATCATAATTATTGTAGCATTCAGCATAGATGGAATATTCTTTAGATAGAGCAAAATTTATGCGTTTCTTTTCTATTTTTTTGTTTTCATATTTCATAGGCTTTATCTCTTCTGTGTTCATATTCCATTTTGCGATAAATGGCTTGTAATCTGTGTTTCCTATAGGTTTTATGATTCTTCCGATACATAGAGTGTCATTTATATAAGTATACTCACTTGGGAATAATTTTTCATCCATTTTCATTTTAGTTTGTGGCATGTATGATGGATTCAATATGATACTGTCAATTTGATAAATGAATATTTTTTGTTTACCATGATCAGATACATAAAATCTACGATTTACTTCGTCAATTCCAATATATCCAATATTTGCAACTTCACCAGGTCCTTGTCCTTTTTTAGCAATGCTAGTTATGTATTTGAATTCTTTTTTATTAAATATATGTATCTGTTTATCTAATGATTTATAATCTTCTATGATTAAATATTCGTTAATCGGATATAATCTAATAACTCCCCCTATTAGAATGTTATCTAATTTTATTTCTTTTATTTTATCTTTGATGTATATAATATTATTATCCCTCTTATAATGCTTTTCTATCTTAGGGTTTTCTGTGCATCCATAAAGAAGTATTATGAATAGTAAATATATTACTTTTGTCATGACTTATATATTTGATTTAAAATTATTGTTCTGTAATTGTCATTTGATAATAATTAGGAGAAAACAATAGTGAATTTATCTACTATTGTTTTCTGCCTTTATAATTGTTCTTGAATTTTGTAGAGAAGTATAGTATAGGTAAAATCTATTTGTGGAATTTTAACTATATGTTTTATGCTTCTCTATAAGAAGGATACCACCCGTTGCAATGACAACCTCCTCCGTTGTCCATGCATCCGTTGGGGCAAAGATCGCTTTCGCCACTGGCTAATGCTTCTACATTGTTCACTGCTAGGTCTGACAACTGAATATCATTATTACTCTGGTTAATATTCCACCCTGCAGCTAA
>ENA-ORSI01002431-ORSI01002431.1-human-gut-metagenome-genome-assembly--contig:-NODE-2431-length-13457-cov-10.434338_pt1 | contig 13457 bp, 13 predicted proteins | sample MGYA00242187_ERZ509154 | MGnify/ENA primary metagenome ERZ509154 (study PRJEB26280, sample SAMEA2338627) | human gut metagenome | biome: human gut; feature: human-associated habitat; material: faeces...
GCATAGTAAGCATTTGTTGTAAACTGTTTTTTTATTAATCCGGCAAATATCTTGCAACACAAATCGGACTTCTGTAAAATGCATTTGAAACCTTGATTCCGTCACGCTTGTTGCTGGCATGGACAATCTGTCCGTTTCCGATATAAATTGCAACATGTGAGATGCTGCTTCCACTTCCGTAGAAGAATAAATCTCCCGGCTTTGCATCAGATGCGCTGATTTTTGTGCCACATGAAGGCTGTGCTTTTGATGAATGCGGTAACGAAACTCCATACTTTCCAAGTATTCTCATTGTAAAACCTGAGCAGTCAACACCATTCTCAAGGCTTGTGCCTCCCCACACATATCTGTTTCCGACAAACTGTAATGCATATGATACAACCGATGCCCTTACATCTGATACACCGTCACCATACTTCACCTGCTCAATTGTCTTTGCAGTAGGAAGTGCCTGTGCCAGTGTCACATAATCCTGTGATATATATCCGACAGAATCATCCACACTTATCTCAACCCAGCCGTCAGCAACAGAATTGACTGTAAATGCCTCTGAATTTCCAACCTGTGAAAGCACCGCAGCCTCTGTTGACTTCTCTGCACGCACATTCAGTGTTTCCGTATTTACTGTGGCAACCGTCTTAATCTCCTGTTCTGCAATAGCCTCTGCCTCATCTCCTGTTACAAGATACTGCTTGTTTACATATCCTGTCACCTTGCCTGATGTGACCTTATACCAGTCTCCGGCATCCTCAAGAAGCTCACAGGCATTGTGATTGGTAAGGATACCTACCACTTCACTGTCTGTCGAAGCCTCCTGTCTGATATTTAAGTTTCCGCTGCTGATAACTGACATACCAAGATTTGTGTAACCACAGGTCTGTGCGGCTGTCGGTGTCTGAGCTGCCTCATTTGCCTGTTCTGTATCCTGTACAGTATCGCCAACCTGTGCACCCTGAGCAGATGCAGTAACAACATTGCTGTCGTTTTGTGCTACCGATACGTCAGCTCCATAATAAGTAAGAGCCGATGTAACCCCTGCTGTGAGAAACTCTGTGGCATCTGCCGCATCTGTCAGATTAAGTGCAACACCCGCATTCACTGATCTGTTTTTATTTGCCTCTGCCTTTGTTGTCCTGGCATCCACCGTGCTGCTTGAGCTCATAGATACCGCTCCTATAATAATAGCAAACGCTACAACGCCTGCTGCCTGTCCTAATTTTAACTTGTTTTTCATATAGCCTCCGATTCATGCTATCGATAATCCACGGTTACGAGTATATCATAAATTGTTAAAATGTCAATATTTCTTTGTAACATTTCTGTAATATTTGTTATTTTTTCGTTATTTTGGGCTATTTAGCAAAAAAACAGTCACACTAAAATGTGTGACTGCCTGCATAATTGATTGTAAAATTGATATCTGCGCTCATCTGGCTCTTTAACGCTTCTATTGAATCAAACTTCATCTCAGGTCTTACGAACTTATGAAGCTCTACCATGATATCCTGTCCGTAAACATCCTGTCCAAAATCTATGATATATGTCTCTGCACCGATTGGATTTTTGCCCTCTATAGTAGGCTTGCATCCTATATTGGTTACACCAAGGTACCAGTTGTCCCTGACAAGAACTCTTGACATATACACTCCCTTTGGTGGAAGCAGCTTATCGTGCGGCACTGAAAGGTTGACTGTCGGAATGCCAATAGTCCTGCCTAACGCTCTGCCATGTACTACCCTTCCTTTTATAAAAAATGGATAACCCAGCAGTTCATTCGCCTTTTTAATATGTCCAGCCGCAATCTCCTCACGGATATACGTACTGCTTATATCCCTGTCTCCATCCTTTATCTTGTCCACCACAATAAGCTCGTATCCAAGCTCTCCTGCCATCGCAGAAAGCAGCCGATGGTCTCCTGCCCTGTTGTGCCCGAAACGGAAATCATCTCCGACAATGATACACTTGACATTAAGACTTTTAACTATCCATCTGACAAACGCATCCGCCTCCATCGTCATCACCTGTGGCACAAACGGACACTCTATCAGATAGTCAATACCTGATTTTTCAAACACATACTCTTTTTCATCGTTTGTGATTATAACCTTTGACTCAACGCCAAGTACCTCCGATTTGGGAGGAATGTCAAACGTAAATATGATGCGCTTGTAGCCATGCAGATTGCTCTGTTCAATTTGCTTTTCCATCAGAAATTCATGTCCTCTGTGAAGCCCGTCAAACTTTCCAAACGAGATGACGGACGGCTCCTTGACATGAAAATCCAGAGTTTTGCTTATATATTCCATAATATCTGTATACTATTCTATTCCATAAAAATCTTAACCGGCTTAAACTCACCGGTCTCATCAAGATACGAATACACCCCGACAAATATGCCCTCATGATTGTATACTCTGTATCTTATATCAGAGTCAGCACTGTGTTTTAAATAATCCGTAAGCACTGCCGGAATTTTATTTCCATTTCTGACAAGCTTATCGGCATCTGAAGCAGTATGCACTGCCGGCAGATTTTCGAATACTCCGTCAACAGGCATCACCATATCAAAGCAGCCTTCATCCACCTTTGACTGAATCTGTGAAAGTGTAAGTGCATGCTCTAAGTCAAAGCCTGCTACCCTTACTCTAAGCAGTGACTTCATGCAGCCATGGCAGCCCAGCCTCTCTCCGATGTCATTGCACAGCGTCCTGATATATGTGCCCTTTGAGCAGTGCACCGTCATCGTAATCTCAGGCAAATCAATGCTTTCAACCTTGATATCAAACACCTCGATATCCCTGGCTTTTCTCTCTATTACCTTGCCCTCTCTGGCAAGCTCATAGAGCTTTTTCCCATTGACCTTTAAAGCCGAGTACATAGGCGGCACCTGCTTTTGCCTGCCAACAAACTGTGATATAACATCATACACCGCCTGCTCAGTCACATTGACCTTAGCCTGATTTAAGACCTGTCCTGTAATATCCTGTGTATCTGTCTCCTGTCCCAAAAGCAGCACAGCTTTATAGACCTTGTCCTTATCTGTCAAAAGGTCACACACTCTGGTTGCCTTTCCAAGGCAGACAGGAAGGACGCCTTGCGCATCAGGATCAAGTGTACCTGTATGACCAATCTTCTTCTGGTGGAATATGCCTCTAAGCTTTGCCACAACGTCAAAGCTTGTATAGCCCTTTTCCTTGTATACATTGATTATTCCATTAACCATCTGCCCAGAATCTCTCCCTAAATATTATCCTTAATTGCCGTAAGGATGCGGTCTGTTGCCACCTTAAGCGGTCCTTCAATCGTAAATCCGGCGGCCTTTACATGTCCTCCTCCGCCAAATACCGACGCAACCTTTGCCACATCGTAATCACCGTTTACGCGCAGGCTGCCCTTGTAGGTACCATCCTCATTTTCGTAGAGAAATACAGCAACCTTTATATCCTTTGTCACGCGCAGCTGATTTACAATACCGTCGAGATGCTTTGGAAGTACGTTGTACTTCTCCATCTCAGCACGCGATACTGCAGACAATATAACATCACCATTCAGATACAAAGCAGCATTCAAAAGTGCCTGCCCCATAATCTTGTTCTGGGCAAATGTCTTTGTATAAAATGTATCATCGATTATCCTTGAATAATCAATGCCCATCTCCATCAGGGAGCCTGCTATATCCATAGTCTTTTTTGAAGTGCATGAATACTGGAACACGCCTGTATCATGCACCATGCCTGTGTAAATACACTCTGCTATCTGTATTGTGATGCGCTCCTTCGGCAGAAGCTCGAACACCAGCTCACAGGTCGAGCTCGCATCCGGAAAGATGTAATTTGCGTCTGCAAAGGCCCCGTTTGTAACATGATGATCTATGCAAAGTGTCCTTTTTGCAGACTCAAAATACTTAGCTGCACTTCCCAGTCTGCCTGTGTCACTGCAATCACATGCTATGAACAGATCGTATACTGTATCATCCGCATAGCTGCTGTCAATCTCATCTGCTCTTTGCATAAACTTAAAGATGTTTGGGCTTGGCTCTAAATAAAGCCTTGCCTTTATATCAGGATAATAATCCTTTATGTAGTTGTATACAGCAAGTGTTGAGCCGACACAGTCGCCGTCCGGTCTCACATGACCGGAAACGGCAACTGATTGTGCATCATTTAAAATAGAATCAATCTCTGTCATAATCAATCCTCTTTGTTAATCCTCTTTGAGATTTTTTGTTACTTCATCAATCTTTTTAGACATCTCAACACCATACTCTATAGACTGGTCTATGATAAATGTAATGGCAGGTGTATTTCTTAAATTGATGTTCTTTGCGAGAGTTCTGCGTATATATCCCTCCGCTGACTTAAGTCCTGCAAGTGTATCAGCCTGTGATTTCTTGTCACCAAGCACACTGATATAAGCCTTTGCTGTCTTTAAATCAGGTGCCACCTCGACAGCAACAACACTTGTCATGGGATTGATACGCGGATCCTTTATCTCACCGCGTATGATATTTGACAGTTCACGCATTACCTCTTCGTTGATACGAATATTTTTTATGCTGTTCTTTCTCATATAATCCCGCTTTCTTTTTATATTAAACCGTAACTATCCGAATAGCTGCATTAATTCAAGATAACCAATATATGATTATCTCGGAACCTCTACCATCTTGTAAGCTTCAACTATATCGAATTCCTGAATATCATTAAATCCGTCAAATACAAGACCACACTCATAGCCTGTCTTGACCTCCTTGACGTCATCCTTGAATCTCTTGAGTGAAGCAAGGTCTCCCTCGAATATCTGCTCACCCTCTCTGCTAATTCTGACACGGCAGCCTCTCTCCATAAATCCGTCAAGCACATATGAACCTGCAATGTTTCCAACGCCTGAAGCCTTGAAAATCTGTCTGATTTCCGCGTGTCCGATAACCTTCTCCTCAAATACAGGATCAAGCATACCCTTCATGGCAGCAGATACATCCTCGATTGCATTGTAGATGACCTTGTAAAGTCTGATATCTACGCCCTCACGGTCTGCTGTAGCCTTGGCAACAGGATCCGGTCTGACGTTAAAGCCAATGATGATTGCATTTGATGCTGATGCAAGGATAACATCTGACTCGTTGATGGCACCAACGCCGCCATGGATGACCTTGACCACAACCTCCTCATTTGAAAGCTTGACAAGACTCTGTTTAACAGCTTCAACTGAACCCTGTACATCTGCCTTTACGATGATATCAAGCTCCTTCATATTGCCGGACTGAATCTGTGAGAACAGATCATCAAGTGACATCTTTGCCTTTGTATCCTCAATGAGCTTATTCTTTTCCTCTGAAATATATGTGTCAGAGAATGCCTTTGCCTCCTTCTCTGAATCACATGCCACAAATGTCTCTCCTGCTGAAGGCACACTGTTTAGTCCAAGTATCTCTACAGGTGTAGAAGGCTTAGCCTCCTTTACTCTGCGGCCCTTGTCATCAATCATGGCTCTTACCTTACCATAGCTGCTTCCACATGCGATAGGATCTCCGACATGGAGTGTTCCTTTTTGTACAAGCACTGTAGCAACCGCACCACGGCCTTTATCAAGCTGTGCTTCAATTACGAGACCTCTTGCGTTTCTATCAGGATTAGCCTTGAGCTCGAGCACCTCTGCTGTGAGAAGAATCATCTCTAGGAGATTGTCGATACCCTCCTTAGTATGTGCAGATACAGGACAGAATATTGTGCTTCCACCCCAATCCTCCGGGATAAGCTCATACTCTGAGAGCTCCTGCTTAACCTTGTCGATATTGGCACTTGGCTTATCTATCTTGTTGACTGCAACGATAATCTCAACACCTGCTGCCTTTGCATGGTTTATTGCCTCAACAGTCTGCGGCATTACACCATCATCTGCAGCAACAACAAGGATTGCGATATCAGTAGAGTTTGCACCACGCATACGCATTGCTGTAAATGCCTCATGTCCCGGTGTATCAAGGAATGTGATGTTCTGGCCATTGATTGATACAACAGATGCACCAATGTGCTGTGTGATACCACCTGCCTCACGGTCTGTAACACGTGTCTGTCTGATGGCATCAAGCAGTGATGTCTTACCATGATCTACGTGACCCATTACGCAGACTACAGGTGGACGAGGAACCATCTTGCTCTCATCCTCTTCATCCTCCTTGAGAAGCTCTGCAATCACATCGACTTTCTCCTCTTCCTCACATATGAAATTGAACTCTAAAGCAATCTCCTCAGCAGCTGCAAAATCAACCTCAGAGTTAACTGTTACCATCTCGCCCTTCATGAAAAGCTTCTTTACGATGGCTGAAGGCTGAACCTTCATCTTATCAGCTAAATCCCTTATTGTAATCTTCTCCGGAAGAGAAATTGTCTTAATCTCGTTCTCATCCTCTTTTGGCTGTGCCTTCGGCTGCTGTGGCTTTTTCTTACCGCCGTGCTTCTCGAGATTGATGTAATTCTCCTGCTTCTTTCCGAGCTTATCCTGCTTCTGGCTCTGATTGTGATTATGCTTATTCTTTCTATCGTTGCCTCTGTCGCGGCTCTCCTTTCCTCTTACATCATCAGGAGCTGCAACTGCAACTGTTTCTTTTCTGAAACGATTTCTGTCATCACCTCTGCTGCCTGTTCTATCGTTATTTCTGTCATTGCTCCTGCTTCTGTCATTGCTTCTGCTTCTGTCATTATTTCTGTCAAAGCTTCTGCCACCCTCTGCAGGACGTCTGGAGTCATTTCTGAAGCCTCTGTTATTGTCTCTATTATTGTCTCTGCTGTTATCTCGGTTATTGTTGTCGCGATTGTTTGTTCTTCTATCGCTGTTTCTGTCCGTATTTCTGCTCCTGTCGGCATTTCTGTCAGTGTTTCTGTTGTTGATTTTCTCGCCATTGTCCTGACGTCTGTCGCTTCTTCTATCAGCGTCAGCCTGACGTGCCGGACGCGAATTGGTTACCTTCATATCTGCATACGGATCCGCTGTACGCTCACTTATAGGGCGCATAGCTCTCTCTCCGACAGGTCTTGGCTTAATAATGCTGTGCTGCTCAGGACGTGATGACTGATTATCGCGTCTGCCATTGCCATTCCTGCGCTGCGAACTGTTATTTCCATTATTTCCGCTGCCGTTTCCACCATTTGTTTTCCTACCCTGCTTACTGTACTGGGCATTGAAAACTGCTGTGATGCTTGCCTTTTTCTTTGGTCTGTCGGCTGCCTTAGACTCATCCTTTTTAGGTTCTTCCTTCTTAGGTGCATCTTTTTTTACTTCTGTTTTTGCGTACTTCTTTCGTACAATTTGCTGTGCCTCATCCTCAAGACCGCTCTGCACATTTTTGACAGCAAACTGTGTGCCGTTTAATGTGTCTATGACGTCCTGCGACTTTATATTTAATTCTTTTGCAAGTTCATGAACTCTCATTTTTGCCATATATCTATTTTCCTCCATTATTCAGTTTTATTCGGCTGCAGCTTTTTTATCACTGCATTTGCAAGGTTTTCATCCGTTACTGCAAGGGAAGCGCGAAACTCTTTGCCTATTGCATTCCCTAACCCCACCTTGTCACTATAAAAATAAATCGGAACCTCATAGAAAGCAGTCATATCCGAAAAATGCTTCTTTGTGTTGTCTGATGAATCATCTGCAACTATCACTAAAAATGCCTTTCCTGTCTTTACAGCTTTCTCGGTAGAAAACTCTCCGCTAACCACATTGCCTGACTTTGCTGCTAATCCCAGCATAGAAAGTACTCTATCTGTCAATTTGGTTCATCTCCTTTTCAAGCTCCTCATATACCTGTTCTGATACACTAACACCAAGGGAACGCTCAAGTGCCTTTGTCTTTTTAGCCTTTTTAAAGCATTCAAGGCTCTTACATATATAAGCTCCCCTGCCGTTTTTCTTGCCGGTGTCATCGAGAATTATGTCGCCCTCCGCAGTCTTTACCACGCGAATAAGTGACTTCTTTTCCTTCATCTCCTGACAGCCTACGCATTTGCGCATTGGAATCTTTTTATTTGCCATTACTGCTCATCACCACTATCTGCCGCATCATTTTCTGTACCTGCTACTTCGTTCTCGTCAGCCTCTGTATCAAAAGCCTCTGCCTGTACATCTGCCTGTTCTGTATCAGCTAATCTCTCGTTCTCAGCAAGCTCCTCATCCGAATAATCATAATCGTCATCATAATCATCCTCTTCATAGTCATTCTCATAATCCATGAAGTCCCCTGACTCTCTGGCCTGTGTCTCGCTCTTGATATCAATCTTGAAGCCTGTAAGTCTTGCTGCCAGTCTTGCATTCTGTCCTTCCTTACCGATTGCAAGTGAAAGCTGATAATCCGGAACAACAACCTTTGCTGATTTCTCATCTGCATCTGCGATAACAGAGATAACCTTTGCAGGGCTAAGTGCGTTCTGGATAAGTATTGCCGGATTCTCATCCCATGTGATGATATCGATTTTCTCACCGCGAAGCTCATTTACGATAGCATTTACTCTGGCACCATTCATACCTACACATGCTCCTACAGGGTCTACGTTTGGATCATTTGACCATACTGCAATCTTTGTTCTGCTTCCGGCCTCACGTGAAATAGCCTTTATCTCAACTATGCCCTCTTTAACCTCTGTAACCTCTGACTCGAAAAGTCTCTTCACAAGCTCAGGATGTGTTCTTGAAACAAGAATCTTTGGTCCCTTTGATGTGGACTTAACCTCAAGGATATATACCTTGATACGCTCTGTAGGCTTGAATACCTCACCCTTTATCTGCTCACTCTCAGTCAGAAGTGCATCTGCCTTACCTAAGTTGATGCTGACATTCTTTCCGATGTATCTTTGAACAACACCTGTCACAACATCCTTTTCCTTGCTGTTGTACTCGTCAAATATTACCTTTCTCTCCTCCTCGCGGATTTTCTGAAGGATAACATTCTTTGCGTTCTGTGTAGCGATACGTCCGAATTCCTTTGACTTAACCTCAACTCTCACGATATCTCCAAGCTGATAGTTACCGTTTACCTTGTGCGCATCTGCTAAGGAAATCTCCTCAACCGGATCCTCAACCGTATCTACAACCGTCTTCTCCTGGTAGCATGAGAAAGCACATGTCTCAGGATCTATTTCTACCTTTACATTGTCTGATTTACCAAAATGGTTCTTGCAGGCAGTCACAAGAGAGTTCTCAATTGCCTCAAGTAAAGTTTCTTTACTGATGTTTTTCTCCTGCTCTAATATATTTAACGCTTCTAATAACTCATTGCTCATTATTTTTTCCTCCTATTTGTGTTATCGTGCGCTTTAATTAAAAATCCAATGCCTGACGTATAAGCGCAATGTCACTCTTATTGAATGTAGTCTCATTGCCGTCTTCATCGGTTATTGTCACTGTATCCTTATCATAGGCTTTAAGCAGACCATAAAATTCCTTTGATTTGTTGATAGCCCTGTATGTGCGAATCTCTATCTCCTTATTCATGTTGCGCACATAGTCCTTTTCCTTCTTGAGAGGTCTTCCAAGCCCCGGCGAGCTGACCTCGAAGGTGTACGAATCAGGAATATAGTCCTCTCTGTCGAGAATCTCATTCATCTGCCTTGCAACCACTTCACAGTCATCAACAGTTATGCCACCCTCCTTATCGATATATGCTCTCAGGTAGTTCGTGCCGCCTTCCTTAACATACTCGACATCAACAAGCTCAAAATTCATGCTGTCAAGAATTGGTTGTATAAAATTCTCCGTCTTTGCCTCATATACACTTGCCTTTGACATTTTATCACCTCTCTTTTTTATATTTGTAACTATTCAGAATTGTTCCAAGTGGTTCTGAATAGCTGCCTGATGTTTATAAACGTGAATTGAGAGAGGACTTTTGCCCTCTCTCAATCTAGTCAACGTTGTTATCATAGGTATAATAGCACTATCAGAAAAAAAAATCAAGTTTTTTTAAAAAAGTACTTGCTTTTTTTGAAACTCCATGATAGTATAATACACGGTTCGTTGGTCAAGCGGTTAAGACGCCGCCCTCTCACGGCGGAAACACGGGTTCGATTCCCGTACGGACTGCTCACTGATATTTATTTAATTAAATACAGCCCAACCCGAAGGCATCGCATTTATGCGATGTTTTTTTATTGTTGTTGACACCGGACGCTATGATAAATATTTCTGCCTTAAAGTAAAATTGCCTTGGAGCGTATTCTGTTTACTACAGAATGCTCCAAGGCATAAATAATTTAAGTATAAGCCTGAATTAAAAATTAGTCATAATTAATCATCATATCCGTTAGGATTGTTCTTCTGCCATCTCCATGAGTCGGCACACATCTCCTTAATACCATACTGTGCTTCCCAGCCGAGCTCCCTCTTGGCCTTTGATGGGTCACAGTAGCATGTAGCAATATCGCCAGGTCTTCTAGGCTTTATTGTATAAGGAATCTTAACACCTGTTGCAGCCTCGAAATTCTTTACGATATCAAGCACGCTGTAGCCGTGTCCTGTTCCAAGATTGTAGATGCAAAGACCTGCATTCTCCTCAATCTTCTTTAAAGCCTTGACATGTCCAACCGCAAGGTCAACTACATGGATATAATCTCTCACACCTGTTCCGTCAGGAGTATCATAGTCATCTCCGAATACTCCAAGCTCTTTGAGCTTGCCTACTGCCACCTGTGTGATGTAAGGCATGAGGTTGTTTGGAATACCGTTTGGATTCTCACCCATTGTACCACTCTTATGAGCTCCGATTGGATTGAAGTAACGAAGAAGAATAACGTTCCACTCATTATCTGCCTTATAGATGTCCATAAGTATCTGCTCAAGCATAGACTTTGTCCAGCCATATGGGTTTGTACACTGTCCCTTTGGACACTCCTCTGTGATAGGAATCTGTGCAGGATCTCCGTATACTGTAGCTGATGAAGAGAAAATGATGCTCTTGCAGCCATTCTGTCTCATCACATCAACAAGTGTAAGTGTTCCTGCAATATTATTGTTATAATACTCCCAAGGCTTTGCCACAGACTCTCCTACTGCTTTGAGTCCTGCAAAGTGAATACAGCTATCTATCTTTTCTTCCTTAAAAATCTTATTTAAGATGTCTCTGTCAAGGATATCTCCCTTATAGAACTTTACTTCTTTGCCTGTAAGAGCCTTAACTCTGTCAAGTGACTTCTCAGATGAATTTGAAAGATTGTCAAGTACTACAACATCGTAGCCTGCATCAAGAAGCTCCACACATGTATGACTTCCGATATATCCGGCTCCACCAGTAACTAAAATTGCCATAATAAATATCTCCTTTTCATTTTTGTTAAATTTATTGTAGCGCATTTGCTCATTTTTGTATAGAATAAAATGTAGAAGAAATATGTAAAAATGTTGTAAAGGTAGGCAATATGAACAATAAATACAAAAATTCCTATATCGTAAAAGAAAAAGAGCTTGTATCTCTGTCCGTATATAACGTAGGCTTCCAGAGCTGTGATAGCCTGTATCAGTGGGGTCCCGGTATCAGAGACCATTATCTGATTCACTATATCATAAGCGGTAAAGGCCGCTACACTGTAAATGGCAGTGTTCACACATTAACTCCCGGCGATGCGTTTCTCGTATATCCAAATACCGAAGTGATTTATCAGGCTGATGCAGAAGATCCTTGGGAATATACCTGGGTAGGCTTTACCGGCAGCGATGCTGCAACCATTTTAAGAGCCACTGATTTCACAAAAGCGCATCCATACATACACAGTGTATCAAACGGAAACGAAATCAAAAGACAGCTCATGCATATATACGACGCCAGAGGCACAGAATTTGAAAATGCACTCGAAATGACCGGGCGACTCTACACCACCCTCGCTCTTTTTGTCAGCGCCGCCACATCAAAGCCACCGCAAAACAGTGCAAACTCTTATGTACAAAAGGGCATCGAATACATCTCCGCCAACTATTCATACCCTATCACCGTTGAGGATATTGCATCATATATAGGCTTAAGCCGAAGTCACCTGTTCCGTTCCTTCCAGAGCATCCTCGGTGTATCGCCAAAGGAATATCTGACCGATTTCAGAATCAAACAGGCATGCTATCTGCTTAAACACTCCTCATTGTCCATCACAGCAATTGCAGGCTCTATAGGGTTTGATAACAGCCTTTATTTTTCAAAGACCTTTCATAAAATAAAAGGCCTTTCGCCTAAGGAATATCGCAGTAAATACAAAAAAGCTCAAGAATAAAAAAAGCTGCCGGACTTCATGTGAAGCCCGGCAGCTTTTTTCATATATCTCTTTATGCTAAACTAAGCAAGCTTAGATTTAGCAACCTCTACTAATTTAGCAAATCCTGCTGCATCTGTAACAGCCATATCAGCTAATACCTTACGGTTAAGGTCAACGTTTGCTAACTTTAAGCCGTGCATGAACTGGCTGTATGAAAGTCCGTTGATACGAGCTGCTGCGTTGATACGGGCAATCCATAACTGACGGAACTGTCTCTTTCTCTCTTTACGTCCAGCGTATGAGCTTGTAAGTGCTCTCATAACTGACTGCTTTGCTACTCTATACTGCTTAGATCTAGCGCCTCTGTAACCCTTTGCTAACTTTAATGTTCTGTTATGTCTTTTCTTAGCGCCTAAACCGCCTTTAACTCTTGCCATTTGTTGATTCCTCCTTAACTAATACTACCGATTACATGTATGGTAAAATCTTCTTCATATTCTTAACATTTGTCTCATCTGTCATTGTTGCTTTTCTGAGATTTCTCTTTGTCTTTGTTGTTTTCTTAGTTAAGATATGTCTCTTGTAGGCTTTATTTCTTTTTAACTTTCCTGTTCCTGTAACTTTGAAACGTTTTGCAGCTGCTCTGCTTGTTTTCATTTTTGGCATTGTGTGTTCCTCCTTAAATTGTTATCTCTTTTCTGCCAGCACCATACCGATGCTTCTTCCTTCAACCTTCGGTGCTTTCTCCACTACCGCTACATCTGAAAGATTCTCCGCTATATCATCAAGGATATGTTTGCTTGCATTCATATGAGCCATCTCACGTCCTCTGAATCTGAGTGTGATCTTTACCTTATTTCCTTTTGCAAGAAATTTCTTTGCAGCATTCATCTTGGTATTCAAGTCGTTAGCCTCAATGTTAGGTGAGAGACGAATCTCTTTCAATTCAACGGTCTTCTGCTTTTTCTTTGCATCCTTTTCCTTACGGGCCTGCTCATAACGATACTTACCATAATCAATCACCTTACATACAGGTGGCTTTGCATTTGGTGCTATCTTTACTAAATCAAGTCCTGCCTCGTCTGCAATCTTTTGAGCTTCTCTTGAAGAAACAATTCCTAACTGCTCTCCATCCGCTCCAATCAGTCGAACTTCTCTGTCTCTGATCTGTTCATTAATCATTAATTCGCTAATGGTCTTGTACCTCCATAAAAAATAGTGGATAGG
>ENA-ORSI01002434-ORSI01002434.1-human-gut-metagenome-genome-assembly--contig:-NODE-2434-length-13450-cov-2.644718_pt1 | contig 13450 bp, 10 predicted proteins | sample MGYA00242187_ERZ509154 | MGnify/ENA primary metagenome ERZ509154 (study PRJEB26280, sample SAMEA2338627) | human gut metagenome | biome: human gut; feature: human-associated habitat; material: faeces...
AATTCATTTTATGCTGCATACCGGATGATATGCAGCATAAAATATACACACAAAAAAAACGATATTATGATAACAACAGATCAACTGAAAGCAGTTGAAGAACGCAGTGGCGCTCTGAGGAGGTATCTTTGACATCGATCGTAAAAAAATAGAGCTCGAAGAAGTAGAAATGCGTACCCAAGCTCCTGATTTCTGGAACGATGCGAAGCAAGCGGAAAAGGTGATGAAACAGGTACGCGAATTGAAAGGCTGGATAGAAGGCTGTGAAGCTGTATCCCGTTCGGTAGACGACCTGAACGTCCTCTTTGACTTCGCCAAAGAAGGCGAAGCTACCGAAGAAGAGGTGGATACCCACTATGCAGAAACCCTGCAACTGGTGGAAGAGCTGGAATTAAAGAATATGTTACGGGGTGAAGCCGATCAGATGAGCTGCATCCTTAAAATCAATTCCGGTGCCGGTGGTACGGAAAGTCAGGACTGGGCATCCATGTTGATGCGTATGTATCTGCGCTATGCCGAGACAAATGGTTATAAGGCTACGATTGCCAACCTTCAGGAAGGTGATGAGGCGGGAATCAAAACTTGTACGATCAATATCGAAGGAGATTTTGCTTACGGTTATCTGAAAGGTGAGAACGGCGTGCATCGGTTGGTTCGTGTCTCTCCGTACAATGCACAAGGTAAGCGTATGACTTCTTTTGCTTCCGTATTTGTGACTCCGCTGGTAGACGACAGTATCGAGGTGAATATAGAAACAGCACGTATTTCCTGGGATACATTCCGAAGCGGTGGTGCCGGTGGTCAGAATGTGAACAAGGTAGAATCCGGTGTCCGTTTGCGTTATCAGTATAAAGACCCTTATACGGGCGAAGAAGAGGAAATCCTGATTGAGAATACCGAAACGCGCGACCAGCCGAAGAACCGTGAAAATGCAATGCGTCAGTTACGCTCTATCTTGTATGATAAGGAATTGCAACATCGTATGGCGGAACAGGCAAAGGTGGAAGCCGGTAAGATGAAGATTGAATGGGGGTCGCAAATCCGAAGCTATGTATTTGATGACCGCCGTGTAAAGGATCATCGTACCAACTATCAGACTTCGGATGTGAACGGAGTAATGGACGGTAAGATCGATGGCTTTATCAAGGCTTACCTGATGGAGTTTTCTTCGCAGGAATCATAAAAAACAAAATTAGCAAGTGTTATTTTTGGAAAGTTAAAAGATTTGTTCTTACTTTGTTAGTGTTGAACTTTAAAACTAACTATTATGGGTAAGGCTAAGAAAAAAACAGCGATTAGTAAGAAGGAAGAACAACAAGCCCAAAAGGTAGTCAAAATAGTGTTCGTCTCATTAATTATTTTGGCATTGGTAATGTTGGTTGCATTCTCCTTTTTCGGTTGATTGATTCACTACAGATTACATAGATTGCACAAGGGGCACGAAAAGAAGGTCTGCCCGGACGGTGAAAATCATGTGATCTGTGGTGAATTCTTGTTTTGTAACGCTTTTGTAACCCCTGTAATATCAATGTAACTTTTCTGTAATTCTTCCGTAGCCGGTTTGTCATTCCGGTGTATCTTCACAGTTGTACTTTTGCCGCGAATATAGTAGCAAACAACTGAAATGAGTAGAATTACAACAACCGTCGTTACACTTTTGCTAACGACAGCAGCCTTTGGACAGGCCAAGGATGATGCCGGAGATGGCAAGAAACTGGATAAGCAGACAATGGAGATAAAGGATTATCTGCCGGAAATCCACGGAACGATCCGGGGCAAATATGAATATCAGACAGAAACAGGCGAAAGCCGTTTTGAGGTACGCAATGCCCGTTTCAGTGTTTCGGGAAATGTACATCCGCTGGTTGCTTATAAGGCAGAAATCGACCTTTCCGATGAAGGCTCTATCAAAATGCTTGATGCGTACGCACGTGTCTTTCCGGTGAAAGACCTGAATTTTACAATTGGGCAGATGCGTGTTCCTTTCACGATAGATGCACACCGTTCACCGCACCAACAGTATTTCGCTAACCGTTCATTTATTGCCAAGCAGGTGGGTAATGTGCGTGATGTCGGACTTACTTCTGCCTATACACATAAAGGAGATTTCCCGTTTATTCTGGAAGGTGGACTGTTCAACGGTTCCGGTTTGACAAACCAGAAAGAATGGCACAAAACACTGAATTATTCTATAAAGGCGCAGTTACTGCCCGGCAAGAACTGGAATGTGACACTTAGCACTCAAATGATAAAACCGGAAGATGTACGAATCAATATGTATGATGCCGGTATCTATTATCAGAACAATCGTTTCCATATTGAGGCGGAATACCTGTATAAAATGTATGGGCATAATGCGTTTAAAGATGTTCATGCAGTTAACAGCTTTGTCAATTATGACTTGCCGCTGAAGAAGGTTTTTAATAAAATATCTTTCCTGGCCCGTTATGATATGATGACGGACCATAGCAATGGTACGATTGACGAGACAACAAAAACGTTGATTATAAATGACTATGCCCGTCACCGTGTGACAGGCGGGATTACGCTTAGTCTCTCCAAGGCTTTTATTGCCGATCTCCGTCTGAACTTCGAGAAGTACTTCTACAAGAAATCGGGTATCCCTAAAGAGTCGGAACGGGATAAAATCGTCATTGAGTTTATGACGAGATTTTAAGGAATTTCATTACTTTTGTGCCATGGCACAAGAAATAGAACGAAAGTTTTTAGTCTCCGGTGAGTTTAAATCTCTGGCAACCTCGCATAGCCGGATTGTACAAGGGTATATCAGCAGTGCTCGTGGGAGGACTGTACGGGTCCGTATTCGTGACGATAAGGGGTATCTTACCATTAAAGGAGCTTCCAATGCTTCCGGAACCAGCCGTTATGAATGGGAGAAGGAGCTTCCTTTGGCGGAAGCGGAAGAACTGATGAAACTTTGTGAACCCGGTATCATTGATAAGACCCGTTACTTGGTACGAAGCGGTAAGCATGTATTCGAAGTTGACGAGTTTTATGGTGAGAATGAAGGACTTGTCGTGGCGGAAGTCGAACTGGAATCGGAAGCGGAATCTTTTGTGAAACCGGACTTCATCGGTAAGGAAGTGACCGGAGATGTGCGTTACTACAACTCCCAACTAATGAAAAAACCGTATAAAACGTGGTGAACGTTAACAAATAAACCGTATATTTGTTCCTATTCTAAAAGAGCAATGTATGGATATGGAACAGTTGTACAACTATCTGCCGCGGGAATTGGTCACTTTCGTTCTGGTGACCTTGTTTTCTTTACTAATCGGGCTTTCGCAGCGCCGAATCAGTTTGAAGCGTGAGGGTGAAACTACCCTTTTCGGGACCGACCGTACATTTACTTTTATCGGAATCTTGGGGTATCTGCTCTATATACTCGACCCTACCGATATGCGTCTGTTTATGGGAGGCGGTGCAGTGTTGGGATTGTTGTTGGGACTGAACTATTACGTCAAGCAGTCTCAGTTTCATGTTTTTGGTGTTACTACCATTATTATTGCGTTGATTACCTATTGCATGGCTCCTATCGTAGCCACTCAACCTTCCTGGTTTTACGTCATGGTGATTGTGACGGTGCTTCTTTTGACCGAACTGAAACATACGTTTACCGAATTTGCTCAGCGTATGAAGAATGATGAAATGATTACGCTGGCGAAATTCCTTGCTATCAGTGGTATCATATTGCCTATGTTGCCGAACAAGAACCTGATTCCTGATATCAATCTTACTCCTTATTCCATTTGGCTGGCAACGGTTGTGGTATCCGGCATCTCGTATCTGTCTTATCTGCTGAAAAGATATGTATTCCATGAGTCAGGCACTTTGGTATCCGGCATTATCGGAGGGCTGTATAGCAGTACGGCTACGATCTCGGTACTTGCCCGTAAAAGTCGGAAAGCGTCGGAGCAGGAAGCTACCGACTATGTTGCCGCCATGCTGTTTGCTGTCAGTATGATGTTCCTGCGTTTTATGATACTGATACTGATTTTTAGCCGGGAGATTTTCCAGTCTATTTATCCGTACTTGCTGATTATGTCGGTGATAGCTGCGGCTGTAGGGTGGTTTATTCATTCCCGGCAGAAACGTCCTAAAGATTCGGATGCCGAACCGGAAGATGATGATAGCAGTAACCCGCTGGAATTTAAGGTTGCCCTAATCTTTGCCGTATTATTTGTAATCTTTACTGTGCTGACTCATTATACGTTAGTCTACGCAGGTACAGGTGGATTGAATCTGCTTTCTTTTGTATCCGGCTTTAGTGATATTACTCCTTTTATCTTGAACTTGTTGCAAAATACCGGTAGCGTTGCCGCACTGATTATTACTGCTTGCAGTATACAGGCTATCATCAGTAATATAATGGTGAATATGTTCTATGCTTTGTTCTTCGCCGGGAAGGGAAGTAAGCTCCGTCCCTGGATTTTAGGGGGATTCGGGGTAGTGATTGCCTGTAATTTTGTGTTGTTGCTGTTCTTCTATCTTTAAGAAAGATACTTACGGTAGTACGGAATAATAAAATGAAAAAAGGAGAAAACAATGATCGTTTTCTCCTTTTGGGTTTAATGTGTATCTTATACTTAGAAATTAATGTCATTAAAACTGTTCACCAGTAACTGGTAAGTGATGAAACCGCCTGAACTGGAAGAGTATTTTGTATAAATGGCTGTTATATCTCCCGTTGCACCGGCTTCGGGCAATGGTTGTAGGGCGAAGTTTGAATATCCGCTTACACGTACAATGTAGTTACCCTTATCTTCGGTGGTTGTACCGCCATAAGAGAACCATGCCGAACCATAATAACGTTGGTTATTATAGCTATATGCATACGTGGGTGTTAATCCTTCGGATATATAAGACTTGCTAGTGTATGTAGCCTCGGTTTTACCATTCTCATAAATAGCCTCCAGATAGGAAGGATAGAAGTTGTTACCGGATGTACCTTCTTTATAGGTTAATCCTTCGAAACGAACCAGGCGTCCCAGCGCATCGTCGTTGAGTGCTGTTTCATAGTTGCTTGGAGTAATAACTAAAACATCATTCTCCGTCAGTTCTCCCATAGCACCCGGGCAGATATGTTCGTTTATCAACAGTTGGTTTTCCAGATTGCGGTTTGCATAGTTTTTCTCAATATCCGCTTCCGTAGGCGGCATACCGAGACTAATCATATACCGGTAGTTGCCGAGAGCCATTCCTTTGGTCTTCACATAAATAGTCTGTCCCATGTGATAATACACATAGTTGCTGACCATTAGCTTTAGTTCGATGCCGGATTGGGAAGTCTCGTCATAGATATAAAGAGATTTATAAACGTTCCCGGCCTGGTCGCTTGATATTACTTTACCACGGATTACATAATCCTCTGTGATTTCTACATATTTGCCAAGTCCGGCAGTTGATCCCGGAGCGTATTTGGCATAATATATATCTTTCAACTGTTTGATTGTAATGATTTGGTCTTTGTTGAAATCTGCCTCTGTCCAGACTTTAGCCGGTGCAGGATCATCAAAGTCATTGTAGCAACCGGTAAAACTGAGTACAGCGGCTACAACCATACATATTTTTAATAATTTGCTCATAGTTCTCATTTTTATTCGTTACAGATTAGAAGCGGAAATAAAGATTCAGATAGTAAGTCGAACCAAACATATAGAAATATTTGGAGTCAAATGGCTGATAAGTTTGGTAACTTGTATCTTTGTTCTTCAACAAACGAACCTGTTCGTAACCACCGGTCTTGATGTCCTGGTCGTTGAGAAGATTCTTCATTTCCAGGCTGAATCCAAGAGTGTACTGGCGCTTGATAAACCAGTTCTTACCAATGCTGGCATTTACTACATAGGCAGAGTTGAATTTCTCTTGGCTACGGAGTTCTGCAACATCTTCTTTTGTCATACCCGGAGTCAATACCGCATCTGTACGATACAGCGGACTCATGGATATGTACATATTGCTGTAATAATTCAAATCCAGTGAAGCATAGATATTCTTGGGACCACGATAAGACAAACCGATATTCATTGCTTTCTGCGGAGTACTTTCTACGCGGAAGTTTTTCCAGTATACCTTACCTTCGTTTTTGATCTCACCACTATTATCCTGTATCTGAACGTAGTTGGGATTCGAATCGTATGTATATTGTCCCCAGCTAAGTGCACCGTTCAGATAGAATCCGGCGTCGAGCGGAATAGAAGCAGCAACCTCCACACCAAAATGACGTTTGTCAATGCCGCTCATCGCAAAGTTGGAGAAAGTGGCTTCTACGTCGTCATAGTAAGAAAGAACCTTGTTCTGATTCATAAACTTGGTATAATAGCCGGATACACGTGCCCTAAGTTCTCCTAAACGGAAATTATAGGAACCGTCTACACCGAATACTTTTTCTGCGGAAAGTCCCGGAGTAACGGCGTTACGTGTACGCGGTGATACAAATGCGGACTGAAATTCCGGCGAATCTTGCATATACATGATATTAGCCTCGATAGAGTGCGCTGCCGAGAATTTATAGCTGAAGTTGGCTTTTAATTTATAAGTCAGATAATTAAGTTTCTTAGAGTCGCCTTGAGAGTCATCCAGGAACAAACCTTTCTTCCATAACCCGTGACGCCATAAAGAAGCATGACCGATCTCGCCGCCCAGGTTGACACCCAGTTTGCCGAAACTCATTTCATACTGAGCCCATGCGCGTGCGTTGAGTACATTTCCGTAGTAATCATATCCGTATTTATCTCCTTTTTTGGCAGCACGTGCATGACCGTATTTTTCATAATATTCCATGTCGTTCTGATAAGGAATCGGATTTAATCCGCCCATGTCACGTTCGGCAAATTTGTCGATGTCTACCCAGTAATCGCCACCGAGCAGGTCCTTCACTTCGCTATAATACTCCGTACGGTTACGGCGTAAATTTACTCCTCCGTTTATTCTGGAATTATTGCGGAACGTATGAGAGAACTGTGTATAGAAGTTCCAGTCCAACTGGTCGGTATGGCGTTCTTCTATCATATTGATAGAACGGTGTCCCGGACCATACGTTGCATTTTCTTCCTGATTACGGTTGATGTCATACAGTTGTCCCCAATTAATGTGCCGAATATTATCCGTATTGGCACGCCATGCTTCATCTAACCAGGCACCGTAAGTAGTCCCGTTAGAGTAGCTGGGCAAATATCTGTAATAGTCGGGGCGTGGGTCGGGACCGGCATACCAGGTAAGTGCCGAATAACCGTTCTCTCCGAAGCGTACGGAAGTAGCCACGTTCAGTTGTGAACGGTCGTTGATGTCATAAGTGTAATTCAATACAGCGATAGGCTCGTGATAATTACGTACACGTGCATTACGGCGTTTACCGCTTTGCCAACCCCAGTTCGGGTTGTAATAGTTGTTTCCGACTAGATCATACACTTCCTGAGTGGCAGCTTGTTGAGTACCTCTTTCTGTCGGAGCACCTAATACGCTCAAAGCCAAACGGTGTTGGTCGTTGAATTGTTTTTCTACGGCAGCGAAATATCCGAATGCATTGTAATATACACCACGAGCGTAAGAGTTACCTCCCTGTCGGGTTGAAACGGAGAAGGCGTATGACCAACCATTATCTTGCAGTCCTGAGGCATACGTCACCATACCACGGAAACGGTATGTTGAGTTGCCATTTACAAGACTGGCACGGAATCCTTTACGCATTTGTGAAGGACGCGTATTGATGTTGGTTGTACCGCCGAGGCTACCAATACCCATTTCTCCCATATTCAATCCTGAAGTAACTTCCTGATTACGGGTAGCGTCGTTTAACCCGCTCCATAATGACCAAGGAGAATATCCGGTCAGTGCATCATTGAACAGGATACCGTTCAAGTATACATCAGTATAGCGTGAGTCGTATCCGCGAAGGTTGAAACGCATCTCGCTGAATTTGTAGGAAGCGATGTTGTTGAATACATCTTTGGATGCCGACAGTGATGAAGGCAATGATTGGGCATCGTCCAAAGTCTCCGTATCAAATTCTGCAAAAATAGCATCGTCCACAGTAGGAGATTGATTGTCGGGTACTAACACTACATTGTTAATGTCCCTTATCAGTTTGTCTACTCGGACCGCAATGGACAATGGCTCATATTCTGCCGCTTCAAAAGCCAGTGAATATTCACCTTTATTCAAATTCTCAAATATGAAGTTACCTTTTTCGTCAGTTGTCGTTGTGACGTTGCCCGGTGTTAAAGTGACTTTCACACCGTCAATAGCCGTACGCGTGGCACGTGATACGACTTTACCCTTGATTCCGCCGTTCTGTGCAGCGACAGTCAGCGAAATCAAAGATAATACCATGATTAGAAAACTCTTTATTTTCATAAGTATTTCAGTTTTATTTGCTTATATAGATATATACAGGGAAATGGTCGCTGAATCCACCTTGGAAATTATTTCCGACATAGGTACGTAGTGGATACCCCTTGTATTGTCCCTCTTTTTGTATCATATAATGTTGTTTGAAGATATTGCCGTAGAATTTTGATCCGGGAGCTTTTTGTATTTTCAGTTTTCCGGTAGATCCTTTGGCAAGATTTTCAGATATAACAATATTATCAAATATGTTCCACGCATCACCGTAAGCTAATGTACCGTAACCGGCTTTCAGCATATCGGCATACGGGGCGTATAAATCACCGGCAGACAAATCTTTCATTTTTAATTTGGCTCCTAACCCTTCGGTTATACTTTTGTCTGTCGGATCATCATTGAAGTCACCCATCATCACTATTTTAGTTGCCGGGTTGGCCTGCAGTACAGAGTCTGCGATGCTGCGCATCTGGCGTCCGACCGCAATACGTTTGAACTCTGAAACATCTTTTCCTCCCAGGCGAGAGGGCCAGTGAGCTACCATAAAGAAGAACGGTTCGTCTTCTATGGTTCCCCACATAGTCAGGATATCGCGAGTCTTGAAGTCCGGCAATGAAGGAATAACGGTCTTTACAGGATATTGTCCTTCCAATTTGAATACATCCGGACGGTAGAGGAAAGCTACGTCTACTCCACGGGCTTCGGGTGAATCGAAATGTGAGATCCGATAATTACCCGGTGCCAGCTTGGGGGTAGCTACAATGTCTTCCAGTACGTTCCGGTTTTCTACTTCCGATACTCCGATAACGATTGGATACTCTTTGTCGATAGCTGCCATACCGAACAATACTCGTTCGATATTGCCAAGCTTTTTATTATACTTGGCTGTATTCCATTTTTTGGGTCCTTCGGGGGTAAACTCGTCATCTTTAACTTCGGGATCATTGATCGTATCGAAGAAGTTTTCGAGATTATAGAATACCACTTTGTATGGTTTCTGACCAAAACAAACGGAAATCAGCAGTACAAAGAATATGGTGCAAAATAATTGTTTCTTCATAAGCTTGTATCTCATTTTATTCCCCATTGGGCGGGTTCCTTCTGTTGCTTCACAGAACTATCTACTTTGGGGAAGAATGTAAAACCTGTTTTTTCTTCAATATCAGCTACTGTTGTGCAAATACTTTCCGGTATAGAATTTCCATAGCCTTTTTGTTCTACCCAGAAACCAATAGATATTAATTCGTTGGGTGAGCAATCCTGCACCTTTTTATTCGTAGAACCGCTTTTTGTGCGTAGCAGTACTTTGAAATAGTTTATAGGAACGGGTACGGAACTACCTACACCGTCTGTGGTTGTAGTTGCTCCGGACCCGAAATAAGCTCCGGTCACTACATACAATGTATCACTACAACTGTAACTGCGGACTTTTCCTTCAAGAGTCGCCCACATCTGTTGGTTCAGGGAGCCAAGCTGTGGTGTCATATTCGACATATAGAATGTCTGTGCATTCATTTCATCTGTACACACACGGTCGGCAGATGCTATCTGATGGCCACGGTCATAACTACCTTTATAAGAATGCTCTACACAATTTGCCTGGAAACTTTGAGGAACAATAGGGTCGAAAGCCCAACGATTGGTACGTTCTACATTCTTTCTTAAGTAGGCGTCATGTATCGGATATGCTACCCATAAAGCGACTTTCTTAGTTTTATCGAAACAAATCGAATAGTTACGAATTGTTTGATTGTTTAAGAGCCCATAGTGAGTAACATATTGATAATTAGTGTTTTCTACTTTAGTAGGTAGCTCAGCCCATGAGTTAAACGCCGGCAGATTCTCTTGGGATTCTGCTAGCTGTACCAGATCAAAAGTCTTTTGAGCATTCTCTGCAAAACGCAACGTTAGTTGTGCTCTTCGTTGAGTTTTTCCAGAATTGGTCTTATAATATACGTATAGTACATTAAGTCCATCTGCTATCTGTCCACTTTTGGTCGTTATATTATAATCTTTACTACTGAAAGAACACCATTCTGTTCCTTCGGTCACTTCTGCGTGCCATTCCGTACCGGTTTTACCGGATAGAATGATTGCTGATGATCCGGAAACTGATTTCACGGTCGAAGATATTTTCCAATATGCTTCTCCGTCTTCGGTCGGGGATACCGGGTCGTCGTTATTGCTACACGCAAATGCACACAGTATCAGCACCGTAAAGAATACGGACTTTATTGCTGCTGCGTAGTATTTGGGAGGTGATATCATCTTTGTTCTAGTATTGAAAACTTCAACTAACTATTAATGTCTAATTAATAGTTAGTTGAAGTTTTAGATAACTGTATTATTTCTTCTTGAAAAAGAAAATTCCTTTCAATGAACTTATGCTTGAGGATTTATATGAACGAATAAATTTAGAATCAGCATTCGCTGTCACTAAATAAACTTCGTTATTGGACGCTGTGACTCCACCGTTGTTTTTATCTTCAAATTTCCATTCAACAGATTCGTCTGCAGTGTCTTTTAATTTTAGTTTACGATTGGTAGCTTTAGACGGGTTGTACAAATACTGGTCCCCTATTTTTATATAGTAGGTGTCAGCTTTACCGTCAATTTTTACAAGTTCCATTTCGGCAGCAACTTGTGATGCATCTTTTGCTATAAGTTCATCTCCTTGATATTGATATGCAACTGTCACTAAGTCGCTACTCGAGAGAGTACCTTGCCAAATTTGATAGGTGTAAGGTTTAAGATCTGTTTTATCGTTACTTATTTCTGCATATCCTGCCATGAAATATTTTCCTTCTGATAGGTCCGCTACGGTTTCAATTAGTTTATAGCCATTACTTCCACCAATTGCTGCTACTTTTATAGGTACCGTTACAGAATTTCCACCACTCAATGATATTACTAAATCTTTTTTTATTTCATTGGTACTTGTATTAGCTTCAGCTTTAACTTTGACAGTGTTATTGTCTATAACTTCTGCAGATATACCCTCACCTAAAGGACTGAGTTGAAGAGTGCTACTTCCTTGATTTGAGGTACTAATAATTAACGTTTCTTCTCCACCTGTTGAAGGAAAGTTAACTTGACTTGGAGCGACTGACGTTATTGTCGGTCCTGTTGCTTCGAACTCTTTAACATCTTCCAAATTACGAGGTAGAAGTTGTGCACTAGTTTTATAGGCAGCAGCTATACCTGTAAGTGAACCGTTTTCTTTAGCTATATATGCTACATTATTAAAGCTACTTGCACCTTTATTTATATATACAGTTAAATCACTTCCGTTAGCCTTGAAAGTATGAGTAGCCTTATTATCCTCTGGCTTCCAAATGCCTAGTTACATTTTCTATTTTTACAGGCATACAAGCAAAGTCTAGAAGTTTATCTACGGTAATAGTAACAGGCTGAACATTATTGCCGGAAGATATCTTTTCAACTTCTGCAGCATCGAAGCCACTGATTTGTGGAGCACTGTTATATACTTGCATTTTCGCACTCTCTTTGCGCAGTGTAACTTTTATCTCATCACCGAGAGAATAAGTCTCAGGCTTGATAGTCGTATTGTAAAGAGTAAGTGCATTGCCGGCGGTAGTAGCACCTTTGGTCATTACGTATAATGTACCATATGAGCAGTTTTGTGCTTCCGGGTCGCCACAGATAATACCTTGAATTATATAGTCATTATCAATAGGAGTTACTTCTGTCGTTGCTTTTATCTTTGTAACCAGATCTGCAATGCTTATAGCTTCCGGAGCACTAGCAGTGAAGGTTTCTACAGAACCGTAAATATCTCCGGTTGAAGTTGTTGCGTATGCACGAACTGCATATTGTCTTCCACTTGTGAGTCCTGTTACTGCTACTGTCCAAGGAGAAACTTTTTCTTGAGCTTTTGTTTTAACTACATTTGCCCAATCAATATTTGTAACATCTCCGGTGTATTCTGTATATTGTACACCGACTTCTGTTGCAGAAGCAACGTCCATGTTAACGACTGAACCGCCAAGAGTTGCAGATGTGCCATTTACTTGAGTTGCTTCGGCAGTAGAAACAGCAGGATCAGTATTTCCTAAATCAATTTCTTGTCCGCCATTGCCGGTGGATAGAGTGATATCATCAAGACGGAAAGAAGAACTTTCTGATGATGCTGTAAACTTAATATATATGTTGTTGATTCCTTGCTTTAAAGTAAAGTTGGCAGTTGCGAGGATCCAATATGGATTATTAGCATCTCCATTATTCTTGGTATATGCAAGTGGAACCCATTCTGTTCCATTGGAACTTAAAGCAACTTTAAACTTTTCTATATTAAAAGTATTATCCCATTCTCCCCCTTCAGGCTTGTAAGAGTAATTACCTCCAAATGTCAGTTTAAGATTTGTTTGGTCAGTAGTAAGTCTTATTTTACTAATTTGGAAGATGCCTGTTTTTGTGAAAAGAGCAACATTTGGTCCGGAAGCTCCTTCGTATGCGTCTATGTTACTTTTACCTGTGTTGCGGATGCTAACTCCTTCTCCTAAATAAGTAACATCTACTACTCCTTCTCCTGTTTTATTCCAATCATTATAATCTACAACATCAGGATTACTACTAACATCTCCTGTTCCGAATGTCTCATTGTAAATAACAACAGCAGGAACAATGTTTCCGCTTCTAATCGTAACTTCCTCTTTCATCAGCACTCCTACCTTGTTAGAAATCTGAATCAGGACTTTCGCTTCGTCTGTAATACCTTCGGGGATACTCACCTGAACTTTGTCAGAACCGTCACCTTCCATTTTGGAAAGTGTCACCCAGGTTTTATCGTCCAGTACAGTTGCTGTCCAGTGGCGGTTTGCTGAAATTTCAAAATAAGATTGACTTCCCTCTACCGGGGTTCCGTCGGTATCAAATACTAACGTTTTTGGAGAAACCTCCAAACGTGGAGCTTCAGTGTCGTCGTTATCGTCAACGCAACCTGCAAATAATGCTGTAGCCATTACAAACATCGTCGTAACGAACAGTTTGAGAAAAGTTAGATTTTTCATTAGCGTTTTTAAATAAATAGTTAATATTTCTTGTGAATTGTTTGTTATCATACGTT
>ENA-ORSI01002442-ORSI01002442.1-human-gut-metagenome-genome-assembly--contig:-NODE-2442-length-13413-cov-4.838000_pt1 | contig 13413 bp, 21 predicted proteins | sample MGYA00242187_ERZ509154 | MGnify/ENA primary metagenome ERZ509154 (study PRJEB26280, sample SAMEA2338627) | human gut metagenome | biome: human gut; feature: human-associated habitat; material: faeces...
ATTATACCATGAGTTCTTTCTTTTTTTATGCATTCCGATAAATTTTGACTCCGTCTTTTCTTTCTCCAACTTTACCTTTATAAGTATTTGTGCTAAACTTATTTTAGTGATGAATATGAAGAAAATTGTTATATTTGGTGGAGGAAGTGGACTTTCACAACTTTTAAAAGGAATAAAATTATTTCCAGTAGAAATTACAGCTGTTGTAACTGTTGCTGATAATGGGGCAAGTACAGGAAGGCTGCGTAAGGAAATGAAGATACCTGCAGTTGGGGATATTTCTAAAGTAATGCTTAGTATGGCTAATGTTGATCAAGACGTTATTGATTTAATGAATTATCGATTTACTAAATCAAAGACTTTAGGAAATCATTCTGTAAAAAATTTGCTTCTTACAGCATTACTAGATTTAAAAGGTAATTTTGATAGTGCTATTCCAATTCTTGGAAATATACTTGACTTAAAAGGAACTGTTTTGCCTTTAACAGAAGATAATGTAAATTTAGTAGGGGTTACAACTGATGGTAAAGAAATTAAAGGAGAAGAACAAGTAACTAAATGTGCAAGTAAAATAGATTATGTAAAATATGATAAAAAGTTTACTGTTAATCCTAAAGTAATAAAGGCTGTTAATGATGCTGATTTAATTATTTTTTCTTCTGGAAGTTTGCTTACAAGTATTACACCACATTTGGTAGATAAAGGATTAGTTGATGTAATAAATAATGCCAAAGCTGATAAGATGTATATATGTAATTTGTTTACGCAACCGGGAGAAACTGATGATTTTACAGTTAGGGATCATATAGATTTCTTAGAAAAATATTTAGGTAAAGGAAGTATAGATGTAGTAATTGCTAATAATGCAATTATGAGCAGTAAATTAGCTCGTAAGTATGCTGATGAAGAACAAAAAGATCCGGTGCTTTTAGATATGCATGAATTAGAAGATTCGCATATTTATGTAATTGCAGATAAATTATTTACTATTGCAGATGGGGTTTATCGACATGATGCTTTAAAGACAGGATATTTAATATTTTCTTATTTAATGGATGGTAAAAAAGCATGACATTTACAACAATGTTAAAAGAAGAAATATCTAAAAATGATTTTAATGTTGTAGAAGCTAGATATGAATTATTAGCTTTTTTGAACTGTATTGCTAAAATAAAAAAAGATGAATTATTAATTACAGTAGAGAATGCTAGTATTGCGCGAAGAATTTATAAGGAAATAAAAGAAATATATGATGTAAATCCTAAAATAACGATAAGGATGCAAAAACGTTTTAAAGTAAAGCAAATATATATATTATGCATACACGAAAAAGTTGGCTTTATTAAGGATTCTTTGATTTTAGGCACAAAAATAGATTTGGAAACACTTGTTACCGATGAAGAAAAAATTGCTTTTATTGAAGGTGCTTTTTTGGCGGTAGGTAATGTTTCTAATCCAAGTACTAGTGGATATCATTTGGAATTTATTTTTACAAAAGAGAGATTAGCCAAACAAGTATTAAACTTACTTAATTATTTTAAGTTAAATGCTAAGTTAATTAAAAGAGGATATAAAAATGTAGTATATATTAAAGCGAGCGAAAATATAAGTGATTTAATTAAACTTTTTAAAGCTACAAGTTCTTTATTTTATTTTGAAGATATTAGAATATATCGGGATCATAAAAATATGGTCAATAGATTAAATAATTGTGAGATAGCTAATCAAGAGAAGACTTTTAAAACAGGTCAAAAGCAATTGGAAGATATATATTATTTAAAGAAAGCTGGATTATTTGATTTATTAGATGAAAAAACTAAAATAGTTGCTGATGCTAGAGAAAAATATCCTGAGTCTTCTTTTCAGGAACTTGCAGATATTATCACAACAGAAATGGATTATCGGATAGGTAAATCTGGAGTGAATCATCATTTTATTAAAATTAGTAATTTAGTTAAAAGGCATAAAGAAATGGATTGAAGGAGTAAATTATGGAAGTAAGATTGGCAAGCGGGTTGCAAAAAGATAGCATTGTTGATGGCAGTGGAATAAGAACTGTGATTTGGTTTCAAGGCTGTCTTCATCATTGTTATATGTGTCATAATCCTGAAACATGGGATTTAAATGGGGGAATAGTATTTGATTTGGATGATATAAAAGAAGAGATTAAAAACTTAAAGTATCAAAGTGGTATTACTTTATCGGGAGGAGATCCTTTCTTTCAAGCAGAGTCTGCAACAGAGATTGCTAAATATGCACATGAATGTAACTTAAATGTTTGGTGTTATACTGGGTTTACTTATGAAGAATTAATTGAAGCAGATGATGATAAAAAAAATCTTTTGAAAAATGTTGATGTTTTAGTAGATGGTAGATTTGAAAACGAGAAGAAAAGTTTAGCGTGTAAGTTTCGGGGAAGTACTAATCAAAGGATTATAGATGTACCAAAAAGTATTGAACAAGGAGATATAGTGCTTTTATATGAAGATTAAGGAAGAATATAATTATGTTATTTTAAGTAATGAAATAAATCGTTTGTTGTTAGCTAAATTTAGTGAATATCCTATGATTGATAGCGATATGAACTATAATGAATTAAAAATAAAATTGGAATTTCATACATCTAAAGTAGTAGTTTTTAATAATACATTTTATAATTTAAGAGACGAAGAACAAAAAGAAATAATTGATTTGTTAAAAAGACAAAATATGCATTTTATATTAATTACTAGCAATATTGAAGAAGCTTTGCTGGGAGATTATATTATAGTTTTTGATAAGAAAGGTATCTTTTTAGAAGGTTTAAAAAGTGAGGTTTTAAAAGAAGAAAAGAAGCTAAAAAAAGTTGGATTTGGATTACCATTTGTAGTTGATTTATCTATTCAATTAAATTATTATGATATTTTTAAAAAAGTTTATTTTGATATGAATGAGTTGGTGAATGATTTATGGAATTAAGTAGTTTAAATGGGCGAATAATAGGAGTAATAAGTGATGATTTTAAAGAATATGATTATCAAGATAAATTAGTTAAGGATTTAATTACTAAAAAGGTTGATGCTTCTTTTAAAATGGTTAAATTAGATAATTCTGTTTTAAATGAGAAATATAGCGATTTGCCTTTAGGGGACAAAAATAAAGTTATTTTAGCTAATCAATTACATAATCAAGAAATAATATTAGTAAATTTTTCTAAGGGATTAATAAAGAAAGATTTAGATTATTTTAAGAGTTTATTTAAAAAGATTGCTAACTATGGAAAAAAAATTATTTTAGTAGAAAAAAGAATGGATTTATTTTTAAATTGTGTTGATAGAATATATGTTATTAATGAAGATGAAATAAAATATGAAACAATTGATATTTTTGATAAAACTTTAGGTTTGTATGCTGATTATCCTAAAATAGTTGAATTTTATTTTAAAGGTATAGATTTAGGTGTAAGGCTTGATCAGTATACAGAATTAGATGAACTTTTAAAAGCAATTTATAGGATAAAATCATGAGATATTTAATTGAGTTTAGTTATGATGGGACAAAGTTTCATGGGTTTCAAAGACAAAAAGATGTAAAAAATGTTCAAGGAACTTTAGAACATGTTTTAAGTCGTGTATTAGAAAGCGATATTGTTATTAAAGGGGCTGGGAGAACTGATGCTGGGGTACATGCCTTAGCTCAATATGCTCATTTTGATGCTGATAGAAAAATAAAAAAAGAAGATATTAATATAATTAATAGACTTCTTGATGAAGAAATTGTAATAAAAAAATTGCAAGTTGTTAATAGTGATTTTCATGCAAGACATGATGTAAAAAGAAAAAAATACGTTTATAAAATAAATATTGGTGACTTTGATAAAGATAAAGAAGGATATTATTATCAAATAAAACATAAGCTTGATTTCTCTTTAATGAAAAGAGTAATGAAATTATATGTTGGGACGCATGATTTTCGCAATTTTGTAAGTGGTCCAAGGATTGATTATACAACAACTATCTATAAAACTAGAATTAAAAGAAAGGGAAATATAATTTTATTTGAATTTGTGGGAATTGGTTTTTATAGGTATATGGTTAGACATTTAGTGGGAGCAATACTAGATGTTGGACGGGGTAAAGCAAAAATAGTTGATGTTGAACGAATGCTTGAAAATCCATTAATTATTAAAAGTTTAAGTGTGGTTCCTGCAGATGGACTTTATTTGGTAAATATTAAGTATTAGGATGGGTATTTATGAATTTAGTTGTGTTTTTAGTGATAATTCTAAGTTTTTTTTGCCGGTAGTAGATAATAAAGGGAAATTTGACTTCTAATTAATAATGTGCTAGAATAAGCTTCATTATTTGAGGGGGAGGGAATAATAATGACTGATAAGGAAATTGTTTATAAGGTTAAGAAAATTAAGAAGTATCAAGATTTATCTGCTGAGCATAAGAAAGGTGCTAATCTTGCAACATTGTGTTTAATGTCTGCAATTGTTTGTATTTTTAGCAATGGTTATACGGAAGATGCATTTAAAACAATAATTGGAAACTTTTTGGCGTTAGGTTGTACTTTTACTTTGCCGTTTAGTTTAAGACTTTTGATAGATTCTTTAATTAACAAAGTAAATTGTGATTTGAAGGTTGAAGAATTAAAAGATTCTTTGAGTGAAGCAGGAATTATTTTAAATGATTCTAGCAAAGGCAGTAGATAATGATAGATGTACTAGATATTGTTACTTTAGATAATGATATTGATTATGTTGTAGGTGCTAAAACAAAAATTGATGATGTGATTTATTATTGCTTGATTAATGAAAGTAATTTAGATGATCTAATTATTTGTTCAAGTACTGATGAGGTAACTTTGAAAGAAGTAAATGATGCTGAAATAGTTAAAAAATTACTTCCAAGGTTTTATAAAAGCATTAGAGATGCTAAAATAATTGAAAAGTGTCTAAAAATGAATGAAAATGCTTAAAAGTATTTGACTTTTGGCATTTTTTTTCATATAATTTTAATCGGTACATTTTATTTATGTGAGTTATTTAGTCGTGGGAAAATTAAATAAGGAACATAATGAAAGGATTAGTATGAAAACATTTATGCAAAAAAAAGAAACTGTTGAAAGAAAATGGTATGTAATCGACGCTGAGGGACAAACTTTAGGGCGTCTTGCAACAAAAGCAGCTCATATTTTACGTGGTAAGCATAAAGTTACATATACTCCTCATGTTGATTGCGGAGATTATGTAATTGTAATTAATGCGGAAAAGGTAGTTTTAACTGGTAACAAATTAGAAGATAAGAAATATTATAACCACTCTGGTTATCCAGGAGGACTAAGAGAAAGAACTGCTAAAGAAATGATTAATAAGTATCCAGAAGAAATGGTAGAAAGAGCTATTAAAGGAATGCTTCCTCATGGAAGACTAGGAAGAGCAATGGGCAAGAAATTATTTGTTTACCGTGGTAATGATCACAAACATGCTGCTCAAAAGCCAATAGCTTTGGAAGTTAAGTAGGAGGATTTATGAGTAAGAAACAAGAATGGACTGCAACTGGTCGTCGTAAAAGAAGCGTTGCTCAAGTAAGAATGACTGGTGGAACTGGTAACATTACTGTAAATGGTGTAGATGTAAATGAATATATGCCATATGCAACATTAGTAATGGATTTAAAACAACCACTTGTAGCCACTGGAAATGAAAACAGATTTGATATCGATGTTAAAGTTAATGGTGGTGGATTTTCTGGTCAAACTGGAGCTATTCGTTTAGGTATTACAAGGGCATTACTAAAATTTGATGCTAATACTGATCAGACTAGAGAAGATAGCTACAGACATATTCTTAAGAATGCTGGATTTATTACTAGAGACCCTAGAGTTAAAGAAAGAAAGAAATATGGTCTTAAGAAAGCACGTCGTGCTCCACAATTTTCTAAGAGATAGTTTATTTTACTTGCCTTTTGGCAAGTTTTTTTGTATCAGTGTTTGGTATTTAGTTATTCTTTAGAAGACTTAATGGATAAATTGGATGGTTATTGGGTAAATGTAGATGAAAATGATGAATGTGAAATCGTCATTTTTAAAGACGATAAGTTTATAAGAGGGCCAGTAAATACGGAACCAAGTGAGTATGCGTATGTTATCGATAAAGAAAAGATAGAATAAAATAATTATGATTTGACTATTAATATGGTAGATATTAATGGGAATGAGGAATTAGAAGAAATAAATATCGATTTAAATGATATAAATGAAGGAATTATAACCTTTAAAATAAAAAATTATGATGATAGATATAGTGAATATGAATATATCAGTGATAATGAAGATGATGTATGGGATTATTGTAATAATTAAATGTAAATAGTTCTCTAGATAGTAGATAAGAGAACTTTTTTAGTGTATAATTTTTCTAGGTGATTTAAATGCGACTTAGTAATGAATGGATAGATTATGAATGTATTGATGCCGGTAATGGTGAGAAGTTAGAGCGTTGGGGTAATATTATATTGCGAAGACCTGAACCGCAAGCAATGTGGCCGATTGAAATGGATAAAAAATGGGATAATGTAAGTGGGACGTATTATCGTTTTAAAGATGGGGGTGGTCACTGGGAATTTCGGGATAAGCTTCCAGATTATTGGACGGTTAATTATAAAGATTTAAAATTTAAGGTAAGTCCAACTAATTTTAAGCATACTGGGTTATTTCCGGAGCAAGCCACTAATTGGGATTTTATGATGGATAAAATTCGTAATGCTAATCGTCCTATAAAGGTTTTAAATTTATTTGCTTATACTGGAGCAGCAACAATGGCTTGCAGTAAGTCTGGAGCAGAAGTAGTTGTGCATGTCGATTCAGCAAAAGGGATGGTTCAATGGGCAAAAGAAAATATGCATTTGTGTGGTCTTGATGATAACTATATTCGTTTTATTGTCGACGATTGTTTGAAGTTTGTAGAACGAGAAATACGTCGAGGCAATAAATATGATGCAATTGTCATGGATCCTCCGAGTTATGGAAGAGGTCCAAATGGAGAAGTTTGGAAACTTGAACACAATTTAGAGCACTTAGTTAAAAGATGTAGTGAACTTCTTAGTGATGAACCTTTATTTTTCTTAATTAATGCTTATACAACTGGTATTTCCAGTACAGTTTTATATAATATTTTAAAGTTAACTATTGGGGCAAAGTTTGGTGGTAAAATAGATAATGGAGAGGTAGGATTACCAATTAGTAAAAATGGACTAGTCTTACCATGTGGTATATATGGCAGATGGCAAAGTTAATGTAATATATGAAGATAATCATATAATTGTAGTTGAAAAGCCAAGAAATGTATTAGTTCAAGCGGATAATACTAAAGATTTAGATTTACTTGCAATAGTAAAGAAATATTTAAAAGAAAAATATAATAAACCAGGAAATGTTTATTTGGGACTTGTTCATCGATTGGATAGGCCGGTTGGGGGAATAATGATTCTAGCCAAAACGAGTAAAGCAGCTGGAAGGCTTTCAGATAGTATTCGGAGACATAATTTCCAAAAAACTTATTTAGCTGTGTTATGTGGTAAAATTACAGGTTCTGGGGTCTTGGAAGATTATTTAAAAAAAGATGAAAAGACCAATATAACAAGAGTATCACCTGATGGCAAGTATGCTAAATTAGAATATGAAGTATTAGCTTGTAATGATGAAAAGAGTTTAGTAAAAATTAACTTAGTAACTGGAAAGTCGCATCAAATAAGGGTGCAATTTGCTTCACGTAATTTGCCGTTATGGGGTGATCAAAAATATAATAAAAAAGCTGTAGTTGGTGAGCAAATTGCTTTATGGGCTTATAAAATTAAATTTGAACATCCAGTTAGTAAAGAAATTTTGGAATTTAAATTAAACCCTAAAAGCGAGTATCCTTGGAATATATTTAATTAAAAAAAGATGACTTTAATTTGGGTCATCTATTTTGTTATGTGAAATCTTCTTCTAAATCTAAGTAATATTCAGTAATTAATTTGCTTAGAATAAATGGATCATTTACTTTTTGAATATATGATTCATTATTTTCGTTTATTTCTTTTAAAACAATATAATCTTGAGTTGGAGTATCATCTTTTTCTAAACGTACTGCTAAGAAGTAATTTTCATTATCTATTTTATTATCTAGTAATAAAAGATATGATGTATTATTTTCTAAATCAATTATTTCATTAGGTTTCATAGATTATCTATTAACTCCTTCCTCTAAGGCATCTTCTACATAATTTAATTTGTTGTAAGCATTTTTAATAGATTCTTTTATTTTGCGAATTAATCGATCTTTTTCATCTTTATTTAAATTAGAATTCATTCTTATATCATTAATTAATTCATGAGCTTGATCTGCCATACCATCCGGAAAATTATAGGTGTTATTTTCTAAATTTTTTATTTCTTGAAGATACGATTTATATTCAGATGATTTATTTTTTAATGCGCTTCCAATACCTGTAAGTCCTAAACCAACGATGCCTGTTGTTAGTAATCCTTTGCTAATGGCTCCGACTTGACTTATTGCATTAGCAGCATTAGCTCCCATAGCTGTAGCAAATTTTGTTAATTCTGTTCCACCGAATGTCCAAATGCCTGTTTGAACATCATATAGTGCTTTAGTTCCCGTCATAGTTTCAATGGCTGAGGCTAGAGATGTATTAGCAGCATGTAAGGCTACTTGTTCGCTAGCTATTGCATCTCCCCATAAAGCACCATTGTTTATCATGGCAGCACTTAAATTTGCTACTTCTGTTGCTTGAAGCATAGACGTAATTGCTGGAATAAGTGCTTGAAGAGCAATTATTAAACTAGCCATTAGTAGCGAAACTCCAACAGCAATTAAAATTTGTTTTTTATGTTTTGAAATCCATTTGCAGGCTCTTCTAGCTACGACCTTAATTTTAGGTTCTTCAACAGGTGGTTCATCTAAATTAATGGTAAATGGACGAGTAGCTAGATAGTTTTCAGAGTGGTGGCTGTTTAGATTTTGACTTAATGAATAAATTGCATTTTCTTGTTTAGTATTATATTCGTTTTTACTAGGCAGCTCTATAACTGATGGAGCAGATTGAGCATCTTTGTTATTAATAGCAAGGGAGCTGTTAACCATATTTTCTGGTCTAGTATTGTATTCATTTTTGCTTGGCAATTCGATAATTGATGAAGCTGGTTGGCTAGAGAAATTATGCGTATTTTCTTCTGATTTTTGGGCATTCGATACTGAGGGTTCTGGATTGTTTTTTGTAACTCCTTTTTCAGGAACAATATTGAAAGAGAAGTAATTATTGCTTTTTTCTTCTAATTTGTTCTCATTTTCTAATGTACTTGGCAATTCAATAACTGATGGAGTTGGACTTTTTCCTTCAACTTGTTTTTTAGAATTGTTGTCTAATTTTATTTCTTCATTTTTAGTACTTGTTGGTAATTTTGAGGATACTTGCTTATTTAAAACTTTTTCTTTACCGATTAATGCAAAATATTTTTCATCTGGCATTTGTCCTAACTCTGTTTGAATTCTTAAGTCCATATAATCAAAATCTTTTTTCATGTTGGCAAAATTATTTTCTAGATAACTTTGCATAGCAATTAAAACTTTATATTCACGTGAATAATCTAACAAGATAGGCTTATTATTAATAATAGTTATTGGTTGATATTTATTAGCTTTTTGGCTTTCTTTTATAATAGTATTAATTCTATTATTAACATTGTTAAGTTCTTCTTTTATATTTTGGTTTATTTGTTTTTGTTTTTCTTTTTCGATTTCTTCACTATATAATTTAACACCAGTTAATTCAGCTAATTCTTGATATTCATATTTTGACTTTTGATTTTTATAATTATTGTTAACAATTTCTTGCATTCTAAGTAAGGCATTGTATCTTTCTAAGTCACTTTTTAAAACGCTATTGTGATCATTTGCTAGAGAAAATTGCCCGCGGGTAGAAGATTTAGCATATTCGACTATTTCTTCTAATTTAGCATTAATTTGTTTGCTTTCATAATTAATTTTAGCATTATTACTATTTGTTTCAATTTCTCTTTTTTCTTCTTTTAGAGATATGCCTGCTATTTTGGCTAAGTCTTGAAATTCATGACTCGTTTTTAAATCGGCAGAATTGTTATTAATAATTTCTTGCATTCTTAGTAAAGCGTTGTATTTTTCTAAGTCGCTTTTTAAAACAGTTTTATAATCATTTGCCAAAACTATTTGCCCCCATACTGTGGTTTTACTATTATTCTGTATTTCTTCTAATTTTGAACTAATTGAGTTTTTAATATTTTCTAAATTTGTATTCATATTTTCAACCCTTTCCCTGCCTATATTTTATCATGAATTAGTATTTTTTTAAACTTTTTTCTTTTGATTTGCTTGTTTTGTGTAAACTGTTTTTTTAAAACGAATAAATATTAATATGAAATATTATTGGAAAGTATTGTGTTCATTTGTAATAGTTTTTTTGTTAATGTATGGAATACCCGTTAAAGCCGATTTGCCCCTTGCTGGAAAAGTTATAATTATTGACCCTGGACATGGAGGTATCGGTTTAACCCCAAAAAAGAAAATGACTATAAATGCCCGTAAATACTATAAAAACAAAGACATCATTTATGATGTCTTTGTTTTATAACAATGTTTAATATTGTACTTTGTCGAACATCCACAGCTTTTTTGTTTGTTTATTCTGTTTGCTCTAAGATAAATTATTTTTCCACAATCACATTGGCATTTGTAATACTTTTCAGAACTATTATCAATCTTTTCGCCAATAGATATTATTGTTAATCTATTAAATCTGTATCCAATAGGATACTTTATTCTGCCACATCCACAACTTATTTGTTCGTTAATATGTGAGTTTTTAATATTTATTATTTTTCCGCATTCACATTTACATAAACATCTATTGTTTTCTAAATAATCAATAATAGTTAATTTGTTGAATTTAAATCCAATGGGGTATTTATTTTTGTTCATTGCATCACTCCTTATCTCTTTATGACACAACATTATCACATATCTTGTGAAAAAGCCAGTAAAAATAAAAGAAAACTTGCACATAATATAAAAAGAGGTTTTATTCCAATTTATATAATAAATTCTAACTGTCGGTTTGTATATTTCTAACCAATAGTTTGAAATAATAGTAATGGGTGAAAAATGGATAATATGAATTATAATTTTCACGACGATTACTATTATTATGATATAGTTAGGAAGAACATAAGGAAATATAGAAAAATGGCTAATTTAACTCAACAACAACTAGCTGATGCAATTGATGTTTCAATGCATTATATTTCTCAAATCGAAAGTGCTAATCCTAACAAATATTTTACACTAGTGATCATAGGTAGAATTGCTGATGTTTTAAATATTGATATTAAGCAATTATTTGATACTACCGAAAAATAGCAAATAATTATGCTATTTTTTTTCTGGGATAAAATTAACTAAATGATTAAATATATTATGTATATTTTCTAAAGATTCATTTTTATTGAATATTAGTGTTATAGATGGATAGTCATCATTTTCTAAATTTAATTTTATTCCTTTTTTCTTATCGCCTATTATTTTACAATCAATAATATCTTTAGTTTTAAATTTTCTGATATCTGGATTTTCTAATCCTTTATCAAATTGAAAAAAAGTTTGGTAATATAATATGTTTTCATTGTTTTCATCAATAATAATACTGCCTAAAGAAATCGGTTCTTTATTGTATTTGTATTGTTGTCCAAAATCGAATTTTTTATAATTGCCTTTAATATATTCAGACATTAAATATTCAATATTATTTTTAAATAATTTTAATTCATTTTTGGTAGGTTCAATCTTTAATGTGTCTAATAGAACAAAAGTCCAAGAAATATAAGCTAAACCAATAAATAATAATGCCCAAATCTCTTCAATACCTCTAAATATTGAATAAATTATAATTATTGGTAATCCTAAAAGTACTAAAATTTTAAATTTTTTCTTCAACTCACGCCTCCCTTTAAAATTATACCATTATAACTGTCAGTTTGACAATATTACATCATTTATTCAGAAATTACAAATATGATATAATTATTAATTTACTTTTTAAATTATAACTCTCAAATAATTGTGAGTCAATAAATCACATATTTTTATGGGCGAAAATGAGATAATTTTTATAGGTGATATGTTTGAAAAACAATAATATTTATGATGTTATAAGACATAATATAAAATTATATAGAAAAGAAAGAAACATGACTCAAGCAGAACTTGCAGAAAAAGCAAATTTATCTCATGACTATATTCGCCAAATTGAGTCTGATAAAGTTGCTAATACTTTTTCTGTTCAAACCTTATATGATATTGCAGAGGCTTTAGAAATAGATGTTGGATTACTTTTCAAGGAATAAGCAGTTTTTTAGTGCACTTTTTTTAAAATAGATTGTTTTAAATTTTCTTGAAAATAAACCAAAAATATTGAAAAAAATTACTATTTATGTTATCCTTATAATAGGAGGGAGTATAAGAATATAATATTGAATATTTAGAAAGGAGAAAACACGTATGAAAAAATATTTTACAATAGCATTGGTGCTTTTAACTATTTCTATTGCAATTTCTGCTTCAGGTGTCCAAGCTTATCTTTCCCCTGGAGCTACAACAATAAGTGGAGTTGAATTAAAAGCTGATAAATCTAAATATACAAGTTCTAGAAGAACAAAAAATGTTGAGATTACTCAACAATATTATCATACTGGTTCTACGACATGGTGGACTCCAGATTGTGAAGATTGTATAGTTAGTACGGATTTATATCAGGAAATGAGCAGCGGTAAAGATACTAAAATATCATCAACGACAACAGTTAAAGGTGATCTTAAAGATTTGAGAGATTCATTTTTAACTGGTAATTATTTCGTTGAGCTTTGGAGAGTAAATCCGGGTCTTATCACAACAACACATACAGGTACATGGTATATTAATATTAATAGATAATACTCCCTCTTATATAATATGGAGGATATTTATGCGTTTTATTAAAAAAAATTATATTAGTTTATTAATTATGTTTTTTCTTATAATAGTTTTTATTTTGGGATTACAATCTACAAAAAAAGATTTTAATAGTATGTATGATGCAGGAGAATATACTTATTCATATTGTATAGAAAATAATGTAGATAACGATAGATGTGATTATCTTATTAAAAACCATAACAATAAAGAAGTTATGACAGCAGATACTTTAACAATTTTTTTTACATCCTTGATGTCACACAATAATAGTTGGATTAATTATATACTTGTAATTTTAATAGTTTTTCCTACAATGTTTTATTTTTGTAAATTGTGCAAATCCAAAATGGCTATTAATATTTTAGATAGAAAAAGTTATTTTTTGT
>ENA-ORSI01002447-ORSI01002447.1-human-gut-metagenome-genome-assembly--contig:-NODE-2447-length-13378-cov-3.515950_pt1 | contig 13378 bp, 7 predicted proteins | sample MGYA00242187_ERZ509154 | MGnify/ENA primary metagenome ERZ509154 (study PRJEB26280, sample SAMEA2338627) | human gut metagenome | biome: human gut; feature: human-associated habitat; material: faeces...
GTCGTTTGTTGCCGATACGTTTTCCGTTTCGTTCTCTGGTTCGGGCAATTTCTCTTTTCCGTAGAATCCCGGCATCGGCTCATAGATGGGGTTGCGCGGAATGGAGATATTGCGCAGTTTTTTATCTTTCGCCAACTGAGCGATATAACGTCCCGCGGTAGCTCGTGTCAGTCCGCATAACGATTCAAACTTCCGGCGTGTCAGCACGCTGTTTGTCAGGAAGTATTCCGTCAGTGCCTCGTCTATACTCTCTCTTGTCACCGGCATGGAGTGCGGCTTGTATTTTGAACGCTCGGTCTTGACGTCGCTCAACTGATGCTTCAGGTATTTGTCCGCACGGAATGTCACCGATTTGAATTTCACCTTGTTGGCACGTGTGGAGCTTGGTGTCCGTGTCTCGGGGCAGGTAAGCGATATATGGAAATATCCTATCCCTTCGATATGTACCCGGGCACCGTCTTTCAAGTAGTAGGCCAGTTTCTCGCTGAGCGAGATGATGGTTGCCTTGATGTCCGCCACGGTGAGCGAGGAGCCATACTGTATTTCCCGCGCCAGATAGTCGGTGTTGATGCGCTGCCAGTTTACTACACGGGCGTGATAGCGCTTCTTGCGCGTACCTATCGTATTGGGTGATTCATAAAATTCAAATTTGATAGCCATTCGCTTATTTGTTTTTATCCGGTTGTTTATGCTTTCTTGTACGGAAGAGTTTGCTGCAACTTCCTTTCAAGTTAATCGTTTCACTTTAGTGATGAAATCATATCACTCTAGTGATGAAGTTATATCACTTAGGTGATGAAATTTCATCATTCTAGTGAAACGATTAACTTGACGGTGCAAAAGTATGAAATAGTCTTGATAAAAACGAATAATTTCCCAGTTATTTTCGCTTAGTCACTTTTTTGCGGTAGTGTGGGGTAAATGCTTGTAAAAGGGTGTTTTGAGTGTTATCTTTGTGATATTACACAACCCCAAATAATGAAAAAGGATGAAAAAATTAGTGGAAAAATTACTGAGTTGGTGCAAAAAGAGTATGAAAATGAGGAGATGCGTGGGAAAAAGCACGGCTCCGGTTACCGGGCAGTCGGTGGGGCAAACCGGAAATGCGGAGGGGGTGTTGCCTTCAACGGCTACGGAAACGGTGGATAAAATTGTTCTCCCAGCGGCTGTCGAAACAGCTGGCATGGCAGAAACTATCGATGAAAAGGCGGCTTTTGGCAAATCGGGGCGCAAGAAACCGGAGAATATGCTGGAGGCCTTGCAGTGCTTTTTGACTGCACGGTATAATTTCCGTTATAACCTTCTCACCGAACAGACGGAGTATCGTGGGAAAGAGATGCCGGATGAAGAGTATGCCATGGTGGCTCAACGTGATTTGAATACATTCTGCTTGGAGGCGCATTCCGGCGGCATCAACTGCTGGGATAAGGATGTGAGCCGTCTGCTCCATTCCAGAAAGGTGGAAAACTATCATCCTTTTCTACATTATATGAGCCACTTGCCTCAATGGGACGGGGTGGATCGTGTTACTCCGCTGGCTGTGCGTATATCGCGTAAGCCGATGTGGGTGAAAGGGTTTCACCGTTGGATGCTGGGTGTTGCCGCCCAATGGCTGGGGCAGGCACAGGATTGCGCCAATGCGGTGGCGCCTATGTTGGTGAGTCGTGAGCAGGGGAAGCGCAAGTCTTCTTTTTGCAAGATTTTGATGCCTAAGGAACTTACACCTTATTATATAGACAAGTTCGACCTGACGAGCGAGAGTGGATGTGAACAGAAACTTTCGCTTTTCGGATTGATCAATATGGATGAGTTCGACAAGTACCGTGCCGGACAGATGCCTGCCTTGAAGAATCTGATGCAGATGACCACACTGACTTTCCGCAGGGCACATCGTTCGGCATTCAGTCATCTGCCCCGTATCGCCTCTTTCATCGGTACGTCCAATATGACGGATCTGCTGACTGATCCCACAGGAAGCCGCCGTTTCCTCTGTGCGGAAGTGGATGATAAGATTGATTGTACACCGCCCGATCATGCGCAGCTGTTCGCCCAGTTGAAAGCGGAGCTGGCCGGAGGAGAGCGTTACTGGTTCTCGGAAGAGGAAGAAAAGGAGATACAGCACAGCAACCGGAATTTTTATAAAATGCCTGCCGAACAGGAATTGTTTTTGCGTTGTTTCCGGATGCCGCAGGAAGGGGAGTTGTTCAAGCCCTATACCACGACGGATTTGTTCAATTATTTGCAGAAACATTATCCGGCGGCCATGCGTGGGGTGACTCCGAACCGGTTGGGCAGGATGATGGTTGCATTAGGGATACAGCGTGTTCATACCGAGTATGGCAATGTGTACCGGCTGGTGAAGCTGAAGGATTCTTCCGCAGCCTGAAACCTTTTTCCGGTGTGATCCTTCAGCCGGAACGCCCTTCTGCAAAGGGTTTGCGGAAGGGCTGAAGCTTTTGAAGGATTTTTCAGGGGGAATCGTATAAGGAGAAATAAATGAAAAAGATTGCTTGGCGATTTGTTTGTTCGACTTTTTTAGTGGTGGTGTTTTTATCTATAAAAACATGGGAAGTGACAGTTTACATATTTATTACATTGTTTCTTCTTGGGATTGTCCGGAAACGAGATGCTCCAAGTTTCATGCTGCTCCGGGAGATACTTTGCAGTTGAAAGTTTCTTTCCGGTCGGACAGCATAGGGGGGGTGTCCGTGAATTTCATATCTATGGCAACTTTCCCTTTTTGCCATTTGGTCTGACGGTGGAGGGCGATTGCATATAAGGCAAGCTCATAGCATATAAGAGAAAGAATTAACAGGATAATTTTGTTTTTATCGAAGGTTTATTGCTAACTTTGCTCTACCATCGTAATATGGATGAAAAGCACAACCGATATACAAATGAGCAAAATGCCTGGAAATTCTTTTAATGATATCTATACCTCTTATTATAAGAAGTCTTTTTTCTTTGCCAAATCATACGTTCATAATGATTTGGCGGCAGAAGATATTGCCTCCGAGGCATTAATAAAGTTGTGGGAAAAGTTGAAGGCCGAGCCTGTTGAAGAGAAATATATCTTACCGTTGTTACTGGCAATTTTGAAGAACAAGGCTTTGGACTATCTAAAGCACGAGGAGGTAAAACGCAGTGCTTTTGAAGTGATGGCCGACTGGCAACAACAGGAATTGTCTATCCGTATGTCTGCCTTGGAAGCGTGCAATCCTGATGAGATTTTTTCGGAAGAAGTGGAAAAAATCATCAGTGCTACTTTAAGTACCTTGTCGGAACAGACGCGACGAGCATTTATTTTGAGCCGTTTTGAAAATAAATCTAATAAAGAGATTGCCGAAGAGATGGAAATCTCTATAAAGGGGGTGGAATATCATATATCAAAAGCATTGAAAGTACTGCGGGTGACTTTAAAAGATTATCTTCCTTTATTTTATTTCTTCTTTTATTATTAAGCCTGACCGGATGGGGATACGGATGTTTTTGAGGACAAAAATGATTTTTTTATATTTTTCTTCATTTTCTTTTAGGGTAATTTCTTCTTGAGTCGTTTCTAATAAAACAGCATAGAATATGAATCCTGAATTATTGCAAAAATATATAGCCGGAAATGCTACTGAAGCCGAAAAGCAGCGTGTGACCGAATGGATACAGGAAAATCCTGAGAACATGCGTGAATATATGGCACAACGGAAGTTGCATGACATGGCATTGTGGCGTACGGAACCTGTGGCGGAGGAGAATAGCCGGGAAAGGAAACATTTCTCGTTACGCGGAGTATGTATGGAAGCTGCCAAGATAGCAGCGGTATTGGCGATCGTCTTGTTGGGTACACATTATTGGACAGGAAAACATCAGGTACCGGAAGACAAAACATGGCAGTCTATTTATGTGCCGGCGGGCCAACGGGCGGAATTGATGTTGGCGGATGGTACGAAGGTTTGGTTGAACTCACGCAGTACCTTGACTTTCCCGGGAAGTTTCAAAGGGAATATCCGAAATGTGAAATTGGATGGTGAGGGTTACTTTGCGGTGACAAAGAATGTGGAACAGCCTTTTATTGTAGAGACGAACAAGTGTAATGTGAAGGTGCTGGGTACAGAGCTCAATGTAATGGCTTATGCAGCGGATAGCGTATGGGAAACTTCTTTGTTGGAAGGTGCTGTAGAAATTTTAGTGCCCGGTTCGAATAACAGTGGAATGAGGCTGGAACCGAACATGATGGCCAGCTTGAAAGGCAACAGACTGGTGAAAGGACGCATCAAGGAGGTCGATTATTTTTTGTGGCGTGAGGGCTTGCTTTGTTTCAATGATATATCCGTACGTGATATGATAGAGAAACTGAAACTGTATTATGGGGTGGATATTGTAGTAAATAATACCCGGATTCTAAAGAACCGTTATACAGGTAAATTCCGCACGAAAGATGGGGTGGAACACGTACTGAAAGTTTTGAAACTCAATAATAAGTTTACTTATACAAAGGATGATGAGACAAATGTGATAACAATTAATTAACCCTTAAAAAAGAATATGCCTATGAAATAACACACCTGGTCTAAAAAGGAAATGGGATAGTGCTGCAACACCATCCCATGGAAACGTCAATTACGTATTGACAATTTTTTTCTCAAATAATCTTAAGTTGAACCTAAAATTAGTAATGCAAATATATGAAAAATATTTTGTATCAGGAATCTATTGTAGAAATTAAACATTTATTCCGTATGATGAGAAACACACTCTTAGCCCTGTTTGTCTTTGCCGGAACAGCTTTTGCCACTGAGTCTTATTCTCAGACAATGAAGGTGACTGTTGTGGCGGATAACGTGTCAACAGGCAAGGTAATCAGTGAAATAGAAAAACAGACAGATTATCTGTTTGTGTATAATGTGAACGAGGTGAATCTGAAGCGCAATGTGAAGGTGAATGCGCAGAACAAATCTGTAGCCGAAGTGCTGAATAAGGTTTTTGAAGGTACTGATATTTATTATGCCATGGAGGGTAAGAATATCATGCTGATGAGCAAGGCGAAAGATGGGGAAGCTGTCCAACAGGCAAATAAAGTAACAGGTATTGTGAAAGATGCGAATGGCGAGCCGGTAATCGGTGCCAATGTAATGGTTAAAGGTCAGTCAATAGGTACGATAACAGATATAGATGGGCGGTTTGTGTTGGATGCCCCGAAAGATGCCGTTTTACAGATTACGTATATTGGTTTTACTTCACAGGATGTGAAAATAGGGAATAATAAAGAAATAGTTGTTACATTGACAGAAGATACAGAAACATTAGATGAAGTCGTTGTAGTGGGCTATGGTACGCAGAAGAAAGTCAATTTGACTGGTGCGGTAGGAAATGTGTCAATGAAAGATATAGGAGATCGGCCTATAACCAATGCAGGTAATGCTTTGCAAGGTACTGTTTCGGGAGTATATGCTTAACAAAAGTCAGGTCAGCCGGGGGCAGATGGCGCTGTTATTAATATTCGTGGTGTTGGTACGTTAAACAATAGTGATCCATTAGTTCTGATAGATGGCTTTCCGGGAAGTATGTCAGATGTGGATGCTTCGGACATTAGCTCGATTTCTGTATTGAAAGATGCAGCTTCAGCTTCTATTTATGGTAATCGTGCGGCTAATGGTGTAGTGCTTGTAACTACTAAAAAGGGAGCTTTGGGGAAAGTGAAACTTTCTTATAATGGTTATTTTGGTATACAGGAAGCCACTTCATTGCCAAGTGTTTTGAATTCTTATGATTATGCTACTTTATATAATGAAGCTTGTCGCAATTCAGGTCAGCAGGAAAAGTATTTACCGGAACAAATTCAGAAGTTTAGAGACGGAACTGACCCAATGTATCCCAGTATCGATTATTTTGATGTGTATTATGATAAGGCTAGTATGCAGAATCATCGTCTGAACCTTACAGGTGGTTCTGATAATTTTCAGTATGCTATCATGTTGGGTTATTTGGAGCAAGAAGGTATTTTAGTAGGAACAAATTATCGGAAAACGGATTTTAGAACCAATATTGATTCTTATTTATGGAAGAAGAAATTACGTGTGACGACTCGTCTTTCTGGAAATTATGGTGTTAAGAAAGAACCAAGGGATATATGGAATGCCAAATGGTATGCAACCAATGCGCCTGTATGGCCTCTGAAAAATGAGGAAGGCATTTGGATGAGTGTAAACGGAGAACGTAATTATTATGGTGAAATAATGGAAGGTAGTAGTTCAAGAACGGAACGCTATGTGTTTAACGGGCAACTTGAAGGGGAGTTAAAAATATGGGACGGTCTGAGTGCGCAACTAACTTATGGTTACAATGTGGAAAGTTCTAATATAAATGCATTCCATGCCAATGTGACTTTGGCTAATGCAGATGGATCTACCAAATCGCTCATGTCGGATTTAAACGAAACGAATCACTTGAATTATCAGACTTTACTGACTGCTTTATTGAAATATGACAAGAATTTCGGTAGACATTCGGTTTCTGCCATGGTAGGTTATTCTGAGGAGTATTTCAAGTGGAAGTGGAATAGTGGTTTCCGTTCGGGATTTGTAAATAATGACCAGCCTGTTTTGAATTTAGGAGATGCGTCAACGATGAGTAATAATGCTGATGCTTATGATTTGGGATTGCGCTCTTATTTTGCCCGTGTCAATTATAGCTTTAATGAGCGTTATTTGTTTGAAGCGAATATTCGTCGTGATGGTTCTTCACGTTTCGCAAAAGGAAATCAGTGGGGTACTTTCCCTTCATTCTCTGTAGGATGGCTCATTTCGGAAGAAAATTTTATGAAAAACTTGGATTGGCTGGATATGTTCAAAATCAGAGCATCATGGGGTAAGTTGGGCAATCAGAATATTAATTCTTATTATGTTGGAAGTGAGATACTTTCTAGTGGACAGAATTATTCATTAGGAGGAGCTTTACAGCCAGGTGTGGCGGTGAATAATTTGATTAATAAAGAAACTACTTGGGAAACGACTTCTCAAATCGACATCGGTTTTGATTTGGCATTGAATAATGGAATATCATTGACTTTTGACTATTTTGACAAAAGAACTAATGACATTCTGATGCAGACGCCGATTCCTCTTACGATGGGTAATTTGGGTGCACCTTATGTTAATGCTGGTAAAGTGAGTAACAAAGGTATAGAAGCAATGGTTTCTTATAGAAAGCGTTTTGATAATGGACTTCAAATTCAGACAAGTTTGAATCTTTCTCATATTGTAAATAAAATAACAGATTTGAATGGGGCAAGTCCTATTATTAGTGATGCTAAAGCTCAGGTAGAAGGACACGCTATAAATGCTTTCTATGGTTATAAAATGGATGGCTTATATCAAATATCTGATTTTACATGGCAGAATAATAACGATCCGAGTATTCCACACGAACAACGGAAATATATTTTGAAAGACGGTGTGGTTTCTGTTGCTAATTTTACGGCTCAGCCGGGTGATATTAAATATGCCGACCTTAATGGGGATGGAAAAGTGACTATGGAGGATGACAGAACCGTTATTGGAAAACAGTTTCCTGATTTGACTTATGCATGGCAATTTAATTTGGAGTGGAAGAATTTCGATTTCAGTATGTTTTGGCAAGGTGTACAAGGCATTGACGGGTACACTTATTTTGAAATAGCTTGTCCGTTTAGTGGTTTTGCCAATATGGGTGATTGGTGGTTGGAACGTTGGACTTCAGACAATCCAAATACAAAATATCCTCGTCTAACATTGGATGGAGGCCGAAATAATATTCATTCCACATTCTATATGGAAAATGCTTCCTATTTGCGTTTGAAGAATGTTGAGCTGGGGTATACATTTGATAGAAAAATTCTTCCTTTTATGGGAAATTGTACTGCACGTTTGTATGGTAATATTCAGAATGCTTTTACTATTACAAACTATAAGGGATTTGATCCGGAACAAGAAGTTGGAGAAACACGTGCTCAAGCTTTTCCACAAGTCCGTATCTATACAATAGGTTTGAATGTTAACTTTTAATTGTGAATAACCATGAAGAAAATATATAGATATATTTTAATTTCTGTTTTAGGTGTAATGGGGATGAGTAGTTGTGTTGACAATTTATTAGATCGTACTCCAATAGCTTCTTTATCCCCTACAACTTTTTATCAAGATGAAAATCAGTGTAGAATGGCATTAATGGGAGTGTACTCAGCATTGCAGCCCGTTACTTCCACTTATTGGTATCAATTGGATTTTATGTCAGATGACGCTTATTGTCAAGATTCTTGGCAAGGTTCCACAGAATTTGGTGGATGGAAGCAAAACTCTTCCAGCACAGCAGCCAATGATAGATGGCGTATGAATTATCGGTTGATTGTTCGCGCCAATATGTTTATGACTAATTTGCAGGTAGCTCCCATAAGTGAAAGTGTAAAAACTCAGATGATGGCAGAGGCCAAATTCTTACGTGCATATGGATATGCAGACTTGATTACTTTCTTTGGTGACGTTCCTATTGTGGATGAGTCACAGACGTTGGAAAATGCATATGTCAAAAGAATGCCTAAAAGCGAGGTGCTTGATTATTTGTTGAAAGACTTGGATGCAGCAGTTCCAAACTTACCTCTTAAGTATTCGGGAACAGATGTTGGACGGGCTAGTCAAGGAGCTGCTTTGGCTTTAAAATGTCGAATTTTGCTACGGAATGAAAAATGGGCTGATGCTGCAACTGCAGCTAAAGAAGTGATGGATTTAGGTATATATGATTTGTTTAATGATTATGTAGGAATTTTTCAGGAGGCTAATGAAAACAATATAGAAGTGATTTTTGATATTCAATATATTAAGAATTTACAACCACAGCCTTATCCGACAACTTGTGTGTCTTTTACTAATTGGGCTACTCCTAATGTGTCTGTTGATTTAATAGACGATTATTATATGACAAATGGAAAACCGATTACAGATCCGGCGTCCGGCTATGATAGTCAGAATCCATATTTGAATCGTGATCCTCGTTTGGCTGCTTCCATAGTTCTTCCAGGAGCTCAATACGGTTCAATTGTATTCATTCCGGCTAATGATCAAGTCCCATGCGGAACGCGCCCGCGCAAATATGCGGATATAGGGAATAGCGATCCGGATAATTGTGCCATTAATCAAATTGTATTACGCTATGCAGACGTTTTATTAATGCGTGCTGAAGCTTTAATTGAAGCGAATAACTTGACGGATGAGGTCTATACACTGATTAATAAAGTACGTCAACGTGTGGGAATGCCTACCATTCAGGAGGCAGAAGGCACGAATCTATCACAAGAGGCTTTGCGCAAAATTTTGAGACACGAGCGGAGGGTAGAATTGTTTTTGGAAGGAATGAGATATGTAGATATGTTGCGATGGAAAGATGAATCTTTGGTGCATGACGTATATGGATATAATCGGACGAAACTTTCAGATCCTTCTAGTCCTTCTACTTGGCAGTTTGAGAAGGTGACGGTAGCTACAAGAGAATTTGATTCGGCAAAAGGTTGGTTATGGCCTATACCATTAACAGATATGCAAAATAATGATCAACTAACACAAAACCCGGGATATTGATAATATATCTGTGATAAAAAAGTCCAAGTTTGCATCGGTTTTATGTGTACTTGGACTTTTTAAAAATGAGATTTAAATGTGTGTTTTACTTATGAAACGATATTTGATACTGTCTTTTTTCATAATAGTTGGCTGGGGATATTCTTTGGCTCAATCTTGGAGTGCGGATAATGGGAATGGGACATATACCAATCCTATTTTCTATGATGAATGCTCGGACCCGGATATTATTAGGGTTGGAGAAGATTTTTATTTGACAAGTACCACTATGCATAGTGTTCCCGGGCTGCCTGTGTTACATTCTAAAGACCTTGTTAACTGGGAACTGCTGAGTTATGCCTTGACTGAATTTGATTTAGGCGAGGAGTTTAGGTTGGAACAAGGAAAAGAATCATACGGACAAGGAATTTGGGCTCCTTGCATTCGTTATCATGAAGGTGTCTTTTATATTTTTTCCAATATCAATCGTCACGGGTTACAAGTATTCACATCAGCGGATCCCCGAGGTCCTTGGACACGTCATCCTATAGGCGAAAATATTTATGATTTGTCTGTGCTGTTTGAAAACGGGAAAATCTATGTTGTTTATGGACAGACAACTATCAAGTTGGTGGAACTAAAGACAGATCTTAGTGGAATAGTGCCGGGAACGGAAAGGGTTATCATACCTGACGGTCACGCTATGGGCGAAGGTAATCACCTTTATAAAATTGATGGAAAATATTATATCGTTAATGCTGATAACGGGCGGATGCAGTGTGCAAGATCTGAGCATATCTATGGCCCATACGAAACGGTGGTCATCAGTTCCCGTGAAACAATGGGAACACAGCGTGCTTGGTGGACAATGAACATGGGGCAACATTCAGCTTTGCCATTGCCCGGTGATACATTGAGTCTTGCTAAAGAAGCTGAAAATATAATGGGCGCTGTCCCTATGCATCAGGGAGGAATCGTTGATTTGCCCAATGGAGAATGGTGGGGCTTTTCCATGATGGATTTTCGGTCAGTGGGGCGTACCGTATTTCTTTCCCCTGTTACATGGGTTGATTCTTGGCCTTATTTCGGCTTAAAGAATAATTTAGGCCGTTCTCCTCGTACGTGGTATAAACCGAATGTGGGTGTAAAGGAAACTGCACCTTATTCACCGTTTGAACGAGATGATAGCTTTAATGAAGAGGAACTTTCCAACGCATGGCAATGGAATCATGAACCAGTCTATAAGAAATGGGAATTAGAAAAAGGCAAATTGAAATTATATACGATGCCGGCAAAAAGTTTTTTAACAGCTAAGAATTCATTGACTCAACGTGGAATAGGCCCTGTATCGTATGCTACAGTAGAGTTGGACGGCTCTAAGTTGAAAGCAGGAGATGTGGCAGGTTTGGGGCTTATGAATATTCCGTATGCGTGGATTGGCTTAGTGCGAACGGAGAATGAATGGATCTTAAGATATTATGATTTATATAAGAATAAGACGATAGACTGTGCGGTATTATCTTCTAAAATAGCCTTACGTGCTTATGGGGATTTTGATAACGATTGGGCATTGTTAAGTTATTGTGCGGATGAAGGGACTTTTGAAGTTATCGGAGATACAATTCGTTTGCCTTATCAGTTGAAGACATTCCAGGGAACTCGTTATGCCCTTTTTGCTTATAATATGAATGGAGTAAATGGTGGATATGCTGCATTTGATAATTTCAAGTTGGAAGAACCAATGGCGGATCGTTCTATGAATTTGCCTCTTGGTAAACATATCATGTTGATTAATAAAGGGGATAAAAAGCAGCTGTGGGCAAATCCGCATGGGGTTTTATCTCCTTCCGGGAGCCGTCAGATTAAAAATGATGCCTGTTTTGTTTTTAAAGTGCATGATAGAGGAAATGGACGAGTGGCACTTGAAGCAATGAATGGTACGGGATTCCTTACCGTAGTTGGGGCCGGATTGTCTGCTGATGTTCGCTTAATTAAAAATGAAACGGAAGGTAGCTTGTTTATGTGGCAGGACATGTTGCGGGGAGAATGTATGTTATTATCTTTAAAAACAAACCGTTTTATCGGATTGCATCCTGAAACAGGTGAACTTTACTCGGCTGATTGGCCGGGAACGCTTCCTGCTCGAAAAGATGGAACGGTTTTTGAGTGGAGATTGGTTTTTGATGTAAATCATTAATTATTAATTTAAAGCGTTATGAGATATAAAGTATATTTGGCGATTCTATTTTGCCTGTTCATTTGTGATTCCAGTCGGGGGCAGGGCATTCCTCAATGGGGAAACTGGAATGCTTGGGGTGAATACCAGGATTCTCTCTACCGGAATCCTATTATTCCTGCCGATTTCAGCGATATAGATTGCATACGGGTAGGGGAGGATTATTATGCAATCAGTTCTACTTTCCAGTTTTCTCCCGGTATGACTGTTTTACATTCTAAGGATTTGGTAAATTGGAAAATATGTGGTCATGCAGTTGAAGATCTTACTCAAATAAGTCCGGAGTTGAGTTGGCAACGGATGAATCGTTACAGTCGTGGTATTTGGGCTGGTACAATTCGTTACCATCGGAATCGGTTTTATATCTTTTTTGGAACTCCTGATGAAGGCTTTTTTATGACTTCTGCTGCAAATCCGGAAGGCCCATGGGAGCCGTTGCATCCTATTATGAAAGAAGCCGGTTGGGATGATTGTTCTGTTTTGTTTGATGACAATGGAGATGTATGTTTTGTAGGGACTCATTTTGCCGATAATTATAAGACTTATTTATTTCGCATGACTTCTGATGCTAAAAGTATAGATAAATTATCGGCGCAATTGGTTAATGAAGGGAGTGGGCGTGAGGCTAGTAAGCTGATAAAGGTGAATGGCTGGTATTATCTGGTATTTAGCGAGCATAAAGCAGGGGTAGGACGTTATGTATTGGCCAAAAGGTCAAGGCGTTTATTTGGTCCATATACAGAAGAAAAGCAATTGGCTTTACCTTCTGTTGAAGCTATGGAACCCAATCAAGGTGGTTTGATTGATGATACGGATGGAGATTGGTATTTTTTAACTCACCATGGTACAGGAGATTGGGCGGGAAGGCAAGTTAGTTTGTTGCCTGTAACTTGGGTGAATGAATGGCCGATTATAGGGAAAGTACTTCCTGAAGGAATTGGAACGATGGTTTGGACTGGTAAAATGCCTAAGGGAGATTCTGACTCTAGCTATTATATTGCACGAAGTGATGATTTTGATTCTCTTGCACTACATTGTCAATGGCAATGGAATTATCAGCCTCGTAAAGAAATGTATTCTTTGAATGAACGTTCTGGGTGGCTTCGGTTAAAGGCTTTTATGCCTTTAAAAAAGGATAATTTATTAGCGGCTGGAAATACATTGACACAAAGATGTTTCCGGACTCAGAAGAATATAGTTACGGTTAAAATGGACTTGTCAGGTTTTGTCGATGGTCAGAAAACAGGAATATGTCATTTCTCAAAATGTTTTTCAACTTTGGGAATAGTACAACGAGCTGGGAGAAAAAGGATGGAATATACAGAAAATGGACATCTCTTGTTAGAGAAAGAATTTGTAGGTACATCCGTATGGTTGCGTTCTATATGGGGAAATAATGGGCTTTCTCAGTATTATTATAGTCTTGATGGGGACAATTTCATTCCTTTCGGACATCCTTATCAATTAAGTTGGGGAAATTATCGTGGAGATAGGATTGGGGTCTATTGTTATAATAACAATGTCGAAAGCGGATATGTGGATATAGATTATTTTCATTATG
>ENA-ORSI01002450-ORSI01002450.1-human-gut-metagenome-genome-assembly--contig:-NODE-2450-length-13370-cov-3.529328_pt1 | contig 13370 bp, 9 predicted proteins | sample MGYA00242187_ERZ509154 | MGnify/ENA primary metagenome ERZ509154 (study PRJEB26280, sample SAMEA2338627) | human gut metagenome | biome: human gut; feature: human-associated habitat; material: faeces...
CCGACAACCAGTCGCGTAACCGCCGTTTTGGCATGATGCTCGGTCAGGGCATGGATGTACAAAGCGCGCAGGAGAAAATTGGTCAGGTGGTGGAAGGCTACCGCAATACGAAAGAAGTCCGCGAACTGGCGCATCGCTTCGGCGTTGAAATGCCAATAACCGAGGAAATTTATCAAGTATTATATTGCGGAAAAAACGCGCGCGAGGCAGCATTGACTTTACTAGGTCGTGCACGCAAGGACGAGCGCAGCAGCCACTAAACCCAGGGAACCTTTGTTACCACTATGACCCGGCCCGCGCAGAACGGGTCGGTCATTATCTTATCGTGTGGAGTAAGCAATGTCGTGTGAAGAACTGGAAATTGTCTGGAACAATATTAAAGCTGAAGCCAGAACGCTGGCGGACTGTGAGCCAATGCTGGCCAGTTTTTACCACGCGACGCTACTCAAGCACGAAAACCTTGGCAGTGCACTGAGCTACATGCTGGCGAACAAGCTGTCATCGCCCATTATGCCTGCTATTGCTATCCGTGAAGTGGTCGAAGAAGCCTACGCCGCCGACCCGGAAATGATCGCCTCTGCGGCCTGTGATATTCAGGCAGTGCGTACCCGTGACCCGGCGGTGGATAAATACTCAACCCCGTTGCTATATCTGAAGGGTTTTCATGCTTTGCAGGCGTATCGCATCGGTCACTGGTTGTGGAATCAGGGGCGTCGCGCACTGGCAATCTTTCTGCAAAACCAGGTTTCTGTGACGTTCCAGGTGGATATTCACCCGGCAGCAAAAATTGGTCGCGGTATCATGCTCGACCACGCGACAGGCATCGTCGTTGGTGAAACGGCGGTGATTGAAAACGACGTATCGATTCTGCAATCTGTGACGCTTGGCGGTACGGGTAAATCTGGTGGTGACCGTCACCCGAAAATTCGTGAAGGCGTGATGATTGGCGCGGGCGCGAAAATTCTCGGCAATATTGAAGTTGGGCGCGGCGCGAAGATTGGCGCAGGTTCCGTGGTGCTGCAACCGGTGCCGCCGCACACCACTGCCGCTGGCGTTCCGGCACGCATTGTCGGCAAGCCGGATAGCGATAAACCATCAATGGATATGGATCAGCATTTCAACGGCATTAACCATACGTTTGAGTATGGTGATGGGATCTGACATTCTGTGATCGTGCCGGATGCGGCGTGAACGCCTTATCCGGCCTACCGCATCTTAATCTCTCAATACTGCTCCCGGATACCCCAACTGCCGCCAGGCTTCATACACCACGACCGACACCGCATTGGACAGGTTCATGCTGCGGCTGTCCGGCACCATTGGAATACGAATTTTTTGTTCAGCGGGCAGGGCATCAAGAATGCTCGCTGGCAGGCCGCGTGTTTCCGGGCCGAACATCAGATAATCGCCATCCTGATAGCTTACGGCGCTGTGAGCTGGCGTACCTTTCGTGGTGAGGGCAAACAGGCGCTGGGGATTTTCTGCTTCAAGGAACGCGCGATAGTCATGATGACGCGTAACGGCGGTAAACTCGTGATAGTCCAGCCCCGCGCGGCGCAGGCGCTTATCGTCCCAGGCAAATCCCATCGGTTCGATGATATGCAGACGAAAGCCGGTATTAGCGCAAAGACGGATGATGTTGCCAGTATTTGGCGGAATTTCTGGTTCGTAAAGTACGATGTTTAGCATACTGCCCCCTTAGTGCGGGGGCAGGATAGCAGATATTCGTCTAACCCTTAAGCTGCATTCCCTTTCGCCATCGGAGCCAGTGCCGCCGGCAACTCTTTACCCAGCACCTGCACCAGCGAATCTTGCGTAATTTCGCTAATCGATTTCGCGCCAGTCAGCGTCATCGCCACTTTCATCTCTTTTTCGATCAGATTTAGCAGATTAGCTACACCCGCCTGGCCCGCTGTTGCCAGCGCATACAGGAAAGCGCGGCCCAGCAGTACGGTGTCGGCACCGAGCGCGATCATACGCACAACGTCCAGCCCGTTACGAATCCCGCTATCTGCCAGAATGGCGATATCACCTTTCACGGCATCTGCAATAGCAGGCAGCGCACGGGCAGAAGAGAGCACACCGTCCAGCTGGCGGCCACCGTGGTTAGAAACCACAATTCCATCAGCACCAAAACGTACTGCATCGCGCGCATCTTCCGGATCGAGGATCCCTTTGATCACCATCGGGCCATCCCAGAAATCGCGGATCCACTCAAGGTCTTTCCATGAGATGGACGGATCGAAGTTATTCCCCAACCAGCCGATGTAATCTTCCAGTCCGGTCGGTTTGCCGAGGTAAGCCGAGATATTACCTAAATCATGCGGACGACCGTTCAGGCCCACATCCCACGCCCATTGCGGATGCGTCACCGCCTGCAAATAGCGGCGCATTGCCGCGTTCGGGCCGCTCATCCCAGAATGCGCATCACGATAACGCGCTCCCGGTGTTGGCATATCCACGGTGAATACCAGCGTCGAACAACCCGCTGCTTTTGCTCGCTCCAGTGCGTTACGCATAAAGCCGCGATCGCGCAGCACATAAAGCTGGAACCACATCGGACGTTTGATAGCCGGAGCCACTTCTTCAATCGGGCAAACGGAAACCGTCGAGAGAGTAAACGGAATGCCATGCGCATCCGCTGCTTTGGCAGCCTGAACTTCGCCGCGTCGCGCATACATGCCACACAAACCTACCGGACCTAGCGCCACCGGCATCGACAGTTTCTCATTAAACAGCGTCGTTTCCAGGCTTAAGTCAGACATGTTTTTCAGAATACGCTGGCGCAGCGCCACTTCTGACAAATCTTCCACGTTGCGGCGCAGCGTGTATTCAGAATATGCCCCCCCATCCATATAGTGGAACAGGAACGGCGGCAGAATGCGTTGCGCTGCGGCGCGATAATCGCTGGCTGCGGAAATAATCATGCGTTTTTCTCCCTCGAATGCTCATTATGGTCACCAGGCAGGCGGGTAATGCGTGCATGGCGAGCCTGATCTTCATCGAATCGTTTCATGGTGGTGTGAACAAAGCTAAGGTGCGCCATCATTGCTTTACGTGCCCCGTCAGCATCACCGGCAAAAATGGCGTCAATGACCGCCTGATGTTGTTCGGTCAGCTGTGAAAAAACCGGGGGTACCAGGTACATCCGCTGGCGGCTATGCTTCACAGAGGATTGCAGGACATCGAAGAAACCGCGCATGGTTTGCAGCAGCACGATGTTATGTGAGGCTTCGGCAATCGCCAGATGAAAACGAACGTCCGCTTGTGAGGCGAGATCCGGGTCTTCGCTGAGCGTTGCTTCAAAACAAAGCTGAATCTTTTCTTTTTCGCCAGGCGTGGCACGCATTGCTGCATGCCATGCGGTGCTGGCTTCAATGGCGTAGCGGGCTTCCAGAATATCGAAACTGTAATCCGGATCATCGGCCATCAGCGTTTTCAGCGGCTGGACGATGTTTTGCTCCGACCATGTGTCATGACGCCAGCGAATAAACGTCCCGCCGCCACGTCGACTGAGCAGCACACCTTCACTGACCAGTTTCGCCAGCGCCTCGCGCAGTGAATTTCTCGACACGCCGAGTTGCATCGCCAGTTGACGTTCAGCGGGCAGCTTCATGCCCGCTTCCAGGTTTTTTTCATCAATCAGCGCCCGCACACGATCGGCAACCTCGTCTGACAGGCGTCTGGGTAAAACAATCATTAAGGAATCATCCACGTTAAGACATAGGCCTGAAGCGTGGTGATCACGCCCACCATACAGGTGAAGATCAGGCTGTGTTTGACAGTAAAGCGGAACAAATCAGACTCTTTGCCCACCAGGCCTACCGCCGCACAGGCGATAGCGATAGATTGCGGGGAGATCATTTTGCCGGTGACACCACCGGTGGTGTTGGCAGCAACCAGCAACAGGTCAGAAACGCCAATTTGTTGTGCGGCGGTAGCCTGCAAAGCGGCAAACAAAGCATTAGATGACGTATCCGACCCGGTCAGGAATACCCCAAGCCAGCCGAGGAACGGCGAGAAGAAAGTGAATGCATGACCGGTGTGCGCCAGTGCCAGCGCCAGTGTTGATGACAGTCCTGAATAGTTCGAGATAAAGGCGAATGCCAGCACCATACCGATGGAGTAGATGGGCAGAGCCAGTTCTTTCAGCGTGCTGCCGAAGGTGCTGATAGCGTCAGATGGTTTCATCTTCAGCCAGACAATCGAGAGCAGGGCAGCAAACAGAATGGCGGTGCCGGTGGCAGAGAACCAGTCAAACTTAAACACGGCGGCATACGCTGTCGCTTCGCTGACCACTGGCGGCATACGGGCAACCAGTTTATCGAGGTACGGCACCGGAATGTTGATCACCCACTCATACAGCGCACCGCCTGAAGCGAACAGGGCTTTAAACGGCGGGATACTCCACAGCGTTACGGTGGCGGTCAGGAACAGGAACGGTGTCCAGGCGCGCAGCACCTGACCTGCCGTGTAACCTGTGTGAGCCAGCGTCATATCAACCTGTGACGCCCCTAAGTCACCGAAGCGGAATACGCGAACTGGTTGCCAGCGTTTGAGGAACAGTGTCAGACAGAGCAGCGATACCAGCGAAGAGATAATGTCTGGCAGTTCCGGCCCAATGAAGTTGGAACTGAGGTACTGTGCGATAGCAAACGAACCACCCGCCACCACGACCGCAGGCCAGGTTTCTTTGATACCGCGCCAGCCGTCCATAATCGCCATGATCCAGAACAGCACGATAATGGTCATAAACGGCAGCTGACGCCCCACCATCTGACCAATCTCAAAGCTGTCGATGCCTGTTACCTGCCCGGCGACCAGAATCGGAATACCCATCGCACCAAATGCCACTGGCGCGGTGTTAACAATCAGGCACAGCCCGGCGGCGTACAGCGGTTTAAAGCCCAGGCCGACCAGCAATGCGGCGGTAATTGCTACCGGTGCGCCAAAGCCTGCGGCTCCTTCAAGGAAAGCGCCGAAACAGAAACCGACGATCAGCATTTGCAGGCGCTGGTCAGGGGTTATCGAAAGAATAGACGAGCGGATGATGTCAAACTGCCCGGTTTTCACCGAGATCTTATAGACGAACACCGCTGCAATAATGATCCACGCGATGGGCCACAACCCGTAGAAGAAGCCATAAACCACCGAGGCCAGCGCGTTAGCGACCGGCATTTTATAGAACAGCAAAGCCACGGCAAGGGCGATTGCCACCGTCCATGAGGCGGCGACGTATCCTTTCAGTTTGAGCTTAATCAGCGCAAAGAAGAAAAACAGGATGGGAAGCGATGCTATCAGGCTGGAAAGCCAGATATTCCCGGCGGGATCGTAGTTTTGTTGCCAGAGATTCATTGCAGGTCTCCTGCAGTCCACACACGCCGTGTAATGAGTCTGTTGCTCATCTCCTTGTCACACGTTGTGTAAAAGTGGCACTGCCAATTGTGTTGTGTAGGGATAATGACAATGAATAGTTAACCAAATGTTATGTATTGGCAACGGTGATGTGAGTTTTAATTGGGGAATTGTGAACCAGAGGTCAGATCAATGAAGAATTGGTAGGGCCAATCCTGGGAGAGAGGTAATGAAGAAAAGGGCAATTCCCATCAGAGAATTGCCCTCAGATTGTTGATCTGGTGCGCCTTATCTTGCCGGATGCGGCGTGAACGCCTTATCCGGCCTACAGGGTAGTGCTGAATCACCCCGTAGGCCTGATAAGCGTAGCGCATCAGGCAATATGGCGTACCCATTTGTTAATGGATCATTACCACTGAATACCGGCACCGAGTGCGGCGGAGTATTCACCCTGGCTATTGGTACTACCTTGTAATTTGTAGACCCAACGACCATTGGCGCTCACCATCGACACACCTAAAGCAAATGCCGATTCACCGTTGTAAGTACCGCCACCAATAGAGGCCATGCTGGCACCCGGCGTGTAAGCCTGCGGCAGACCGGTCATCGCCATTGCAGAAGCGATACCACCGCTCAACTTGCTTTCGGTTTTGGACAGTTTGTTATCCATCTCAACCATGCGCTGATCGGTGTATTGCTTCGTTTCCTGTACACTTTGCTTCAACTGCGCATAGTTCACTGCGTCGTTGTTATTCACGCCAGCGGAAACGTTGCTGATGCGAGTCGTACTGCTATTGCCGCCACCGAGAGTGATGTTGCTGTAGTCGATAGAGCCATCAGCTTTGGTGTCGTAGCGCACGCCGCCTGCTTCAGAAGACTTCAGTTGTGAAACGTTAACCGCATCGGTGGCATTAACACCGGCAGCAACGTTGGTGATACGGCGCTGGTTGGTAGAAGAACCCACAGAGATCGTATTTTCTTCGTCTGCTACGGAACCCGTGCCCAGCGCGACGCTGTTATCAGCGGCAGCAATGGAGCCAGAACCAATCGCAACACTGTCTTTACCCTGCGCGTTGGCGTCTGCGCCATCGGTGTTGGTCTTGAAGTACTTAGTACTACCGGTGGTTACGATATCGCCAATGCCATTTTCGATATTGGTCACGCGAGTATCCAGATTAGTGACCTGAGTGTTCAGGTTAGTAATGCTCTGGGTATTCTGGGAAACCTGCGCGTCCGTTACTTTCAACTGACCCACGTTAACCGCATCGGTATCCGCCGAACCTGCTGCGACGTTGGTGATCTGACGTTGACCGTCTTCGCTGCCGACAGAGAACTCACCCACAGAGTTCTGCGGTGCGTCCATGTTGTAGGCAGTGTAGTTGGTCTGCGCACCACGGGTAGTCTGAGAACCATTACCCATTGCAATGCTGTCGGCATGATTTGCGCGTGCGTTAGAACCGATAGCAATACCGTTGATCGCATCAGCCAGAACTAAAGTGTTCAGGCCGATACCAATACCCGCATTACCATTAACGATGGTTTTCGCGCCCATTGCCAGCGAGTCTTCACCGACTGCCAGTGAGTCTTCAGCCGTTGAGTTGGCGTGATAGTATTTGGTTGGTGTGGTTGCTACTGCACCAATGGCGTTTTGCAACTGGCGAACAGTAACAGCGTCATGGGCTTCAGAACCATCCGCGACGTTGATGATTTGACGATATTTACCATCATCACCGATCGACAACGCGCCAAGCAGTTCGCCATCCGTGGTGTCATAACCGATCTCGACCCCATTTTCCGTAACGCGGGTATTACGGGAGCCTTTCACAATCACACGGCTGGAGACGGATTCGCTACCCAGCGCAATACTCGTCTCAACGATGCTGTTGCTGCCATGACCGATTGCCACGCTGCTATCGCCTTTGGCAACAGTGTTATACCCCACAGCGGTAGAGCCAATACCTGCTGCGCTGGCATCGTTGAACGCTAAGCCGCTGTCGTTGGTACGTACATAGTTAATACCTGCACCGTTATCTCCGATGTAGTTTTTACTGGTGTCACCGGCAAGCTGATTGATGATTTCGCTGTTCTGCTGGATCATCATGTTGGTTGCATTCAACTGAGAACCGTTGATAGCGTCGGTGCTATCTTCACCAATGTTACCATCAGCAACGTTTGTGATAATGCTGGCCTTGCCGTCATGACTGGCGCTGTAAGCACCTGCGCCGTTATTGGCTGTTGCATCCCACAGCAGAGCGTTATTATCGAGCGCATCCAGGGCTTCACCGACGTTGTTGTAATCGGTATTTGCAATGGTGTAAGTCGGCGCAGTGATAGTACCGTCAGCGTTGACTTCTGCATCACCACCCAGCGCATCAGCGATGTACTTATTGGTGCTATAGAGCTGTGAGCCATTAATGGCATCGCTGCTGGTGGCAGAGACTGCACCGTTAGCGACGTTAGTGATTACACTGGCAGTTTTATCTTTCCCGTGAGCGGCGCTAAATGCACCATTACCGCCATTGGCTGTCTCATCCCACAGCAGAGCATCATCCAGCGTGGTATCGATCGCTTCCAGCGCGTCACCGACATTGTCGTAACTGCCGCCAGCAATGGCATAAGTCGGTGTAGTGATACTGCCGTCTGCATTCACCACAGCGTTCCCGCCCAAAGCATCGGCAATGTAGTCACTAACGTCATAAAGTTGCGAACCGTTAATGGCGTCGCTGCTGGTGGACGAGACTGCACCGTTTGCAACATCAGTGATTACACTGGGATCATTATTAATGCCGTGTTTGGCGCTGAATTTGCCTGCGGTTGCATCCCAGAGTAGGGCGTCGCCGAGTGATGAGCTAAATGATGTGTTAATGGCTGCCAGAGCATCACCGACGTTAGTGTAGTCAGTACCACCAATAGTGTAGGTTGGCCCGGTTAATACACCCGTATCGCTGATATCAGCACCACCACCAAGATATGACGTAAATGAATCCGCTACGCCATAAAGTTGTGAGCCGTTAATGGCATCGGTGCTGTCAGAAGATACCTTGCCAGCCAGTAAGTTGGTGATCTTGCTGGTGGCTTCGGTGCCGTGCGCGGCGCTGAATGCGCCAGCCGTTTTGTTCCACAGCAGGGAATCGTCCTTAAGGTCGCCAACGGAATCCGTCAGGTTGGTGATGTTGGTGGTGTTGGTCGACACGTTATCGTTGGTGGTTTTGAGCTGGGAGCCATTAACGGCGTCAGTGCTGCCAGCAGTCAGGTCGCCAGCGGTAACATTGGTGATCTTGCTGGTAGCTTCGGTGCCGTGTTTGGCGCTGAATGCTGTGCCATTCCAGAGCAGGGCATCTTTTTCCAGGGTATCAACGTCCGCGTTCAGAGTAGTGATACTGCTAGCGTTTGTAGCTATATCGGCGGTATTAGTCGCAATATCCGTAGTGTTAGTGGCGATATTGGCAGTGTTGGTTGCAATATCCGTGGTGTTAGTGGCGATATCAGCAGTGTTATCGGCGATATTGGCAGTGTTGGTTGCAATATCCGTGGTGTTAGTGGCGATATTGGCTGTGTTGGTGGCCACATCGTCTTTGGTTTCTTTCAACTGGGAACCGTTAACCGCATCTTTACTGGTGTCTGAAATAGTACCATCTTCAACATTAGTGATTTTGCTGGTGGTATCACTACCGTGTGCGGCGCTGAATGCAGTGCCGTTCCACAACAGAGCATCCTGCTGCAGGTCGTACAATTGAGAGCCGTTTACTACATCGGTGCTGGTGGCGGAAATAGTACCCTTTGCAACGTTAATGATTTTGTTTTGGGCTATGCTGCTCTTTGGGCTGCCATCAGCGTTTTTGACGATATAGCTGGCACTAAATGCTCCCTCGGTTTTGTCCCAGTGCAGAGTGTCATTGTCGATTCCCAAAAGCGCCTCTCCCACATTATTGTAGGTGCCGCTTTTCAGCTTGTAGCTTGGCGCATTTATACTTCCATCTCCATTTACGCCAGCACCAGCCCCGAGTCGGGCTGCGACTGAGGCACTTAATGCATGAAGTTGTGAACCGTTAATGGCCTCAGTACTGCCTGGTAGTATAAGACCGGCAGCCATATTGGTAATTTTGCGTTGTGTTGTGCTGTTCCCTACCGAAACGGTATTGTCTTGCTCTGCGACAGATCCTACACCGAGGGCAACTGCGTTATCACCGTTTGCATTGGATTGACTACCCAAAGCAAGACTGTTTATGCCTCCAGCAAAACTATTCTCTCCCAGCGCAACGGAGCCCACACCAGATGCAGTGCTGTTACTACCCAGGGCGATTGAATTGATTTTACTTGCGTTACTGAGTTTTCCCAGTGCAATAGCATTTTCAGCATTGGTCTCACTTAACTCACCTATTGCAAGGCTGGAGTCGCCATATGCCTGACTTGTACTACCCAGCGCAACGGCGTTATCACCAGATGCATTGCTGTTACTACCCAAGGCAATGGCATTCTCCCCAGTGGCCAAGGCCACTTTTCCGAAGGCCTGACTACCTTTGCCCTCCGCTCTTGCGTCCTTGCCTATCGCCGTGGCGTTTTCAGCGAAAGCCTTAGATCCATTCCCCAGCGTAAGGGAATAATCGGCAGTCGATTTAGCTCCACTACCGATTGCTATGGCCCGATTACCGGTTGCGTCAGCTGTTTGTCCTAAAGCAACAGATCTTTCTCCTGTAGCCTGGCTCTTGAAACCTAATGAGGTACTACCTATCCCAGATTGGGCTTCTTGCCCTATTGCAATACTTGATGTTCCTGGTCCTCCTGATGGTGAAGTGTCTACTGATGATGCTTTAGCACCCTGACCAATGGCAATCCAAGTATCGGTCAATGGAGTGCTTTCGCTAGCCCCACCACCATCAAGCGCGGTCGATGCTTGTACTCCAGACGACAACAACCCACCCACAACCAACGCAGAAATTAACAGCTTACTGCGCCCGCTTTTTTTACCACGACTTTTTGCTGTTTCACTGGCAACGGTGTAACTACCTGTTGCCGGATTCCAGATAACTTTAAATATTTTGTTCATTATTGATGCTCTCTATTCCTTGATATAAGCGCAGAAGCTGCATTTATTTTTTGTTTTTCCGCTGTGGAGATTCAGCAGGTTGAAGACGGTCGAACTGAATATTTGCCATGTTGATGGCTAATTTCAGATATTTGAGGTTGTTGGGCGAGACACCTTTTAGCGTCAAATTAATGTCTTGCCATTGACCTGGTAATAATTTCAGGGAGGAGTTCATTGAGGTACTAAATAGCAATTGCTGCCATTTTGCTAATGCGTTGATGTCGGTGGGTTTTTCTCCCCCCCATGTCGCGTAAAAACCCATATTTGATACAGGAACACTTAATAAGTTAACCAGTGAAATACGAATAACGCTGCCGTTTTCTACTGCGTCAATAGACAGTATTTTCCCTGCCAAACCAACAGAACCGTTATTTAAAATGAAGTATTGGGTTTGTGCCGGGTTAAATTCTGTAAAGACAAATTCGTCCTGTTTGTCTTTAACTGCCTTCACCACGCCAGCGAGCGTTTTGGTACTGTTTATGATGGTAGTTTGTTGTTTTTCAAAGTGTTCTATCTTGCGCTTGTCGAGTTCTTGTTGTTTTTCAAGCGCCTCAATTTTGCTTTTTTGTAACTCTTGCTGTGTAACGAGATCGTCGACCTTACTCGCTTTTTCAATATAGTCACACCCTACCAATAAGCAAAGTTGCAATATCATTAACACGCTTAACAGTGTTTTCTTTAGGTTCATAGGATGAATTCCTTTTCATAATCCCGATACAGTTGATAATTACGGCACAATCATTTTTTTTATGAATGATTGGAATGAGGCATATCCGCAAAATAAATTTGTTAGAGAGTTTTTGTATTAATTGGTTGTGCGAATATGTTATTAAATGTCAAACGATTTCAGTTTGTAGCCAATAATATTAATCGCGCGGATTTTAATGATCGGTGTCAATCGATGTCAAATGTTTCACCGGATAAAGGCACAGGGCAGGGAAAGGTAAATATTCAGTTGAGTGATGTTTTATTGTGGAATTTGCGAAGCTGATTGAAAAATTTAAATAATTAATTATGTTTCAAGCATTGATATGCGGCAATTCATTGTTGATATTGATACATCATTCTTTAATGTGTACCTGATTTTCAGAATTTAGCCTGCTACGATCGCTCAGAAGTGTAGGTGGAGTTGAATATATAATGTTAAGAACGTTATAAAGATTCGATCTCTGAAACAGGCTCCTGCATGTGCCAGCAGGAGCGAGTAAATGGTGAGAGGCTGTGATTACAGCGACGAGAAAGGAACTTAAAACGCAGTCTTTGAGAACCCTGTCATCTCTTGCAGGCCCATTTCGCGGCCCAATGCGGTCATTGGGTGCACAACCACCAGTCCGCGAACACTTTTTTTCAGTTTGCCCATATCAGCCTGCTCTTTTTTGGTGATTGCACGCTGGAACGGCATCTTCATCAGTTTCTGCGCTTCTTTGCTGAGTTTCTGGCTGTGAACTTCGCGCAGGCGAGCAATTTCTGCTTCCAGCGTGGCTTTCTCTTTTTCCAGTTCGGCATATTTGTCTGCGGCTTCAACCAGCGATAGATCGGCTTGCTGGTGACGGATGGCGTCCAGACGATCGCTGAGACGTTTGATTTCGTTTTTTTCGACTTCTTTCATGTGATGACTTCTGATAGAGATAAATTTATAGCCTCTAGTATGCGCGACCAGGTGCTTTGTTCACAACTGATGGCATTGTAATAGTTCCAGATTGTAACCATTAATGCGTTAAAAAATCACCCAATACATTGATTAGTTAAGAAATTTAAAGAAAAAAGATAGTCAACAGAAGCAGGTGATTATTGAGGATTGAGCACGTTTTCCTTAATGTCATTTATACCGGGATCTAAACTAAAATTGGCGGCCGCGCATTCCCGGCGCGGGGTAATACGGAGATATCATCATGGGCAAATTAGGTGAAAACGTTCCGCTTCTTATCGATAAAGCCGTAGATTTCATGGCATCCAGCCAGGCGTTCCGGGAGTATCTGAAAAAACTACCTCCCCGTAACGCGATTCCGTCCGGAATACCTGATGAAAGCGTGCCGTTATATCTACAACGTCTGGAGTATTATCGTCAGCTTTATCGTCCGAAACAGGTAGAGGAGAAGTAAGCGAAAGTACTTACTTTTGAAAGGCTTTTTTTAAGCTGATTTTGGAAATCAGCTCTGTCAGTGAAAGGACCATTGTTGATCGCACAGCCTGTTGGTAACGCTGAATTTGCATTGCATACAAACTGGAGTCTGCAGGTTCAAACTGTGGCGGCGGTGGTAACGCCGCCACGCAATGCAGTTCACCAAAGGGTCCAAGTATTTCGTCGTCGGTAAAAGCGTACTCGTTGCCGTCGTGATTTAGCTCTTCACGCAATGCCATCAGCAGTTCCGCATCTTCGTATTCCTGGCGGTTAATGACGCCCAACCCGTAAATGAGTTTTAAACGCACAGAAAGATCGCCCAGCGGACCATCGCCGTCGAGTAACGGTTCTACAGCATACTTCACCGCGTAATCGTCTTTGCGGAATACCTGAAGCACCAGAAGATTTACCGCCTCGGTCAAAAGCTCGACGGCGGTGATCAGAAAGCTTCGCACGGTTTTGCCAGCATTCAGACGCTCAAGCACACGGTTTTCAAAGGCCTGGGTTTGTTCCATTGTTGCCTGCATATCTGACAATCTGTTATTCGGGCGCAGGGTATCCTGCGCCTGGTCCACCATTATTGCATTGCTTTATAAGCGGTTACCGCCTCGGATACAACCTCGCTGTTGGCATCAAGACCGGAAATCTCTGCCAGCGCGGCTTGTGGGCCTTTGTCGGCAATCAGCGCTGCCAGTTCCTGAGCCTGCGGGTCATCTTCACTGCGGAAGTGCATTGCAGCGGCAATACCTTCAATCAGGTTTTTATGTGGCAGACCATATTCCAGGGTTCCGAGCAGTGGCTTGATCA
>ENA-ORSI01002455-ORSI01002455.1-human-gut-metagenome-genome-assembly--contig:-NODE-2455-length-13361-cov-2.568315_pt1 | contig 13361 bp, 11 predicted proteins | sample MGYA00242187_ERZ509154 | MGnify/ENA primary metagenome ERZ509154 (study PRJEB26280, sample SAMEA2338627) | human gut metagenome | biome: human gut; feature: human-associated habitat; material: faeces...
ATTGCCCAAAAGATCAAAGAAATCATGAAGTAAAAATTACATCGCAAACAAGCAGTGATGATCATCGAATCGTTGCTGCTTTTTTATGTAGAAATGAATGGTGTATAATAGAAACCGATGAAAAGGAAAAGAAAAGCTAAAAAGTTAGGCCAAGAATTAAAAATAAGAGAACTAAAATTTGATTATGCTTATGTTTCGATGCTTCCAAGAGCCACAGAAACTTTGCACTATTTGTTAAAGGGCCTTGATAGTAAAAATATTAAAATAATTGAAGACTGGCATTTAAACGAACGAAGTTATGGTGCCTTAGAAGGTCTAAATAAAAATAAATTTAAAAAGCAAGTTGGAGCGGTCAAAGCTTATAATTTAAGAAGGGGAGTTAAAGAAGTCCCACCTAAATTAAATAGTGAAGATAGCAGAAATCCTAAAAATAAAGCTAAATATCAACATATTGCTGATTCTTTGCCAACTGGTGAGAGTCTAGAGATGGCAAGAGAAAGATTTGTCGCTTACTTTGAAAAAGAAATTAAACCTAAACTTGCTGATAATGACATTTTATTAATAACTCATAAAAATATGATGCGAGCTATTATTCAATATCTAGATAAAATAGATGATGTCTATATGGCTAATTTAGAAGTAAAACCACTTAAACCATATGTCATAGAATATGATAACGGTTTCAATATTTATAAAGAATATTTTATTTAAAAGTGACCTCATGGTCGCTTTTGTTTGACAAAAAAAACAATTTATGTTATAATATAGCCGTCTTTTAAAAAAAGATGAGGGGTTTTGGGAATGCAAAGAAATGTTATTTATCATATTGTTCGTATGATAATTGTTACAATATTTTTAATAGGTTCAACAATCATGTGGTATTACAAATATCAAGAAGACGAGACATTAAAAAATATTGTCTTTAATCAAGATATTACTTTTGTTGAAAAATCTGATGGCATTAAACTTACTAATGCTTATCCGTTAAGTGATGATGAGATTGATGAACTTAAAGGTTATCAGTTTGAACTTAAGAAAAAGAAAAAAGGTAATATAGCAGTGACTATTGGTCTTGTTAAAAATGCTATTCCTAATGAGACACAAAGACTAGATAACACTTTTTTAAAATACCAAGTTATTAAAAATGGTGATCTTATAGTAGTACCTACCATTGTTCCTGAAGACGGCGTGTTATTTACTGACGTTTTAGAAGAAGATAGTACTTATGAAATTAAACTTTGGTTATCTTCTTCTGCTAATAATGATGCCATGGGCAAATATTTTTCAAGTAAAATAGCATTATTATAGTGCTATTTTTTTTAAGTTGTTCTATAATAAAATTAACAGGTGATATAATGCAGTCAGTCAAAGAAACATTGGGTAAAAATCTTAATATTAAAGAACTTGAAAAGTCGTATGACAGTGCTTTACAAGATGAATATTTCCAGATGATTGTAAAAGAGCTCGATCTTCCTAAAGAAATTTTGCAAAAGTACACTTCTTTATTAGAAGACGCCAGCCGTGAGTTAGCTTGCTGCAATAATTGTAAAAGCTTGAGCAATTGTCAAAATGCTATTAAGGGTTATTGCTACAAAGCAAGTAATATCGCTGGTGAGCCGAGTTTCAGTTATCGAGCTTGCAAATATTTACAAAGTGAACTTGCTAGGACTAAATATGAGCAAAATGTTCAATTGTATCGTGAGCCAGCTCTATTAAAAAAAGCGAAAATGAAAGACATCTACTTTAGCGAAGAGCGGGTAGAGATCATCAAATACTTAGATGACTATTATAAAAATTTCTTTAAAAAGCGTCGCAAAGGTCTTTATTTATATGGCAGTTTTGGTAGTGGCAAGACCTATCTTATCGCTTCTTTATTTAACGAGCTTGCCAAAAAAGATGTATGTTCAGTCATCATTTATTTTCCAGAGTTTTTAAGAGAGCTAAAAGCTTCCTTTGCCCTTAAAGAAGAAGGAATAAGGTTTGAAGATAAATTTTCTTTCGTCAAAAAGGCACCACTTTTATTAATTGATGACATTGGTGCTGAAAATATCACTGTCTGGGCCCGTGACGAAGTTTTAGGACCGATCCTTCAGTATCGAATGGAAGCTGATCTTCCAACTTTCTTTACTTCCAATTTATCCCTTGAGGAATTAGAAAAGCATTTTAGTACTACCACTAGTAAAGAGGAAAAAATAAATTCAAGAAGAATCATGGAAAGAATAGAGTACTTGACCACTTGTCAAAAATTAGTAGATAAAAATTATAGGAAGTGTAAAGATGAATAACTACCAACAAACTAAACTTACTAGCTTAATAGAAACTTTAATGGTTCTTAAAGAATATGCCTTAACTGATTCCTTTTTACAAGTTACTGATTTAGAACAAGAAAATGCTTTTGATGAAATAAGTAAAGAAATTTTCACAATTTTAAAAGATATAAAAAGTTTAATTACGGAAGCAACTGACTACGAAAGAGAAAATCTCTCCTTATTTAAAAAAGAATTAATTGACAAGATCAAATCTATCCCTAAGAGAAATCGTCGCAGCTCTAAAGTTGAATTTTTAAAAAGATTGGTTAACAATCTTGAAGAACTAGAGGTAATTAATGCTTATAATATCAAACAAAAAGAGAAGACTAGCAGCCATAGAATCATCGAGTATTTACTTTTAGAACATGAGAGCAGTTATCACTTTGCGGGATTTTTTATAAGAACTTATCCCCATCTTATTAATGCTTACAACAAAGAAAACTATAATCTTTTAAATAGAATCATTGAAAAATTTTTTGCGGAATTTAAAGTAGATGGCAATAAAACTTTACTTTATAGCTACTTTAATACTATTAGAATTTTACTTTCTACTAATAAGTTAAAATTTAAAAAAGAAGAGATCGAATATGCTAAAAATCTAATTAATCGGAACTTTAAAAGTATTAAAAACAAAGACTTAGATAAAGATCTCATCAAGATTGTCAAAGATTTAAAAAATCTACTGGACCATTATCAAATAAAAAAAGATTATACTTGGCTTCAAGAGACCTTTGGTATCGATGCTAATGAGTATTTAAGTAAGATAGAAATACCTAACTTTCATAAACAGTTAGAAAGTAGCGATGATTTTATTATTACAATTGATAGTGATAGAACTGTTTTAAAAGATGATGGCTTTTCTGTTCATAAAAGAGCTGATGGCTGTTATGAGATTAAAGTTTACGTAACCGATCCTAATGCTCTTTTAGAAATTGATTCGGACTTGATGAATCATGCTAGAAATAGAGGTAAGAATCTTAATAGAGATCAGCATATGTTTCCAAAAAAGTTCTGTAAAAGCGCACTTTCTTTAGAAGAGAATATTGCAAGAAAAGTAAGATGTTATAAACTCGTCTTAAATGCTAATAAAGAAGTTATAGATTTTACGATCACTAAAAAAGTGATCGCCGTCAGTCGCAATCTTGCTTTTAGTCAAGTTGATCAAATAATTAATACGTCAACTGAAGAAAAAAATCTAAACAATACCTTAGAATTATTGCTAACACTTAAGGAGGACTTGGTTAAAAATTATCGACCAGATCTTAAGCTTAAAGATAAAAAAATAGGCAGTCAAAAGTTGGTAGAAATTTTAATGAATGTGACGAATTTTCAAGTTGCTAGTTATTTCTTTAAGAATAAGTTACCTTTTGTCTACTGCAAGAACAATACTTTGCTTCCTTTAGAAGCTTTAAAGGATGCCGATAAGCAGTTTCAGCCTCTTTTACAAGAGTTACCTCGTGAACCAATTTATGCGATCACTCCAGGTGATGAACTTCGCAGTAGCGTCACTTCGCCAATGCGACGTTATGTTGATGTTTTAGCTAATGTCTGTGAAGATAAGTTTTATTTTGAAAATGTAATTAATGAAGAACAGAAAAATAAGTTCAATGAGTGGTTAAGGCAAGAGTTAGCCTATCAGATGCGCAGATCGCGTGAATTAAGTGATTATTTTGCTTTAAAAGAAGAGATAAAAGACTATCAGAATACTAGAAGAATGTCGTAGAGTAATTAAAAATTATTGTAATTTTACAATAGTTTTTTTTATTTTTCATAAAAAAGTAAAACAGTAGATCTTTTAAATACATATAATATTTATGATAATAAATCATTGACAGTTTAAGTGATCTGTGCTATTTTATTAATGAAATGCGATAAAGAGGACACGATAGTATTATTCCTGTTTAAAGAGAGTTAATGGTTGGTGGAAGTTAACAACAGATGATGCTATTACTACCTTGGAGCAGAGCTAGAAATAGACCTTCGGAAGAAATTCCGTTATCAAAGACAAAGTGAAAATAAAGATGGTACCGTGCTTGTAACTTTTAGCACTCTTTTGGTAGCATCTTTTTTATTTTAGGAGGGAAGATAGTATGAAAAATATTAAAGAAGATGAATATTTAAACAAGTTAAATCACTCTTGTGCTCATTTGCTTGCTCAAGCAGTAAAACATTTATATCCTGAGGCAAAATTTTGGGTAGGACCAGTAATTGAAGATGGTTTTTACTATGATATTGATTTAGGAGATAAAACTTTAACTGACGAGGATTTAGTAGCAATTGAAAAAGAAATGAAGAAATGCTCTAAAGCTGACAAAAGAATTTATCGTGAAGAGATCTCTAAAGAAGAAGCTTTAGAAAGATTTAAAGACGACCCTTACAAAATTGATCTAATAAACAGAATGGACGATAAAGATACGGTTATCTCATGTTATACTCAAGGGGACTTTACTGATCTTTGTCGTGGGCCACATGTTGAAAGTACTAAGAAGATGAAGTATTTTAAACTTTTAAAACACTCTGGTGCTTATTGGAAGGGTGACTCTAATAATAAAATGCTTCAAAGAATCTATGGTATTTGTTTTGAAAACGAAGAAGACTTAAATGAATATCTAAACTTTTTAGAAGAAGCTAAAAAAAGAGATCATAAAAAACTAGGTAAAGAGTTAGGTTTGTTTATGATGAGCGAATATGGCCCAGGTTTTCCTTTCTTTCTTAACAATGGTATGATCTTAAGAAATACTTTAGAGAATTTCTGGTATGAAGAGCATACTAAAGAAGGTTATGAGTTTATTAAAACGCCAATTATGCTTAATAAAGAATTATGGGAATTATCAGGACATTGGTACAATTATCGCGAGAATATGTACACCTCAGAAATTGACGATAAGACTTTTGCAATTAAACCAATGAATTGTCCTGGTGGAATGCTAGTTTATAAAAATTCTTTGCATTCTTATAAAGACTTGCCTTTAAGAATAGGAGAACTAGGACAAGTTCATCGCCATGAAGCATCAGGAGCCTTAAATGGTCTATTTAGAGTAAGATCATTTACTCAAGATGATGCCCATATTTTCATGAGAGAAGATCAGATCGAAGAAGAAGTTATAAGATTAATAAACTTTATTGATCGCATCTATTCTATTTTTAATCTTACTTATACTATTGAATTATCAACAAGACCAGAGGAAAAGTATATAGGAGACATTAAAATTTGGGATAAGTCTGAGAAGGCTTTAGAAGAAGCTTGCCATAAGGCAGGTCATGAGTGTAAAATCAATCCTGGTGATGGCGCTTTCTATGGCCCAAAACTAGATTTTCATATTAAAGATTCCCTTGGTAGAGTATGGCAATGTGGCACTATTCAACTCGATATGAACTTACCTGAAAGATTTGATTTAACTTATGTTGATAAAGATGGTTCTAAAAAAAGACCAGTTATGTTACATCGCGTTATTTTTGGCTCAATTGAAAGATTTATCGGTATTTTAATTGAACATTACGCCGGAGCTTTTCCAACTTGGCTTGCCCCAGTTCAAGTAAATATCATTCCAGTTAACAATGAATTTCATCTTGACTATGCTAATACTGTCTTAGAGAAGTTAAAAGCTAACAATCTTCGTGTCAGTTTAGATAGTCGTGATGAAAAACTAAGTTATAAAATGCGTGATTCTCAGACTAAAAAAATTCCTTATACTTTAATTCTTGGTGATAAAGAACAAGAAAATGGGGAGATTAGTTATCGTTTATTTGGTAGTAAAGAAACTACTACTGTTAAGCTAGAAGATTTTATTTCAAAAATAAAGCAAGTAATAGAAGACAAAGAGTAAAAGAACTAACCGACTAAAGTTAGTTCTTTTTGCATAAAAAATTTTAATCTTCTCATATTAATTATGAGGGATAATATGATTAATAAATACAAAGTTAAAAAAATTGGCAATGAAGAGATACTTTATCTCTACTTTGATTTTAATATGGAACTAGCTTCTTTCAAAAATAACAATAAAAGTTTTTTAGATACTATTAAAGATTTTTTAAAAACTAACAAAATTAAATACTATGGTAAAAAAATTGCTATAGTAGCCTCAGGTGTTTTACTCTGTACTCTTTGCTTTACTGTCATGCCTAAAAAAATTGACGATATCAATTATACATACGTTGACAATGTTATCTTTGAAGATTTAAAATCTTTTCCAACTCTTGAAGACAATTCATCTTCTACAGAAGATTTTCAAGAAATGCAAGAACAAGATAAAGTAAACATTGAAAATGACCAAAATACCACTGATAAAAATAACGCTAATAAAAATAATTCCAATGATAAACCTTCTAGTAATAGCGATAAGAATTCTAGTAAAAGCGAAAGTGTGGCTCAAGAAGAAAAGGTTACAGTTTATCGCTCTAATGGGAAAGTAATTACTATCGCCTTAGAGGATTATGTAATTGGCGTAGTAGCAGCTGAAATGCCTGCTTCTTTTAATAGTGAAGCTTTAAAAGCTCAAGCAGTTCTTGCAAGAACTTATGCTTTAAACTATAAAAAAGAAAATCGTCATCTTACTGATACTACGGCAACTCAAGTTTATAAAGATAACAGTCAGTTAAAAAAACTTTGGGGTAGTGATTATAATAAATACTACAAAAAAGTTAAAAATGCTGTTTTAGCGACCAAAGGTGTCGTTTTAACTTATAATGGCGACTACATCGAAGCATTTTATCATTCTACTAGTAATGGCAAGACTGAAGATGCTTTAAATGTCTTTGGAGTCAGTTATCCTTATTTAAAAAGTGTCGATAGTAGCTGGGATAAAAATGTAAGTAGCTATGAACGAGTAATAACTGAAGAGTTAAGTACTTTAAATAGTATTTTAGGAATCGAACTAACTTCTTCTAATTTTACAATTACCAAGAATGCTTCAGGACGAGTAGCTACTTTAACAGTTGCTGGTGAAACTTTTACTGGTGTTGAAATAAGAACTCTTTTAGGACTACGTTCTACTGATTTTACTCTAGAAGTTTCTAATAATCAAGTTAAGATCACAACTAGAGGCTATGGTCATGGAGTAGGCATGAGTCAGTATGGTGCTAATGAAATGGCTAAACTTGGCTACAATTATCGTAGTATTTTAAATCATTATTATCAAGATGTCACATTTAAAACAATTAAATAATAGTTTTAATTTCTAAGTAGACTGTTGGAGATTGACAAACTAAGCTTTTCAATATTAAAATATTAAAGCGAGGAAGAGGAGTAACATGATAGAAGAAATATACTTATTATCCGCGATTGAGACTATTATTAATCAAAAGGCGACAACTAATTTAGGAACTTACTCTTTAGAGTATAGCTTAGAGCAAGACAATATTTTTAATCCTTCAAAAGGATTTCAAGATTCAAGTTTAGTTATTCATACAAGATTTAAAAATAATTTGACTAAGCAAGTAACTGGTGGGATCAGTTTTTCTAAAACTTTAAAAGAAAACAGTGATTTTAGAAGTGATGATTCTTATAAGATGTTAGAAAACTTATTAGACGGTCCATTGCAAGAACAGTTATCCTTTATTTTAAAAGTTGAAGATCCTTTAACTAAAAATAATTATACTGTTAACAATTCTCCTGAATCTAATTATTTCTTTGAAAAGATTAGTGCTATACCTAATCATTTAGAAGTTCAAACTACTTTACTCGCTAAACTTAAAGAACTTAATACTGATGTACAGATTAAACAAAGGATAAAAAGTTAAGTCTTTGTTATAATTTAAAGGAGTTGATGTAAATGTTAAATATCGTTTTATATGAACCAGAAATACCTACTAATACCGGTAATATTATGCGAACTTGTGTTGCTACTGGAGCTAAATTACATCTTATAGAACCACTTGGTTTTAGACTTGATGAGAAAAGTTTAAGAAGAAGTGGTGTTAACTATATTGACAAATTAGATTATCAAGTCTATTTAGACTATGAAGACTTTTTAAGTAAAAATAAGGGTGAGTTTTATTACTTTACAAGATATGGGAAAAAGCCTCATTCATCTTTTGATTATAGCGATCCTAATAAAAACATTTACTTAATATTTGGAAAAGAGTCAACAGGTATACCTAAAGAAATTTTAAAAGATCATCTTGATCACTGTTTAAGGATTCCTATGGCTAGTAATGTCAGAGCATTAAACCTTTCTAATTGTGTTGCAATTGTCACTTATGAAGTCTTAAGACAACAGGATTATCCTAATCTATCAAAAGTAGAAGTACAAAAGGGAGAAAACTATTTGGAAGAATAGTTTTTTTTAATATTTTAACTCTTTAATTTTGACATTTTGCCCCAGGTAATTAATTGACATTCTTAGCTCTTTGTTATATATTTAATATAGCATAAGATAATAGGAGTTGATGGTCGTGAATAAGCTTAAAAAGTTACTAAGCGCGATTTTTGTTCTTACGTTTTTCTTTATTTTAGGAGGGGTTAAAGCAGCACCTGCTAGTTACTATTCTCCTTCTTACTGTCCTTATGTTCTTGCTATTACTGGAGTAGCAGGGACGGATACGCATTTGATCCGTGTTGCTGGTTCAACTGGTAAAATTGCTTATTGTCTGGATCCTTTAGGCGATGTGCCGTATTTAGGATATCCAGTTATTGATGATGGTGAGGAAGTAGAGATGAATTCGTCCCACCGCTTAAATTATACAGGAGAACTAGAACTACCAGGTGTAAGTTACATTATTTACTATGGAGATTCTCCAAAATATATCAGTGATACCAGTGGTGGAAAAACTATAATTTCTTCTAATTTACAGTGGATGCCATATGCTTGGAGTTACGAAAATTCATCATACAGTATTCCTACTGGTAACAACGTTCCTTATGAAGACGTTAAAAATTATATGATTACTCAATATGCTATTTGGTGGTATGAAAACTTTATAGAACCAGGAACTTGGGGTAACACCGGAGGAGGGGCCAATTTTAAAGATTTAGCTTTAAATGGCAATACTAGTGTTATTACCGATTTACATGTTCGTTATCCTAATAATCAGACAACTGCTGAAGCTACAGCAATCGCAAGAAGGTCAGCCGACCTTGCTTGTAGTGCTTATGCTGCTACTAAAGGTATTTATACAGTATCTTCACTGCCAAGTGATTGCCAAAAAGTTTATAACAATGGCCAGGCAATCAGTCCAACTTTGCATGATGTTATTGCTAATCATCGCAGTTGGGGTAATTCTTCAATAACGATGACTAATGATATTACTTTTACTTATAGTAACAATGGCTTTATCTCTAATGAAATCAATTTTGAAACCAATAACATTGTCGGTAACAATGGAGTTAGAATTTTAAATTATACGGATTTACCAGCCGATGTTAAAATTATTTTAAAAACCGGAACTGTTCTAACTCGTGATGATTTAAGTGATACAGCAGTAACAACAGGCTTTAAAGTTATGTTACCAAAATCAAGCGAAGGTGCTAATATCACCATTACTTTATATGGTGATGGTAGCAATGATAAAATCAGTTTCTATAGACCTAATGTTGAACCTGCTAATGGCAATGACTTCCAGAGACTATTCGTAACAGATGATATTTATGTCAGCGCATCTAAAAGTGCTAAAGTACCAGATGCACCAAAAACAGGATCATTAACCGTTAACAAAGTAGATAGTGAAGATAGTAATATCAAATTAAATAATGCAACTTTCCAATTATATAGTGATAATGCTTGTACAGTCAAAGCTAAAAACGCTTCAGGTACAGAATTAGGACCATATACTACAGAAAATGGTAGTTTTACAATTTCTAATCTTTTATATGGCACTTATTATTTAAAAGAATTAGCACCTCCTGAAGGCTATATCTTAACTGATGAGTGTGTACCAGTTAACGTTAATGGCAATATCGATTTCTTAAGAACTAATGAGAAAATTGAGATTTTGGTAGTAAAACGCGGTAGTGATAATAGTAATGCCCTAGAGGGCGCTAAGATTTTAGTTTATGATGCTGATAATGAAGTTGTCACTACTCTTGTTACTGATGAAAATGGTCAAGCTACTTTGAGTTTAAAAGCAGGAGAGTATACCTTAATTGAACAAGAAGCTCCTTTAGGATATGTCATCTCTAAAGATGTCATTAAAATAAGAGTCGATGAGCGTGGCAATATCGAGGTTTTAAGTGGTGACGCTATTTTCCAAAATGATTCTTTAAATATTTATAATACTCCAACTAGTATTATAATTAGCAAACAGAATATTACTAATAGTGAAGAGTTACCTGGCGCTAAAATTGAAATTAAAGATGAAAATGGCGATGTGGTAATTTCCTTTACTTCTGAAGATAAACCAAGACAGTTTTATATTAATCCTGGAATTTATACTTTAACTGAGACAATGGCTCCTGAAGGTTTCCAACGTCTAGAGACAGTTTTAACTTTCCAAGTTGGCCCTCATGGTGAAATTGAAATTTTAGATACTAATGTCTCTTTAGAAAATTTCGAGATCAAAGATGGCGTCTTAATTATTAAAAATCAAGTAGTTGAAGTGCCAGATACTGCTTCTTTCATCTGGGTAGGTGGCATAATCATTGGTGCAGGTCTCATCTTAGTGGGCGTATATGTTTTAAGAAGGTATAAAAATGGAAAAGAAAAAGATGAGCGATAAAAAAATAGTCATCATAGGAATTTGGTTAATTGTCATAGGAATTGCCTTTATATCTGGCGACTATTTGATGTCTAAAAAACAAAAGGCCTATGAGACTATTACCTTTGCTCTATCTAATATGCCAAGCGACATTGAACAAGAGATTCCAGCTCCCGATGAAGATATTACAGATATTGTAACTGAGCCAAGCGAAGATGGCGACAACCAGACGATTATCAATAAAAATTACTATGTCGGTCGGCTTGAAATTCCAGAGATCAATTTAGTTAAAGGTTTTGCCAGCATGGATTCCCCATATAATAATGTCAATCAGAATGTTACAATCATTGCTCCTTCGGATTACCCTGATGTCGATAAAGGTAACTTGATTTTAGCAGCTCACAATGGGAACGGTTGGAACAGCTACTTCCGTTATGTCTATAAACTAGAAGTAGGAGACATGGCGTATGTCTATTATAATAATGTTAAATATAGTTATGAAATAGTAAGTATTTACAAAGTTCCTAAAACAGGAACAGTTAATATTTTTAGAGATTTCAATAAGACAACTTTAACTTTAGTAACCTGTACTAAAGGGGATAAGACGACTCAGACAGTCTTAATTGCTGAATTAGTAGAAAAAGAATAGAAAGTAGGGTGATAAAATGAATGATATGACTTTTTTTGAACGCTTTATAAGAGTTATTAATATTGTCTTATCATCACCATTTTTTATCGCCTTACTAATTATTATTCTTTTAACAATCGCTTTGTTAGTATTCAATGTCTTAGTTAAAAAGAAATGGTTAAAAATCTTAGTAAGTGTTGTCTACTTAGGTATTACTATTTATATTTTTATAAGATATTGGGATTCTGCTTTTAGTTTAAGTGATGCTTTAGTAGATAAAATATTTACAGCTTTATATTTTCCTAATTATATTACTTATATCTGTATGCTTATAATTTCCGTCATTTTATTTATTATGACGATGATTAATAAGAAGTTAACGAAGTTTGCTAAAATTGGTAATACGTTTTCCTTTTTAGCTATTGGTTTTTTATTTATTTTAATTCTAGATACAGTCACTAAGTATGATATTAATGTCTATGATAAAACGGAAGTCTATGCTAGTGACACTCTTTTAGTTTTAATCCAGACTAGCATGGGAATCTTTGGTATTTGGTGCCTTATTTTATTAGTTGATCTAACTGCTTCAACGATTGTTAAGCACTTAAAGAAAAAAGGTGAGAAGGCACCTAAAGAAGCTATTCAAGAAGAACTTAGCAATATCAATGTTGATGTTGATAAGAAGATTGTTCCTAATGAACCACTTATAGATCCTGCTATTTCTTCTAAACAATCTTTAGTTAATCCATCTTTGCCTAAAGATGACCCTTCACCAGTAGTAGCTTCAACAATTGATAGACCTAAGAAAGAAGCAAAACAAGAGCATGATAAAGATCTGGATAGCACTATTGTTGACTTTACAGTTTTATCTGATGAAAAATTCTACAAATACTACAAAGCTAAGGAAGAGGAAGATAAGTACGAAGAATATCAAGAAATTATTGCTCATGATGATAAATTCGACTAATCTTTTTTCGTATAGAGAGAAATATTACAAAGGGAAATGATAAAAATGGATAGAAACATACAAAATCTCTCTTGTAACTATCTAAAGAATTATCATAATAGAAAAAATGAAACTTGATCTTAAATTATTAAATTATATTTTTACTGTTATTACAATTATTATTGTCCTTATTTTTATAATAATTACTTTAAAAAAACCGAAAAATTTAGAGACTAAGCCAAAAGAATCATCTTTTAAATTAAAGATGCAAAAGTTTTTCAACAGCAGACAATTTAAAGTAGGAGCCATTATAATTGTCATTTTCTTGGCTGTTTTTACCAGATTTTATAAAATAACGACTATTTTAAATGGTTTACATGTCGATGAAGCTGGCATGGCTTATGACGCTTTTACTTTAGCTAATTATGGGGTAGACAGGTACTTAAATAGTTTTCCTGTTTATATGATTAACTTTGGTGGTGGCCAGAGTGCTTTATATACTTATCTTGCAGCTTTAATTGTTAAAGTAGTAGGTCTTAATGTGTTAGCTATCAGGTTACCAGGAATACTTTTAAGTCTTTTAGCCATAGTCTTTGGTTTTATAGCTATTAGAAAAAGTCATGGTTTTAAATGGGGATTATTATTTGCTATTTTAATGATCATTTGTCCTTGGCATGTGATGCAGTCACGTTTTGGATTAGATTGCAATCTGCTTTCATCTTTACTTACGATTGCTATTTCGGCGCTTTACCTGAGTAAAAAATGGTGGCATTATCTAATAACCGGAATTTTGTTTGGTCTAACTTTGTATACTTATGCTCTTGCTTATTTAATTGTCCCAATCTTC
>ENA-ORSI01002462-ORSI01002462.1-human-gut-metagenome-genome-assembly--contig:-NODE-2462-length-13349-cov-2.659696_pt1 | contig 13349 bp, 13 predicted proteins | sample MGYA00242187_ERZ509154 | MGnify/ENA primary metagenome ERZ509154 (study PRJEB26280, sample SAMEA2338627) | human gut metagenome | biome: human gut; feature: human-associated habitat; material: faeces...
CCGCCTCGAGGCGTTCCTTGGTGACGGTGAACGACGAGATGCCGATGTCGTACTTGGCGCCGACGGCCGGAATAATCGAATCGAAGTTCGCGGTTTCCGGATCGGCTTCAAGACCGAACACTCCGGCCAGCGCCTTGGCGATGTCCACGTCGAAGCCGACCGGCGTCTTGCCGTCCGCGGCCAGGAATTCGGCCGGCGCGTACGACGTATCCATGCCGATGGTGAGCTTGCCGTCCTTGGTCACATAATCCGGCAGCGTTTTGGCGATCGCGTCGTCCTTCTTCACGCCGGAAACATCGTAACCGGTCAGTTCGCTGGACTTCGAACTGGATTTCGACGCCGAGGCGTCGCTGTCGTCGCTGGTGCCGCATGCCGCGCCGGTGGCGAGCATGGCCACGCTCAACATGAACGCGGCGGCGGTTTTCAGGGCTTTTCCTGCTTGCATGTTCCCTCTCCTATGGATTCATATCGGCCTGTTCAGCCGAACCGTATCCTAGCGTAAAGAGGGTGTGTTACAAAAATTTTCCTGAATCGGCGTTCTTTCACTATGTGAAACCGGAATTTTTCCGATTTATCGCACCTGCTTGTTGGCGTATCGCATGGCTCGCAGCGCCTCACGCTTGTCCTGCTCCTCGCGAAGCGACTGGCGCTTGTCGAATTCCTTCTTGCCTCGGGCGAGCGCGATCTCGACCTTGACGCGGCCGTCTTTGAAATACAGGCTCAGCGGAATGATGGTGAATCCCTTGGCCTGGGTTTGGCGGGCCAGCTTGTCGATCTGCGCCGCATGCAGCAGCAGCTTGCGTTTGCGTTTGGGTGCGTGGTTGTTCCACGTGCCGTTGAGATATTCGGGAATGTTGGCTCCCTCAAGCCACATCTCCCCACGACGGTCGATGGTGATGAACGATTCGGCCAGCGACGCCCGTCCTTCACGAAGCGACTTCACTTCGGTGCCGGTCAACACGAGACCGGCCTCATACTTGTCTTCGATGGCGTAGTCGTGACGCGCCTTCTTGTTCTGCGCGATCGGTTTGGTTCCCTGTTCCTTGGCCATGTCGGACCTCCTTCCCGGTTCTTTCGATCAGTGTATGCAACGCGACTCCGTCGACCATATCACGAAAGCGCGTCGCCCGACGATGCGGACGGCGCGCTTGCCGTGGTTTCATGTCTGGAACGGAACCGTCAGTAGTGGACGTACTGGTAGGCTCCGGCGTTAGAGATCGTCTCCCAAGCCGGGAACGTCGCGAAGCCAGTGCCGCCTTCGGAGATCAGGACCGAACCGTCGGCGTTCACGCGTTCCACGACGGCCACGTGGCCGTACTGCCAGTCGGCGGTCCAATGTCCGCCTACGCTTTGGCCGCGCGCGAACACCATCGCCGCGCCGACATGCGGGGTGTTGTTCACCAGGTATCCGAGTCCACGAGCGGTATTGGCCCAATCGGCGCCGTTGCCCATGTAGGAGCCGACCGGAAGGCTCAGCTGGGAACGCCTCAGGTATGCCCACAGCGTGCACTGGCGGGACGGATACGCGGCACCGCCGACCGTGTTGCCGGTGTTGTGTCCGTAGCAGTATCCGGAACCGGCCGGGCAATTGCCGGGCACCGCATAGTTCATGCCGCTGGCGCCGCCGGAATTGTTGTTATTGGGCGTCGGAGCCGGCGCAGGTGCAGGCGCGGGAGCGGGATTGTAGTTCGTGTTGTTGTTCGGACGCGACTGCTGCTGGTTGTTATTGGGGTTGACAGCGGCGTTGTTGGAATTGTTGTACTGGTTGTTCCATGAATCGATCTGCGATTTCATGGCGACGATGTCCGCCGCTTCCTTGGCGCTCTGCGTTGTCAGCTGGCTCTTCTGCGATTCGAGCTTCTCACGTTTCGCCGTGCCCTCGTCACGCAGCTTCTGCAGGGCGGTCTGCTTGGCGCTGGCCTCGCTTGCCGCCTGCTGGGCGCTTGCCGCCTGCTGGTCGGCCTGCTCCTTGAGCTGGGTGATCTTCTGTTCGATGGCGCCCAGACGGTCCTTACGGTTCATCGACGTGTTCAGCTCGTTCGCCGCGTCGGTTGCCGCGTTGGATTCGCTTCGCGTGACCGCGGCCTGCGACTGCATCTTGTTGACGAAATCGTCGGCGGTCGTCGAATCGGTGACAAAATCCAGAACGACTGAACCTCAAGCATGACGAGGCCCTGGCGGCCCTGGCCCCCCTGGGCTACGAGCTGCGCGACGGCGGCCTTGGCGTCATCATAGTCGGAGCCGGTCTGTTTGATCTGCTCCTCAAGGTTCGCCTTGTCCTGCTGGGCCGCTTGCAACCGCTGCGTGGTCGCTTCCGCCAGGCTCTGCGCCTGTTCTGCCGCCTGCTGGGCAGATTCCGCGGCCTCGACCGCCGCAGGAATCTGGTTGTCGTTCAAATCGGCCAACTGCAGAATCGTGTCGGCGAGATCGCTGCTCACGCCGACAAGCTGCGACTTCAGCTTGGCGTGGTTCGACACCTTCGCCTGGTATTCCGACATGCTCACGGCATGCGCCTGCGGAGCCGGCGCGGCGACGACCGCGACGCCGCCGGCGCAGAACATAGCCGAAGCAAGCATCAGTCCAACGATGGGCCGCACCTGTCTCGTCATTTTCCTAGACATGTATTCCCTTCCCGAAATCCACCTATTTCGACATTGTATCCAGCAAACTTCAAATATGCTGAACATCTCGTTCAGCACTCCGCCGGTTTATGCCTTCAAGTACTTCCTCAGCGAGATGCTGGACGCGACGATCGACAGCACGACGGCTCCCACCACAAGGGCCGGTGCAAGCAGCCATACCGTCTTCTGGTTGATCAGAGGCATCCACTGCACGCTCTTCGACAGCCAATCCGTGATGAACAGCTTCACCATGGCGCTCAACGTTCCGCAGGCGAGCAGCGAACCAATCAGCGACGCGAACACGCCTTCCAACACGAACGGCAGGCGGATGGTCCAGTTCGAGGCTCCCACCAGTCGCATGATCTCGGTCTCGTTCTTACGCGAGGCGGCACTCATGCGAATCGTCGTGCCGGTCAGCATGATGGCCACCAGGATCATCACGCCGGCGAGCGCCACGGTGACCGCCGTCGCACGGTTCAGCACCGAGAAGACCGGATCGAAGATCTTGCGTTGATCCTGCACTTCCTCGACACCGGTGCGGCCGCTCAACACTTCGGATACCACTTGGTATTTGGTCGGGTCCTTCAGTTTCAGACGCAGCGACCCCTGCATGTCGGCGGCGGTGAGCACGCGTCCTTGATATTCGCCGTTCGGATACTGCTTGAGGAAGGTGTTCTTGTAGAAGTCCTCACGGCTCACATATGTGATTTTGGAGACGATGTTGCCGGCTTCCTCGTTGATCACGTTCTCCAGATCGACGATCTCCTGGTTGGAAGGCGCCTTGCCCGACGAGCAGGACGCCGCCTGGCGGGCGCCGTCCGGGCACAGCCATACGACCACTTCGACCTTGTCGTACCATTCGCCCTTCGCGGCGGTGATCTGTGCCTGCATCAGGCCGGACACGCCGATGAACAGGAAGGAGATGAATGTGACCAGCATGACGGAGATGATCATTGAAACATTGCGCTTGAGGCTGTTCCATGTTTCGGAAAGGATGAAACGAAAACGCATCAGTCGTGCTCCTTGGTGTCCTCAGGGTTTTCATCGGACGGTGCCGGCGGGACGGGCGGTTCGGGCGGTGTCGGAGGCTCGGTTTGGGTCGGTGGAACGGGCGGTGCAGGCGGAGCGGACAGCGCCGATGCTTCGTCGGCACCAGTCTCGGAGGCATCATTTTCAGCGGAGGTCTTGGCCTGTTCGTTCCGTTCGGTTTGCTCGGCCTGTTCCTGGTCGGCCATCTGTTCGAGGCTCAGTCCCTTGCCCCAGGTCAAGGTGGTCTCCACTGACGCGAAGGCCTCGCCGTAACGGCCGGTGCGTCCGGAATGCACGGATTTGGCAAGACGGGCGATGCCGTCGTTCCCCTGTCCGTCATGGACGGCAGCGGCGACCACATCCACGGCGTTCACCACGGTTTCGGCGCGCGTCGCGCCTTCCACGTCGACGGTGTCGTCAGGAGCGTTCGTTGAATCGATGGCGTTCTGTCGACGGTATTTCGCGTTCGGGTCGGAAGTGCCCAATGCCTGGTGCGATTTCGACTCGACTTCGGCGTCCGGGAAATACAGCGCGGAATCGTAGGATCCCTGCTGCTCGTCGCGCACGATCTTGCCGGTGTGCAATTCGACCACGCGTTTGCGCATGGAGTTGACGATCTCCTCGTTGTGTGTGGCCATGACGATGGTGGTGCCGGTACGGTTGATGGCGTCCAACACTTCCATGATGCCCAGCGACGTGGTCGGGTCGAGGTTGCCCGTAGGCTCGTCGGCGAGCAGGATCTGAGGATGGTTCACATACGCCCTTGCGATGGCGACGCGTTGCGCTTCGCCGCCGGACAGCTCATGGGGGTAGTTGTTTTCCTTGCCTGTGAGCCCCACCGTCTGCAGTACTTTGGGCACCAGCGATTTGATGGTGGAACGGCTTGTGCCGATCACTTCAAGTGCGAAGGCGACGTTCTCCCATACCGTCTTGTTGTTGAGCAGCTTGTAATCCTGGAAGATAAAGCCGATCTGCCGGCGATAATGCGGCACCTGCCGTGCGGACAGGCGTCGCAGATCGTTGCCGGCGACGCGGATCTCGCCATCCGTGGCTTCCTCCTCGCGAAGCAGCAGGCTCAGCAAGGTGGTCTTGCCGGAACCGGACGCGCCCACAAGAAAGACGAAATCACCTCGATCGATGTCAAGATTGATGTCATCCAATGCGGGACGCGTGCCCTTTGGATAGACTTTGCTCACATGTTCAAGCGAGATCAGCGCCATCGTGTTTTCCCTCCGCCTATCGCTTAGGCTTCTTGTTCCTCGGCTGCCGCGCGACGCTGTTCGTGACGCCAGCGGATGCCGGCTTCGATGAACTCGTCGATGTCGCCGTCGAAGACAGCCTGGGTCTGCGAGGTCTCATACCCCGTGCGCAGGTCCTTGACCATCTGGTACGGATGCAGCACATACGAGCGCATCTGGTCGCCCCAGCTGGCCTTGATGTCTCCGGCGAGCTCCTTCTTCTTCTTGGCTTCCTCCTCGTGGCGCAGCACCAGCAGTCGGGACTGCAGCACGGCCATGGCGGCGGCGCGGTTCTGAATCTGAGAGCGTTCGTCCTGCATGGTCACCACGATGCCGGTCGGGATGTGGGTGATGCGCACCGCGGAATACGTGGTGTTCACGCCCTGTCCGCCAGGACCGGACGAGCAGTAGGTGTCGACGCGGATTTCGGAATCCGGCACGTCGATGTGATCGGTCGCTTCGACCAGCGGAACCACTTCCACGGCGGCGAAGCTGGTCTGACGGCGGCCCTGGTTGTCGAACGGGGAGATACGCACCAGACGGTGGGTGCCACCCTCCACGCTCAGTCGCCCGTATGCGTACGGGGCGTCCACCTGGAACGTGGCCGACTTGATGCCGGCTTCTTCCGCGTAGGAGGTGTCCATGACCTTGGCCTTGTATCCGTTGCGTTCCGCCCAACGCAGGTACATGCGCAGCAGCATCTGCGCGAAATCGGCCGCATCCACGCCGCCGGCGCCGGAACGGATCGTCACCACGGCGGAACGTTCGTCGTATTCGCCGTCAAGCAGCGTCTGAATCTCCATATCGTCGAGATCCTTTTGGATGCTTTCGACTTCGGCCTTCGCCTCGGCCAACGTGTCGGCGTCCTCTTCCTCCTGGCCAAGCTCGACCAAGGTCTCCACGTCCTCGATGCGCTGGTCGGCGGATGCCAGACGCTTGAGCTGCGACTGCACCGCGGACAGCTTGCTGGTCACTTTCTGTGCGTTTTCCGGATCGTCCCACAATCCGGGTTCGGCCGCTTTCACTTCAAGGTCCTTGGCCTCGGCGGTCAGTCGATCGACGTCGAGGGCCTTGGAAATGGACTCGTATTTGGCGCGCGCTTCGCTGATCGCCTCGGAGTAATCAAATTCTGCCATCGTTTACACCATACATTTCTATTACGTTCCTGACTATTCTGACATGGAGCCGTCCACGGCTCCCGCACAATCCATAAGGTTTTTCCACGTGCCCACATCCATTTCCCACATGGACGGACCGCGAACCTGTCCGCACGCATACGGGAAACCGGGGCCCGTTTCGGATCATACGGGCCCGAAGGCGTCAAAGCCCCGCGTAGATCGCAGGAATGACCAGACTCAGCAGCATCGCCGCGGCGATGACGATGCACACCGTGCGCACCATGGTGCGGCGACGGCGTTCTCGCTGCTCGCGTTCGTCCCTGTAGTCACTCATACGCGCCACTATACCGGCTCGCCCCTACTTAGCGTTTCTTGCGAAACGCCTCGAAAATCACTTGTGGTAAGGTTCTCCGGCGTTGATTTTGTATGCGCGATAGATCTGCTCCAGCAGAACCACCCGCATCAGCTGGTGCGGGAACGTCATTTTGGAAAAGCTCAGCAGGTAGTCGGCTCGTTTGAGAATCGCGGGGTCGAGTCCCAATGAGCCGCCGATGATGAGTTGGATATGGCTGGTGCCGTGGAGTCCGAGGTCGTTGATTTTCGCGGCGAGCTGTTCGCTGGTGAGCTGCTTGCCTTCGATGGCGAGGGCGATGACGAACGCATCGTCACGAATATGTTTGGCGATGCGTTCGCCCTCTTTGGCCTTGATCTGCCGTTCGAGTCCGTCGCTGGCATGCTCCGGTGTCTTCTCGTCGGCCACTTCGACGATGTCGAGCTTGCAATACCGGCCCAGTCGTTTCGAATATTCCGCGATGGCGTCGCGCAGATACTTCTCTTTGACCTTGCCGACGGTGATCAGTGTGATTTTCACGAGTTTCCTCTTGCGGAGAGCGCGGATGACGCTCTCCGCCATTCCGTTTTCAGTTCTTGTGGAGTTTCTCGTTGAGCTCGATGCCGGTCTTGCGGTAGCGCGCCTCGATGCGGCCGGACACGGAGTTGCGGATGAACAGGATGTTGTCCTTGCCGGACAGTTCGGCGCCCTTGACGGTTTCGAGCGGTTCGCCGGCGGCGACCTTGGCCTTGTCGTAGATGGTGACCTTGGTGCCGGCGGTGACGTACAGGCCCGCTTCGACCACGCAGTTGTCTCCCAGGGAGATGCCGATGCCGGCGTTCGCGCCGAGCAGGGAGTGCTCGCCGATGGAGTTCTTGAGCTTGCCGCCGCCGGACAGGGTGCCCATGATGGACGCGCCGCCGCCGATGTCGGAGCCGTTGCCGACCACGACGCCCTGCGAGACGCGGCCTTCGACCATGGAGACGCCGAGGGTGCCCGCATTGAAGTTCACGAAGCCGGCGTGCATGACGGTGGTGCCTTCGGACAGGTGCGCGCCCAGTCGCACGCGGTCGGCGTCGCCGATGCGCACGCCGGTCGGCACGACGTAGTCGACCATGCGGGGGAACTTGTCAATCGACAGCACGTTCACATCGACGTGCGGCGCCAACACGGCTCCGGACTGTCGGGTGGCGGCCATCACGTCAAGCTTGCGCAAAGCGAAATCGTCGACGGCGAACGGACCGTAGTTGGTCCACACCACGTTGTTGAGCTTGGCGAAGATGCCGTCGAGATTCAACGTGTTCGGCTTGGCCAGACGCATGCTCAGCAGGTGCAGACGCAGATAGGCGTCGGCGGCGTCCTCGATCGGCTCGTCCAGCTTGGACACGGTGAACACGGGCATGCGGCGCACGCCACGCGCGTCGGCCTCGTCATGCGCGATGGCGCCGAAGTTGTGATTCGGACGCGAGGTTTCAGCCGGAGCCTCGCCCAACGTGAGTTCCGGATACCACACGTCAAGGGTGTTGCCGGCCGCATCGATGCTTGCCAGGCCCCAACCCCATGCGGTGCGCTGTTCAGTCATGTGTACGCTCCTTTGACCATGCCGGAGCCGTAGACCGGTTCCAGCGATTCGTTAGGTTCTTTCGTTCCTTGAAACACTGTAGCGGCAAGCCATGGCAGGCGCATGCGCACGTCCGAAACCGGAGCCGCGTGTCAATATCGTTCAGTGGCGCTGGTCCATCGGCACGTAATCGCGTTCCGTGTAGCCGGTGTACACCTGGCGCGGACGGCCGATTTTCGTGTTCGGGTCGGCGAGCATCTCACGGTATTGCGCAATCCAGCCGGGGATGCGGCCCAACGCGAACAGCGTGGTGAACATGGACGGATCGAAGCCGATCGCACGGTAGATCAGTCCCGTGTAGAAGTCGACGTTCGGATACAGATGACGAGACACGAAGTAATCGTCGCTCAATGCGATCTGCTCCAGTTCGGTGGCCACGTCGAACAGCGCGCGCTCGTCCGCCGGCAGCTTCAGCGTGTCGGCGCGTTCCATGATCTTCTGCAGATAGGTCTTGGCGATCGCCGCGCGCGGATCGTACGACTTGTACACGCGGTGGCCGAGGCCGGAGATGCGATGCCCGTTGGCCTTCGCGTCCTCCACGAATTCCTTGACGGTTTTGCCGGAGTCTCGGATGGCCTTGAGCTGGCGGAGCACCGCCTCGTTGGCGCCGCCGTGCAGCGGGCCGGACAGCGCGTTGATGCCGGCCGCGACCGCGGAATACAGGTTGGCGTGCGCCGAACCGGCGATGCGCACCACGGACGTGGAGCAGTTCTGCTCGTGGTCGGCATGGATGATGAGCAGACGGCCAAGCGCGTGCACGTACAGAGGATCGGATTCGAACGGCTCATACGGCACGGCGAAGCACATGCGCAGGAAATCGTCGACATAGCCACGCGAGTAGTCCGGGTACAGCATCGGCTCATCGCGACGGCGGCGGAAGATGTAGCTGACGATGGTGCGCGCCTTGGCCATGATGATGGTCGCCGCTTCGTCCAGCTGGTCGGAATCGTTGATGTCCGTGGTGTCCGGGTAGAACGTGGCGAGCGCGTTGACCGCGGACGCCATCACACTCATCGGATGCGCGGTGCGCGGGAAGGAGCCCATGAACGTACGGAAGTCCTCCCCCACCATCGTGCGGTGGTTGATGTCGGAGATGAAACGGTCGTACTGGTCCTTGTTCGGCAGTTCGCCGTGACGCAGCAGCCAAGCGACTTCAAGGAAGTCGGACTGTTCGCACAGCTGCTCGATCGGATAGCCGCGGTAGCGCAGAATCGAGTTCTTGCCGTCGATGTACGTGATTTTCGATTCGCATTGCGCGGTGGTGAGGAAACCGGGGTCGAGTGTGACCCAGCCATCATTGCGCAGCGTGGACACCACGATGCCGTCCGCGCCCGCCGTGGCTTCGACCAACGGCAGGGTGAAGTCCTTGGATTCCACACTCAGATTGGCTGTGGCCATACTCGTTCGCTCCTTACCAGTTCAAAAAGTACCGCCCACTATATGGCATGCGCGTTTCGATATGTGGGTTCCGTCTCAAAACGGGCATGAAAAAACGGGCTGTGCGTAATCGCACAAGCCCGTTTTCATAAGGTTTTGGACTAGTCGCGGACGGTGAGGATCACCGGACCGTTTTCGGTGATGGCGATGGTGTGCTCGCTGTGTGCGCCACGGGAGCCGTCCTCGCTCTTCAGCGTCCAGCCGTCCTTCGGATCCTGGTAGATCTCGTCGGTGGTCTTGAGGAACCACGGTTCGATGGCGATGACCAGGCCCGGACGCAGCTTGTAGCCGTGATGCGCCTTGCCGTCGTTCGGCACGTGCGGATCGCCGTGCATGATATGGCCGACGCCGTGTCCGCCGAACTCCAGGTTGATCGGATAGCCGTATTCGCGTGCCACGTCGCCGACGGCGCAGGAGACGTCGCCCAGACGATTGCCCGGCTGAGCGGCTTCGATGCCGGCCGCCAAAGCCTCTTCGGTGCACTTGATCAGGCGCAGGTCGTCGGGATGCTGCGTGCCGACGCAGAAGCTGATGGCGGAATCCGCGACCCATCCGTCGACGTTGATCGCCAGATCGAGGCTGACCAGATCGCCGTCCTTCAGGTTGTAGTCGTACGGAACGCCGTGCAGCACGGCGTCGTTCACGGACGTGCAGATGTAGTGCGCGAACGGACCGGTGCCGAAATCAGGCGCATAGTCGACGTAGCAGGACGAGGCGCCCTTGCGGTCCACGATGCGCTTGTGGACGAATTCGTCGATTTCCAACAGATTGGTGCCGACCTTGGTGAATTCCTTCAGGTCGCGTAGGATGCCGCCGACGAAGCGGCCTGCGGGCTTCATCGCTTCAATCTCTTTAGGGGTTTTCAGTTCGATCATGCCTTCAACCCTACTTCGCGGGCCATACACCGGCGAACGATGTTCTCCTTTCTGTATTCCACCTTGCGTTCCACCCGAATATTCGATTCGAATACACGATGTTGTCACCAAAGATGGATAGTGTGAAGCCATGAACAACACTTCGAATTCTTTGGTTTCGGGTATCGATCCGGCATCGTTCTCCGCCGTGACCGGCCCGTCTCAGGACTTGTTCCGCTTCGTCAACGGCCCGTGGGTCGACATGTACCGTCTTCCCGACGACCGTTCCCGGTATGGTTCCTTCGACAAGCTCGCCGAGGATGCGGAAAACCAGATCCGCGACATCCTTGAAGAGGATGATTGCCCAGCCGTCAAGTCGCGCGCTTTGTACCATAGTTTCCTTGACGTCGATGCCATCGACGCGGCCGGACTCGCCGCCATCGAAGACCAGTTGGCTTCCATCGACGAGGCCGAAGACAAGGCCGCACTCACCCGCGCGCTTGGCGCCATGAACCCGACCGGCGGTCCAGACCTGATCGGCATCGCCGTTTACGGAGATCCGGGAGCGCCGGAGACCAATGTCGTGCACATCGAACAGGACGGTTTGGATCTGCCGGACGAGGCCTACTACAGGGAAGACCATTACGCGCCAATCCGTGAGGCGTATGTCGAGATGGTCGCCAAGCAGCTGAAGAACGCGCATCTTGCGGCCGATGACGAGGATGCCCATGCGCAGGCCAAGCGTTTCCTTGACGTGGAGACGCGCATCGCGGCGAACCATTGGGACAACGTGTCCACGCGCGATTCGGTGAAGACCTATAACCCGACGGATTACGCCGACCTGTGCGCCATGCTCGCCGATGTTGACCTGGACGCTTGGATCGACGCCTGGCAGAACGCTTACGACGCGACCACCGCGGCTGCCGTGCAGCCGTTGGATTTCCGCGGCTGTTTCAGCCACACGATCGTGCATGAGCCAAGCTTCCTCACCGGACTCAACGCGTTCTGGAAGGAAGCGTCGCTGGATGATCTCAAGCTGTGGGCCCGCGTGCATGTGGTGATCGGCTCCACATTGGAGCTTCCCCACGAATTCGACGAAACGAATTTCGACTTCTACGGCAAGACGCTGTCCGGGCAGAAGGAGCAGCGTGTGCGTTGGAAGCGTGGCGTCTCGCTGGTCAACGGCATCTGCGGCGAGGATGTCGGCCGCGAATACGTGAAGCGTCACTTCCCCGAAACCTCCAAGCAGCGTATGGAGCAGCTGGTCGGCAATCTCATCGACGCCTACCGTGTGTCCATCTCCAATTCCACTTGGCTTGGCGACGAGACCAAGGCCAAGGCATTGGAGAAGCTGTCCAAGTTCGTGCCGAAGATCGGCTACACGAACCATTGGCGTGACTATTCCGCGCTGGATGTGCGCGAGGACGCCGGCTTCGCCCAGAACATGCGTGCCGCGAACCTGTATGAGACCGGCTACCAGCTGGCCAAGGTGGGCAAGGCCGTCGACAAGGACGAATGGCTGATGAATCCGCAGACGGTGAACGCCTACTATGAGCCGTCCATGAACGTGATCGTGTTCCCGGCCGCCATTTTGCAGCCGCCGTTCTTCAACCCGGATGCCGAGGATGCCGCGAACTACGGTGGCATCGGCGCGGTGATCGGCCATGAGATCGGCCACGGTTTCGACGACCAGGGCTCGCAATACGACGGCGACGGCAAACTCAACGACTGGTGGACCGAAGAGGACAAGGCCAATTTCAAGGCGCTCACCCAGAAGCTTATCGACCAGTACAACGAGTTCGTGCCGACGCAGCTCGCCGAAAAGTATTCGGATGACCCGTCGAAGGCCCCTCATGTGAACGGCGCGTTGACCATCGGCGAGAACATCGGCGATTTGAGCGGTGTGAACATCGCTCTCAAGGCCTATGCGTTCGCTCTCGATGAAGCGGCCGGCCGCGGCAAGGATGGTTCCACGGAAGCCATCGAAGCCGCGCTTGCCGATGCTCCTGAAATCGACGGCTTCACCGGCCTGCAGCGTTTCTTCCTGAGCTACGCTTCGATTTGGCGCGCTAAGAATCGCGACGAGTTGGCGGAGCAGTATCTGCAGATCGACCCGCACTCCCCCGCCGAATGCCGTACGAACGGCATCGCCCGTAATGTGGACCTGTTCCACAAGGCGTTTGGCGTGCAGCCCGGCGACGGCATGTGGCTCGCACCGGAGCAACGCGTGCGCATCTGGTAACAGGCCATGCCAGCGATCGCATAAGCGTCAGGCAATCGTCAGAAGCCATCGCCGCCGAATTCCTCACGTAGGGGTTCGGCGGCGTTGCTATCCGTACCGGCCTGCGAGCCGCCTTGCTCGTCAACGCCGGAACTCTGCCCGTCCATCGCATTGACTGAAGTTTCGCCCCGCTGTTGGGCGGCTTGCACATATGGATCACGTCCTAAAGCCTGTCCAGGCTGCGCGTCTTGCTGGCCGGAATCGTTTTTCTTGGCGAGTTTGCGGAAGGTGGAGACACCGTAGCTCAAATCATGCCCCGCCGCATTCGCTTCCATGACGAGTTTCGACTGTTGCTTGCCGTTCTGGTCCACCCAGCTTTCCGCCGCCAGCACGCCGGTCACGATGACCGGTTCGCCTTTTTTGAACGATTGGCAGATGCTTTCGGAAAGGCCTCGATATGCCTTCACCGTGATCCATGTGGTGGGCAGGTCCTTCCACTGTTGCGTTCGGCCATCGAAATAATGTCTGGTGCTGGCCAGCCGGAATGAGCTGGCATGCGGCATGCCTTCCCGATTGAATTGCGTGGGCTGGCCGCCCACATATCCCGTGATGGTGAGGAGACCCTGCTGCTGCGCCATGTTCGGCCCTTTCTGTTTGACGAATGATGGACCGCGGAAAGCGCCGTTGACGGCACGGAAGCGACAGGCAGTGAGGTGGATTTATGGTGAGAGAGGGTAAACTGCATATCCTTCCCGCATCTTCACGTTTCCGCGGTAAGACCACTATCGCCGAACGTTCCATCCGTCTGCAAGCCCAACCGGAGAATGTGGATAACTTGAGATCGTCGGGCGAGTCGTGGATTGTCGGTGGATAATTTCG
>ENA-ORSI01002463-ORSI01002463.1-human-gut-metagenome-genome-assembly--contig:-NODE-2463-length-13341-cov-4.889734_pt1 | contig 13341 bp, 14 predicted proteins | sample MGYA00242187_ERZ509154 | MGnify/ENA primary metagenome ERZ509154 (study PRJEB26280, sample SAMEA2338627) | human gut metagenome | biome: human gut; feature: human-associated habitat; material: faeces...
CCCCCTGCACCCCGCACTTTCTCATTCTTCCTCCGTCACTCTGCGGTCTCCGCCGTACTCTCCGCCGCAGGCTCCACCGCCGTCACCACGTCGTCCATCACCGCGATAACCAGCGGCATTCCGCGATCCTGCTTGCCTTGCAGGCGCACGTTGTCCCTTTCCACCAGCGTCGCGGGGGATTTCGCCTGCTGCACGCGAATCAGGTGATCGTCCTTCTCCAACCGCACCACGCCCGCAAGCTGTTTGCCGTTGCTGCCATTCTTGTTGAAATAGAACGACTTCACGCCCTTGCCGTTGCGGTTCTGCTTCTCAAAATCAACGGAGAGCAGGCGTTTGGCGTAGCCGCGGTCGGTCAGCAGCACGATTTGGTCGCTGTCTTGCAGCTGCCCGCACCAGATGACCTCGTCGCCGTCCTCCACCTGCATACAGCGCACCCCAGCGGCGACGCGCCCCTGCACCGGCACGCTGTCGAGCGAGAAGCGGATGCACAGGCCGCTGCGGGTGAACAACAGGCGGAGTGGTTTAGGAGGGACAGAGAATCTTTTTCGACCAAATACCCCGATGTAAACCTCGAACAGCTTATCCAAAACAGGCAGTTCCAACTCTTCGCAAGCGGAAAGGTCGGAGCGCTCCCTCTCACGGAAATCTATGAGGGTTTCGTGGAGGTCGCAAGCGAATATGAAAAGAAAGCCAAGCAAATGGCGAAACAAATGCTCGCCAACAGGAAAGCCTCGCCCGGTGCGCTGTCAAGCCCTGCCGCGCCGGATACCACCTTCTTCACGAAAGAGCAAGTTCAAAAGATGACCGAAGAGGAAGTCTCGAAGAACTATGACAGAATCAGGGCAAGTATGCGCCATTGGAAATATTAAAAAAGGAGGATTTTACATAAATGGCATACGCAAACTTCATTCCCTCCGTGTGGAACGAGGGAATCAACCGTGAACTCGAAAGACTCTGCGTTTTCGTCGAGGACTGCAATCGTCAATACGAGGGCAGCGTCAAAAAGAAGGGCGAAAGCGTAACAATTCTTGGCGTCGGCAAACCCACGATTAAGTCGCTCGCCAAGGCGAACAGGAACAACGACATCGACGCGCCCGAAGAAATCGAAGATACGTCGGTGATTATGTACATCAACCAAATCCGCTACTTCAACTATATGGTCGGCGACATCGACAAGGCGCAGGCTGTGAACGGCGTTATGGACGCACTCGAACAGGAAACGAGCGAAGGTCTTGCGGACGAGGTGGATAAGTACGTCGCAAGTTTCGCCGTGGATTCGTCCGTGGCAAAGCTCAACGCTTCTCCCGCGACCGTTACGAAGGACAATATCCTTTCCACGCTCGACCTCGCAATCCAAAAGCTGTACGAGAACGACGTAAAGGCGACTACGAAAATCGTCGTTACGATTTCGCCGCGCTTCTATACGTTGTTCAAACAGGCGTACATCGACAAGGACACCGACAACAGCGAAATGCTCAAAAACGGCAGGGTGGCGAAGTACGGCAATGTCGTCGTCAAGATGTCGAACAATGTCCACAAGACGGATTCGGGTGCGACGGACAACATTATGATTCGCACTCGAAGGGCAATCGCCTTCGCCAAGCCGCTCACCCACACCGAGCCGTACCGTCCCGAAAAGAAATTCGCGGACGCGGTCAAGGGCTTCATTCTTTTCGACGCGAAGGTCGTTCGTCCGAAGGAAGTCATCAATATCAACGTCAAGTACGCATAAGGAGGTAAACGAAAATGGCGGTAACGATGAGAAACGAAATCGCAACGGTGAAGCTTGAAGCCCTCACCGCGAGCACCGACAAAGCTATCGAGTGGAAAGAGGGCGACGACAAGATGATTCTTGTTATCGTCGCCACGGCGGAGACCACGCTCACCGTAAAGGCGGGCAACGGAATCCAGGGCGTTTCCGACAAAGTGCTGACCGTCCCCGTCGGGACGAGCCTTGTCAAGCTCGAAAGCGGCAGATTCAAGAACGTGTCCGGCACGAACAAGGGCAAAATCGTTGTTCAGTCGGCGGGTACGCCGAAGGTCGGCGTTGTTGCGCTCGTATAAGCATGGAAGCGCCTATCTTTCAATAGGTAGGCGCTTTTATGCAATCCAAAGGTTTCTTGCGGTTCGATTCCGCAGGATTGCAAAGGAGGCAGACAATGAAGCTGGGAGACATAAAAATCGAAGCCTTGAAGTTGATGTTTGTGAACTACAACATTGACCCTGCAATCGACGAGCTTCCCAACCTCGCGCTTGATGAAAATTACGGGAGCTATCTTGTCAATATGCCTGGGGCGATAAATCGTTGTTTTGCGAGCATTGAGGAAAAGCGGGTGTTGCCCGTCAAGTCGTTTGCTCTTACGGCAGAGAACGGACTTGCAAGCGGCGGGTTTATGCGCTTTGACCTCCCGCAGCTTATCGAGGATTATTTTGATGTGCAAAGGCTTGTTTGCGTAACGCAATGCGGCGAATATATCGGCGACCACGAGTATCAAAAAGAGGGTGATGTGCTTGTCGTGGCGGGGTTTGACGAAGGCGATACTTATACGCTCTTGTATTACCCAAAGATTCCTCGTGTTTCTTCTTTGACGAGCGATGAAGAGGAGATAGGGATTCCCGAAAACATTGCTTCTCATATCCCGTATTTCATCAAAGGGGACTTATACCGGGACGATGAACCGAACGAGGCAAGCGAAGCACGGAATTGGTACGAGGCGGCAATGGACGAGATTTTGAATAGCAGGGCAAACAAGGCAAGTAAGGTGGCGATCGTATTTTCGCAGACGGAGACTTAAAATGAGAGCAAGGACAAACATAGGGCTCAAAGAGCGGAAGCAAATGCAGCTTGCCGATTTCAAAGGGGTTGACTTTTCCTCGTCAAGGCTCCGTGTTCAGTCAAATCGCGCTTCGAGTATGTCAAACTTCATCAATGAATACGGCGTAAACAAGAAGCGCAACGGCTGGAACGAGTTGTTCAAAATCGAGATAAACCGAGAGCCACAACAAATCAACGGCATATTTTGGTACGTCAACCGAGACCATAAGGAAATGCTCGTCCACGCAGGGAAGAGGTTTTATCGCATAAAGCACACCGAGGGAGAGGCTTATGTGGCGGAGGACATCACTTTAAGCTCTACATACGCCCCCGCAAAGTGCAATACGGCTCTTTTGAAAGACCAAAGAAGCCAAGCCTTTTTCAATAAGGGGAAGGCGTACATCATCGGGTGCGGAGACTATCTTGTGTATGGGAGTTGGGACGAAGGCGAAACTTACGAACTGCGCCGCGTCGTGAACAACATTGACACTTATATTCCGACTACCACAATCTCTATCGACGACGATTCCGTTCTCGATGATACAAGGGGAAGTCTCGACGACGTGAATATGCTCACCCCGAAGCGTATCAATCAGCTTTTGGGAAGCAGCGAGACAAACAAGACCTGGACTCTTGATTCGGGGAGTATAGACGAGGGGACGGACATCTCTATCGTGGTGGAGACAATGGACGGCTCTTCGGAAAAGATTATCAATATCAGCAACTCCAAGACGGACAAAACGAAACTCTATGATGGAGATACGCAAGTCGGAACGGTCGATTATACAAACGGAAAAATCACGCTTACGATTGCCACCACACCGCAAATCGAGAACAGGGACAACATCTATGTAACCTTTGAGCACTCGGTTGAAGGATATACAGACAGGATTACAAACTGCAACTTTGGGATTCTTTTCGGTGTGAGCGGCAATACAGACAGGCTGTTTTTGAGCGGAAATTCGGACTATCCGAATGTGGACTTTCATTCGGAAATGGACGATTACACCTACTTTGGAGACCTTAACACAGCCTCAATGGGAAGCGATTCCGTTGCGGTAAACGGATATGCAAGACTCTCGGACAGTACGCTCGTAATCTATAAAGAGGAGAACGGGCAGGAAGCAAGCATTTTCTACCGCACGGGCTCATACCAGGAGTATTACGACAGCAACGGAAATCTTGAAGCGGTGCGCGGCGTATTCCCGACTTCCGCAGGAAGTATCGGCGAAGGCGTTGTAAGCAGATACGCTTGTGTAAACTTCGGGGGCGACAACATAATTCTCTCGAAGAACGGCGTGTTTGGTATCGTTCTTGCCAACAACGTCGCCACGACTGAAAGATACACGAGAGAACGAAGCCGCTCTATCAATGAACGGTTGAAAACGCACTCCGACCTTTCGGAAGCCGTCGGAATCGTCTATAAGAATCGGTACTATCTTTCGGTGGACGGTGTGTGCTACATTGCAGACGCAAGATTCAAATACGCAAGCGAGGACGACCTCGACGATTCCTTCAATTACGAGTGGTGGTTTTGGGAGAATATTCCAGCGAGGGTGTGGGCGAATATTGACAATCGGCTGTATTTCGGAAGTCCGCAGGGGCAGGTATGCGTATTCGATGATGAATATGTTGACCGCACCTATCAAACGAGCGAAAGCGGAGACCTTGCGCTCGATGTGTCGGAAAACGCAATCATCTATAACAGCAACATCGACATCGGGCTTGCGGAGAATGACAGACTTACCTTTACGACATCGGGGATATATTCGCTGTTTGCGGACAATTTGACCGTATCGGAAGGCAAGATATTTGTCGAAGAAGAGCAAATCGTCTCAATGTATGACGGGATAGAAGTTTATGCGGATAATGTCGGGAATAGCGGCTTACAAGCGGGAGTTCCGTATCTATTGTATGCGGTCGATAAAGGGCTGTGCTGTTTTCAGCTCACGAATCAGCAGGGCGAGGTACAGAGTATTTCTGCGGGCGGATTCCGATTGCATAAATCGCTTTCGCAAAAAGAACTGTATATCACGAATGTAACAGAAACATCGTTCCAGCTCAAAGATTACAGGACGAGCGAGGCTTTGACTCTTTCTGCTTATAACGGCTCAATCCCTTCGACGCCGGTCGCGCGATTCACCCATAGAGCAAATGTAGTTGCAAAGTGGTACACGCCTATATTTGACTTCGGCACGAATGAGTCAAGTAAGACCCTTCTCAAACTGACGATTTCGACGGAGCCGGAGGTGAACGGTCAACTTTCATTCGGCTACGAGACCAAAAGCGTGAACAAGCTCTTGGAAGCAAAGGGTATCAATGTTTTCTCGTTTGAGGACTTATCCTTTGAAAACTTTTCCTTCGATACAGGCTTTGCGAGCAGCTATTCCGTGAAGGTCAAAGAGCGCAACTTTAACTTCATTATTTTCCGATTCGTTTCGGACAATGAGTATGACTGCGCGATAAACACTTTCACGGTGTTATACAAAATCAATAAATCCAACAAGGGGGTGAAATAAGATGTCTCAAATCAATAAGGTAAGCAGCGCAACAAAGGACGCTATCAAGCGCAAGTCGGCGTATGCTTTACCAGACAGACCCTCCGACCAGGGTATGAAGCCCGAAGATATAAAGAGAGCGTTTTGGCAACCGATTGTCGATGTAACCTTTTCGGCTATCTCCGAAATCGACAGGGTGATAGGCGAACTCAATACGATTATGACGGGCAATTACGACGCGCATATTGCAGACAAAAACAATCCGCACGCCGTTACAAAAGCCCAGGTCGGGCTTGGGAATTGCAACAACACCGCCGACGCGGATAAGCCCGTCTCTACACCGCAAAGGACGGCGTTAAACACCCACAACACGGCGACGGACGCGCACAACGATATTCGGACAGCTATCACAAACGGGCTTGCGTCGAAGGTCGGATATACAGATGTCATTGACGGATTCGCTTCTACGGAAGTCGATAAGCCGCTTTCGGCGTACAGAGGTAAGGTTTTGTATGATTCGTTGCAGGAGACTATCAGCAAAGCGGATTATGCGATAAAAAACATCACGCTCAATTCCGAAAACGGGATTTTGACGATAACAAGGACGGACGGCACGAGCTTTACGATTGACCTTCCGCTAGAATATATCGTCAAGAGCGGCTCGTACAACGCTTCCACAAAAAACATCGAGCTTGTACTTGACAACGATGAGAAAATCGAAATTCCCGTTGGGGCGCTTGTCAACGAGTATTACGGGGACGGAACAACGATAACGCTCTATGTGGATTCCGCAGACGGAAACAAGCCAAAATTCAAAATCAGCGATACTTACAAGAGCAAAATCGACGCAAACGTAAACGCGAGGCATACGCACTCCAACGCAAGTGTTCTCAATAACACGACGGCTTCTTTCACGACATCATTGAAATCGACCTACGACGGCTATGCGGCAAGCATTGCGGCAAACGCTTCTGCAATCACAGAGGCGGTGAGCGATATGGAGGGCGAAATCGAAAGGCTTGAAGGTCTCATCTCCGAAAGCGGAACGGTCGTCTATGTGGACGGCTCTCCCGTCTCTACGCTCAATATTGACGAAATATCCGTTGCAAACGCCTATTTTGCGGAAGAGGCAGGAAAGGCAAAAGACTATGCGGCGACAGGCAGCATAGCAAGAAAATTCAAAAAACTCGAAGCCAGAATCGCGGCGTTAGAGGCATAAACAGGAGGACGGCACAATGGTTTTGGAAAAGGCAAAAATCTACGGCGTTGACGGCGTTGGGAAATCCACACCGACTCTCACGCGCACGGACGCAGCCGTGGGCTTGACGACATCGGTCGGCGTGAGCGAAATCACGAGCGACTTCGACAACTGCTATCCTTGGTGTGAAATGAGGGAGGAGGTCGATTCCGAAGGGAATGTGTTTATCCGAATCCCGAAGTTCTATACCAAGATAACAAAAAATTCCGACGGGAGCTATAAGCACCAAATCTCCGGTGTGAGATATTCGGGTTTCACGACCTTGTTTGTGGACGGCAAGGGCAACGAAATCGACTATGTTCTCGTCGGGAAATATGAAGCGAGCGGAAGTTCGACCAAAGCATACTCAAAGAGCGGACAAACCGTTCTTGTGAATATCACGCTGCCGAGCCTTCGGACGGCTTGTAAGGCAAACGGCGCGGGGTATCAGCAGTACGATTTCCTCATCGACGCAATCATCAAAGAGCTTTTTATGATTGAGTTTGCGACGACCAATTCGCAGTCGATTATGTACGGCTATGCAAACGGCAATTCCGCCGCCCTTGCTACGGGTCATACGGACAGCGTAAAAACGCCTTCCGGCTCCGCGAATAACGGACACGAGGAAGATTGTACCGCTTGCAATACGGACGGTAAACACGCTTGCAAGTATCGCGGAATCGAAAATCCGTGGGGAAACGTGTGGACTTGGTGCGACGGTATTACCTTCTCGGCGGAGAAAGTGTATATCTGTCTCGACCCCGAAAAGTATGTAAGCGAGAATACGGAGCAACCGTACAACTATGTGGGCGACAGACCGACGTCGGGCGGCTGGTTGAAGGAGATTGAATATTTTGACAAGTTCCCTTTGCTTGGGTATATAAAGACAGCTTCGGGCGGGAGTTCTTCCACATACTACTGTGATTATACATATTACAGTTCCAGCGGCACCGTGCTGTATGTCGGCGGGCGTTGGAGCGGCGGTGCTGATGCCGGTCTTTGGTATTGGAGTGGTGACGATTCCGCGTCCTACGCGTACTCCAACATCGGCGGTCGCCTTTGCTTTAAGCCTCTTCCAGAGAGGGATTAAAAGGGGGACACCTCCCCCCTTTGGGAATATAACAACACAAAAAACAGGGTATTGTGTGTAGCCCGTGCTGAATGTCGGCGGGAATTGGAACAACGGTACTAATGCCGGTCTTTGGTATTGGAATGGTAACAATTCCGCGTCCAACGCGAACTCCAACATCGGCGGTCGCTATTTAATCAAGAAAAATATGTAGCACACATAATCCTTGCCCCTTGGCAAAAAACACTTCGATAAGAGGGCGGTCGAGTAGGTCTGTCTCGAAAAACCGTGAGAAGATTAAAAGGTATGAAACGAGTAGGTTATTTATACGAAAAAATGTGCGACTTGGCTTTGATAAAGCTCGCCATTCACAAAGCGGCGCAGGGCAAAACGCGCAAGCATTATATCGCAAAAGTTCTTGCGAACGAAGAGAAGTATGCGTTGAGGATTCAAAAAATGCTTCTCGATAATGAGGTGCAGTTAAGCCCGAACAGAACTATCGAAATATATGACCGCTCGTGTATGAAGCAACGGTTAATAACCGTGCCGAAGTTCTTTCCAGACCAAATACTTCATTGGGTGCTTATGCTCGTTATCGAGCCGATTCTTATGAAAGGTATGTATCGGTTTGCGTGCGGAAGCGTACCAGGAAGAGGCGGAATGGAGGCAAAGAAGTATGTCGAAAGGGCGCTACGCGACGATAAAGTTCGGTATGTCGCAAAGCTGGATATATCGAAGTTCTTTAACAGCGTAAAGCCCGCAATTTTAATCGGTATGCTTCGCAGAAAAATAAAGGACGAGAGGGTGATTGACCTTATCGGGAAAATCTTGGAGAATGGCGGAGATTGTCTCCCGATAGGCTATTATACTTCGCAATGGTTTAGCAATTTCTTTTTGGAAGGCTTCGACCATTTTGTGAAGGAAGTGCTAAAAATTAAGTATTACGTCCGCTATGTGGACGATATGGTGCTGATAGACACCAACAAAAGGAAGTTGCGCAAGGCGATAGCCGAGATTGAAAAATATCTCAACGACATAGGTTTGAAACTTAAACCGAATTACCAAGTATGGAAGGTGCATAGCCGCCCGATAGACTTCGTTGGGTTTAGGTTTTACAAAGACAAAACGCTTTTGCGCAAGAAAATTTTTTTTCGACTGTGCCGACGGGTGAGGAAGATTGAGAAAACGGGCTACATCACCGTAAATCAAGCAAGGGGGCTGTTGTCTCTGCTCGGTTGGCTTACTCATATAAACGGCTGCGGATTCTACAAGGAACACATCTACGGAATCGCGCCAAGGAATAAACTTAAAAAAATCGTGAGCAATCACGGAAAAAAGGAGGCTAAAAATGGAAAAAACAAAGGTTTTCAGCAAAGAGAGGTGGCTTGTTAGTGCGCTCGGAGACAAAGACCGTGGACTTCTCACCCAGAAGGAAATCGACGACGCCTGCGAGGTTTGGGTCAATGACCTTGACGGGAAAACGGTAGCTCAAATCGAGGCGGCGGGTGATATGGGCACTCTTCAACGGGAGGAATGGTTTGTATGAAAATAACCGTCGAAAACATCTGCGCCGTGTGCGAAAAGCAGGGCTGCAACGAGCCTTGCGAAAAATGGTACGACTGTTTGGAGGGCAAGCCCGTTGACTTCGGCTTCCAAGACGAGGAGGAATAAGTATGAAAGCAAGATTTTTTATCGGGCTGCTTATCGGAGTAGTTCTCGGCGCGCTTATAGCTTGCGGGGTGTATTTTCTTACCGTGGGCGACGTGGCGTGGCAAGAGTACATAGAAGAAAAGCTCGCGCCCAATATCGTCATTGTGCTGTCGTCAATTGGTACGATTCTCTTGGCGGCAACCCCTGTTATAAGCAAGATTTCGTCTGCCGTCGAGAAGTTCAAAAAGGCGACGAAAGATGTTAACGATACCGTGGAAAACAACGGTAAAAATGAAAGCCGCATTGCCAGACTTGAAGAGAGGCTCGGCGTAATCGAGACGACTGCGAAGAATACAGAAAAAATCGTGCGGCTCGGATTCTGCAATACCAGCGAACTCGTAACAAAGGGGTATGCTAACGAGATTGCCAAGGTGGGAGGCGAAAATGAAGGACAAGACGAAGAAAAAGTTGAGTTTGAAGGGTAAACTTATCCTTTTGGAAATCGCCAGCTTTATCGTTTCGGTCGCTCCGTTGGTCGTCGTTTTTGCGATAAATTGGGACAAGTACGCTGAAACGCCCGCAGATACGGTAAAGCTGTGTTTCGGCGGTGCGCTTATTGTCGTGCTGCTTTTACTCAAAGTCATTGGAAAATTGCGTATGCCAAGTAGAATTGTATTCTTCGGTATAGTTTTTATTATGGCATACTTGTTACAGGCTGTATTGGCAGACATTTTGCTCATCAGCGGAATGGCGTTGGTAGGCGAGGCTGTGGACTGTATATGTTTCCAAAGGGCTATCCGAATCACACGGGAGAATATTCTCGTAAATAAGACCGCCGACGCGACTACGCAAAAGGTCGAAGAGGTCATTAAAAAGTACGTCGGCAGCGGGAGAGTATAATGGGCGAAAAGGCAAGAGACTTCTTGAAAAAGAATATCGGCTATATGGTTGTCGGTCTTGTTTCCGCAATTTACATAGCCACTTCGGTCATCACAATGGGGAAAACGGGAAAGACGTTCGGCGAGATTATGGCGGACGGCGCGGTGGTGCTTTTCCTCGGCGTGTTCGTCAATCGGATTTTTGACTTGCAAGGAATGATGAACGGAGACCGGGAGGAAAGGGTGCAAGAGACGATTCGGCTACACGGAGAGGCTGTCGTGCGTGTTTCGCCGTATCTTGACCGCCTGGATAAGTGGTGCGAAGAGAAAAACGAGGAAGCGTTGAAAATGCAGCGTACAAAAATCCTTGCAAGCGAAGGAATGAGGTACGATGACTATTTCGATGAAAAGGGCGGAGCAAAGCTCTTTGTTGTCAACAAAGACAGGCTCAAAGACAAATTCCTTCGCGGTGATGAGATTAAGCGGCTACGGTGTTTCCGAAAGGCTCTTCGGCTAAAACTTACTCCGCTTACCGCAAGCGGGCTAACGAGCGAGGGTGGAAAGAAACAAGACCCGTATTATCTCGGCAGGACAAAATCGCAATACGAGCGCGGGGCGACGATTTCCGATGTTATCACAAAAGTCATCATTGCTTGTCTGTTCGGCTATTACGGCGCGGAACTCGTCCAGGATTTCAGCTATGCGGACTTGATATGGAAAGCCTTGCAGATAGGGATTTTCTTTATCACGGGCGTAATCAAGATGTATCAATCCTATATGTTCGTCGTTGACGAATACAGGGGAAGAATCATCAAAAAGATTGATAACCTGCAAAAATTTGAGAACTATATTCATTCCGAAATAAACACGGAGGTAAAAGAAGATGGCGTTGAGCAATAAATTTGTACAGTCGTCGATATATGGCGGAGGGAGTACGCCGGAGTGGAAGCGCCTTGGGTATTCATCGCAACAAGAATACGTTAATGCGATGACGGGCGCAAGCGGGAACAAGAAAGCGCCGATTACATTGCAAGAGGCATACGGAACAAACAGCCCCCTTCAAACGTCCGTTCGAGATAGGCTTAATGCGCTTAATGGAGACATTGTGCAGAAAGCCTATGGAGTAACCGATGAGGGCGTTGTTACGGGTAATCCCACATTGGAAAAATTCCCGACTATCAAAAACAATTCGAGCGGAAAAACATCGTCCGACACACTCTCTTCTATGAAGGAGACGTCCGTCGCGGCGACAGGCGGAGGAAGCATTCCTGCGGCCTCTGTTCCGACGGGTGGCTCAACAGAGGAGCCGGTCGAGACAGGGGGTAACGAATTTGGCGCAAAGTATCAAGGCAATGATTTCCTGGAATGGTACAAGGCGAACTACGGAGCAGACTACGACCCTTCGCAGGGATTTTCGAGGGGGCAGGATATGTCCGATGTCGATTGGGCTATCGGAAGCAACCTTTATAACTCTTACTTGACCGGGCAGAATCTTGAAAACAGCTATAATTCGAGTAAAAATGAGTTGGAGCAAAATTACGGTCAATCGGTAGAAGCTCTTGATAAAAGCAAGCGCAATTCACAACAAGCCGCAAGCATTACGCTTGATAAGCTCAAAAAGTATCTCCCGACGCAAATTAAGGCGCAGGGGCTTGGCGGGTTAGGCGTAAGCGAATCTTCTATGTTGCAAGCCTATAACGATTACAATAACAGAATGGGTGCGATTGAAAGCGATTATAACGCCAACAAATCCACCCTGGACGCGAATCGGGAAAGTACATTGTCCGAGCTGGAAAGAGCATATCTGGATAATAAGACAAATCTCGGCATTTCGGCGGGAGAGCAAAGCCAAAACATCTTCGACAAGTATCTTGCTGATTATAAGGCGGAGCAATCGGAACTGTACAATCAAGCTCTCTACGCATTAGAGAGTAGCGGGTACAGCACGGAGGAGGAGCTGACCTCGTTCCTTAATCAGTATCGAGGAGTTCTCAATAACGAGAATCTGCAAACCCTTGAACAAACGGCAAAGGGCATTGTAGCTCAAAACGCCGAGCAGAAAAGGTTGGAGGCGGAGCAAAAGGCGGAATCCGATAGGCTTGCGGCAAAAGAAAATGTTATGGACTATTGGGCTTTAATGCAGACAGACCCTGCCAACTATCGCGTTGACTCGAATGGCAACCAGATTGTTACAGAGGAAGCAAGGAATCGTATGCAACAGTACCTTGACGCTAATCGTGCTGCGTTGGGCGATAATGAATACAATTCCTTGAAGAGCCAACTTGATAATATGAAGGTTTATACCGAAGCCGATAGGCAGAAAGAGGAGGCGGAGACGCAAGCCGAAAAAGACAAGCGTATCATTACGGGGCAGGAATCTATTGAGTATGACGGAAGATATTATCAGCTGCAATCGCAACTTGATAAAAATGCAAATCAAATCAAGAGAAACAATGACTTCAAGGACAAATTAAAAGCCCTTGGTTACTCCGACCCGTTTGACCCGAATATCCCGAACGGGACTACCATTAAGAGCAACGTCGACAACAGAGGCTCGAATGACTTCAACTTCTGGGACGACATTGGCGCGTTCCTGTTTTCACCTCTTGGCGCGTGGGCTTGGGACTCCTGGGGGAATTGGAACGAGATTACTATGACCTACTACAACGGAAATTGGTATTTATCCGCAGAAGTATAAGGAGAACAATATGGCATACACACTAACTCCTTCGGATAGAAGGGCAAGAGCGCAGTCTATTATGCAAGAACGCGAAAACCGCCGCTTCGTCTCTCAATATGCCGACAGACAGAAAGAGGCGTTGGAGGAAAGTGAACGTCAGCGTTTACAGCAGGCTCGTGCAGAGTATAAGGACAAGGAGAGTCAAAACTTTTTTGTTCGCGGTCTTTCCACAATAGGCGATTTGGCGGCGAATGTGATTACAGGCGCAGTAAAAGGTCTTGAAGGCATTTATGACCTCGGCGCAGGTATTGTCGGCGGCATTGGCGGGATTTTCGATAAGGACTTCCAAAACAGCGTCCAAGAGCATATTGCATACGATTGGACGACAGAGACTATCGGGAATCCGTTGCAGGAGTTGACAAAATACTCCTATTTGAAAGACGGCGGCATTATCGAAGGCGTTGCGAGCGGCGTCGGGCAGATGTTGCCCGCTGTCGCCGTAACGGTTGTAACA
>ENA-ORSI01002470-ORSI01002470.1-human-gut-metagenome-genome-assembly--contig:-NODE-2470-length-13310-cov-3.718446_pt1 | contig 13310 bp, 10 predicted proteins | sample MGYA00242187_ERZ509154 | MGnify/ENA primary metagenome ERZ509154 (study PRJEB26280, sample SAMEA2338627) | human gut metagenome | biome: human gut; feature: human-associated habitat; material: faeces...
CGGTTCATCGCTTTTACCTGCATGGGATCCAAACATATCGCAAAACGAACAGGAGATTATGTTACATTCGTCATCTAAAACTAAATCAGCCTGCGCATTGAGGTATCCACCCATTTCAAGTGCCGCTTTAAATGTAACCGTTATATATGCCTCTCCATTATCGCTTAATACAAAACTATCATATGAATCAATTGCTTCACCATGCGAATCTGTTATATGCGCATATACAGCAGACCGATACTCAGCCTCAGATTTAGAACGGCCGACCGTATGATCACTTGTCAGCTTTAGTGCAGCCACCCCTAAAAGAGCAACCAAGAGAACTATTACAATTGCTGCTATTATTTTATTGAATCTGCCTTTTCCTTTGCTTTCTTCGCAACGCTCAACTATGTGCTTTTCCTCGCTGTTATTCTTTGATGCCACAGGTGGACTATATGAAGAAGAAGATAGCTCTTCTGCCCATACTTCTGCGGGGACACCACAGTTTGTGCTGCGCCAGTCCGGTGGGGGAAGGATCATCTCCCTCTCCCCAAACCGTCGGGTTTTCGTTCGATTTTCCGTTTACGCCGCATTTTGTCGGGGCGTCGGGGTCGCCGAACCGCAGATACCACTCGAAATGATCCTCGAAAATCACGATCTTTTCAACAAACGCCTCCAGTACACTGTCCGGTATCTCTCTGCCCTCGTCAAAGTGCGTGTACTGCTCCAGCGCGAATTTGAGAAACTCGATCTTGTCCTCGTAGTCAGACGCCGTTTCCTCCGGTACGTCCGCCGTCAGCTCGGCGATCTCCGATTTCAGCCGTTCTATCGTCTCGCGGATCTCGTTGCTGCTTGAAATGAAGACGTCCGCCGTGACCTCGCCGTCCATTCTCATATTGAGTAGTCGCTCAAACCGCTTGTCCAGCTTATTGATCTCAGTCTGCTTGTAAATGACAAGTTCCGCGTTGTCCTCAAAATCAGGACTGTCGTTGATATGCTCCATAAGCATACCGTTTGCCAGTTCCAGCACCTCATCCTTGCGGTTCAGATACTGCGTGAAAACGTATTTCGCCATCAGCACCAGCTTCCACTGCGGTACCATCGGCGTGTTGCAGTAGCCCTCATACGGCAGTCCCTTTTCCTTGCGCTTTGCCGGCGTACCGTTTCGCACGACCTCACGGCATCGATATGCGACCTTGTGCGTGTTCCGCGCGCCAGACCAATGCTGTCGGCTTACTCCGTGTCCGCAGGAGCAAACGAGCAACTTGACCCAGATGTCTTTAGACGGCGTTTTACCTTTGCACTGTCTTCCTTCCGGGGTGATGATAGGTTTGTTTGTTTTTGATTTCATAATTGCTTGCACCCTTTCATATTCTTCCACGGTTATGATAGGTTCGTGGCGACCTTTCGTTTGCGTCAATTCGAGCTCGCCGTAATTCTTGATTTTCTTCTGCTCCAGATAATCCGGCACATATTCCTTGTGATAGGTGATGATACCGCAGTAAAAGGAGTTTTTCAAAACGTGCGATATAACGGTCTCGTGCCATCGTGTCTTTCCTGTCGCGGTTTTTATCCCGCGCCGTTCCAGCTCGTCCTTGATAAGCGACAACCCTTTCCCGTCGAGATACATTTCATAGATAAGTCGGACGGCTTTCGCCTGTTCGGAGTTGATATAAAAATCAACCTTTTTCTTGTTGCCCTCGATGATGGTCTGCACTCGGTTGTAGCCGAGAATGTTGCCGTTGCCGTAGAAGACGCCATTGTTCATCGAGGTCTGCTGACCGGCTTTGACGCGGATCGAGGTTTTACGGCTCTCGTCCTGCGCCAGCGTCGCCATGATGGTGAGCCGAAGCTCACCATCACCGTCGAACGTTTTGATATTGTCGTTGATGAAAAAGACCTCCACACCCCAGCGTTTCAGATCGCGGGTGTACTGGAGCGTATCCACCGTGTTTCTGGCAAAACGCGATACCTCGCGTGTGATGATCAGGTCGAACTCACGCCGTTTTGCCGCCGCGATCATTCTCATAAAATGTGGACGTTTATACGCGGACGTGCCCGTAATACCCTCGTCGATATACTGTTCGATCAGTTCCCATTCGGGGTGTGCTGCCAGGATTGGCTTGTACCAGTCCACCTGATTTTCCAGCGCCGATAACTGCGCTTCGTGTTCCGTAGAAACGCGGGCGTATATCACCACCCGGCGCTTTTTCAGTTCGTATTCTATCAAGCGGTTTCCTCCTTTTCCTTCTTGACTTCCTTGACTGTTAATTTTGACAGATCGACGATCTCCGAGTAGTCGTTCATAATATTGCGGAACATAAACGCCGGGAGGTGTCCGTCGTGATTCAACTGCTCAAGCAACTTGAGTGCAGCAAAGCAGAGATCAGGATCATTCGATAAGATTTTACTCATACTGTTTCACCCTTGCAAATGTGCGATCAGCGAGCGCCGTCGTCACGTTTGCGCTCCTTTCTCTTGAGTTCCTGCTGCTCGCGCTGTCTCTGTGTTTCAAGGATGCCGAGAATGGACTTGATGATCTGCTCCGGCGTGTAAGACGACGGGAAATACTTTGTCAAATCAGCCCGTTTGATCGAGACCTTTTCCGCCTGATTCGGCTTCGGCTCGTCCATGATAGCTGTAATATCTTCATAGGTGATCTCGCCTTCGGTGGCTTTTTCACGGATACGGCGCGTCTGTGCGTGGGACGGGAACACCTCGCCGCCGCTTTCATCGATTCGGTCAACGATATCGCGCTGGATTTCCTCATCAAGATAAGACATTTCAACAGCGGGACGCATACCGATTTTGCCTTCGTCAACATACTGCAAAAGTTCGGGAACGAGGCAGGTCAGGCGGATATAGCGGCGAACCTGAGTTTGGCTTTCGCCGACCTGCTCACCGATTATCTTTGCCGTTTCTTTTCCGTCCGACTTCCCACCCACTGGGTTGGAAGTTAAATCCGTCCGCTTGCCCTGTCTGCTCATTGCCTCCATTTTCATTTTGTATGCCCACGCTTTCTCCGACGGTAGCAGTTCGGTACGCTGGCAGTTGGAATCCACCATCATCACCGTGGCGGCGTCACGGTCGATGAAGTGGACAGTGCACGGCACTTTTCTCATGCCGAGCTTTTGCGCAGCGGCATAGCGGCGATGACCGGAAATAATTTCGTACTTGCCGTCCTCTCCCTCAAGCGGGCGGACGAGCAGCGGATTCAAAATGCCGTGCTCCGCGATGCTCTCGGTCAGTTCGATCATGCCCTCATTTTTGATCACCTTGTACGGATGATCCTTGAACGGGACGAGATCTTCCAGTTTGATAATGAGCGATTTTGCTTGTATTTCGCAACGGTTTCTTCAATGGTTTCGTCGAGATGATCTTCCCATTTCTCAAACACGGCAAGATTATCCTCTTCCTCCTTGATGCGCTGCTCGGCGATCTCAACGGCGCTTCCTGCAATACGGCTCAGGCGGTTGTGCTCGGTTGTCAAATCGGAAATCTCTTCGTTTAGCCCGTAGATTTTTGTTTCGATTTCGCTGCGCTTCTTTTTGCGGATTCTCGGGATGTGTTGCAGTTCCGCTTCAAGCTCCGCTTTTTCCGCTTTCTTGCGATCCAGAACCGTATTTGTTGCGCGGATATAAGGAATTGCTTTTTTCATACTCTCGATGTCGCCTCGTCGCTCCGCCATTTTTCCGCGATTGTATCTCCGGTCGTAAATGAGAACTGTCAATTCCATACGGATCGTTTCAAGAACATTTGCAATAACGGGGATGAGCAGAACGAGCGCCTTTGTGAGATTGATGACCGCCTCCGCCCAATAAGCAAGCGCACTGTTGTCCTTGAAGATCGTGCGGTTGATCTCTCGGCGGTCGGACTTGCGTCCTTTGCGCTCCATACGGATGGCGAACACACCCTCGTGGATCGTCGGCTGACGGTCGATGCCCTGCGCCTTGAAGCTGCGGTGATCGACTCGGACGGAATGCCCGGCGCGCTCAAGATGCTTGTTCATTTCGTCTGCCCACGCTTTACGCCAAACGACTAATTGATCCCGACTGTTCCACTGTTGCGTGATAGGATTCTGTCTGCCGAGCTTGGAGCTTTTCGGATGCTTGGATAGTCGCCCGTATCCGCCCGCCTGCGACGGCGGCAGATACTTCTTGTCACCTCCGACCGAATATAAATACTGTTTCTCCCATCCGTCCTTTTGGGCAGAAAGAAATTCAGAGGCGGTAAGCCCTTGCTCGATACCGTCTCTGAAACACAAATATTCTTTTTCGGTTTTAGGTTGCCATGTTCCGTTTTCTTTTAGCGGGCGGATCGTCAGCAGAATATGCGCATGGGGATTGTGTCCGTCGGTGTCGTGAATACAAACGTCAGTACACATACCAGCGGACACAAATTGCGTTTGCACGTAATCTTCGATCAGCTGGATGTTCTGTTCTAATGACAACTCAACTGGAAGCGCCACGATGATCTCACGGGCAAGGCGGCTGACCTTTGTTTTCTCCGCTTCTTCCACGGCGTTCCACAATACCGCGCGGTCTTGCCAATCGGACGGTGCGTTTGCCGGAAGAAAGATGCGCTCATATTGCAGACCGCCTTTCCTGCTGTAATCATGAGTCAGCCCGTCGTAGTCATTGTAGATTTTGGAGCAGCTTGTGTAGGCAGCAGCCGCAACAGCGGAACGTCCTTTTCCTCTTGTGATTGCCTTTGCTTCTAAATGAAATATCGCTATGAAACATCACCTCCCTCCGTCATAGCGATCATTGCTTCTTGCCTCCGCAGGAGCGCACTACCGCCGCTTCGCGGTGGTGAGTAAGTGCGCCCTTTGGGAAAGCAAGCGTCAGCAATCGGTCGTTCTTTTGGAAATGTCATAGAGTTTCGCCTCCAATTCTGAAAGATCCGTGATGTCGCTTGCCCACGGAAACACTTTCTCCATAATTGCACCTTCCTGAATGAGCCGCCGCGTTCTGTCCTTGCGTTCTTTCACTCTGTCCCGCGCTTGCGCTTCTTCAAGCCTATGCTTTGCCTGCAAAAGTTTCTTTTCATTGTCTTCCATTTTGGGAACCTCCTTTCTGCCTTTCGGCGTTTTTACTTTTGGGCTTCGTTCTCCACGGAAAGCCGCCCTCGCTCTCCGCTGCGCGTCAGATCATAAAAATCATCTTCTTTCTGATTTTTTGCATAAGAAAAGACCGGCGATTTTTTCGTCGGTCTGATCGTATGCCATGTAAAAGTAGGGGCAGTTATTAAATAAAAAAGCGGATTTTTTGAAAAAGGTGGGTGCAATATTCTTAAATGAAATCGCGTTTTTTCAAAATGTCCCTCTATATAATAACGAGGTGGGAAAGAAAAATTATTCCTGAATTCTAAAAATTTTTGAAAAAATATTTATATTCCCGTCGCGTCGCGGAATTTCACTCGCATTTTTTGGAGGCGTTTTGACACCGCGCTGTTGCCAGCATAGCCGAGTTTATCGGCGACTTCTCCCTGCGTGTAGCCGTACTCGGTGAGGCGGTGGATCTTCTTTTCCGTATCGTCAAGCGTGTGCCAGTAGTCTTCAACCATCAAGTTGAAGATAGCGATTCGTTCGGGATCGACAATCGCTCGCTCGGGAGGGATTTTAGATTCCGGATCGGGGCAATACTCCACCTGTGCGCTCGCACCGGTATGGTACCATTTCTTGTTGTGATCCTGCGCGCGGAAGTTCGGATACAAATGCGGATTGAAATCTTCAGCGGCAGAGAGCTCCTGTACGATGCCCGCGAGTTGATCGTACTGCATTACGTCAAGCATTGTACCGACAGCGGTATGCATAAAATCGTCCGCTTTTTTATCAATATCGGGATCGTCGAGATCAAACCGGCTGAATATAGACTCAACGATTTCATCCGGACCGGTGAGCAGCAAGCGTACTCCGTCCGATACCAAATCTTCCACACTGTCCCGCAGAGCGATCAGCGGATTGTCCTGCAATTTTTCGCCGTTCAGTCTGGTCGTGTGATCCAAATATCCCGACCACGCCGCCAGCCCTCTCTCGCGTGCCGCTTTTTCAAAAGCCTCATCCATAATGCGACTGATGCGGCTGATCGCCTCGTGATCCTCGGAAGATCTCGACTTCGGCTCCGATATTTTCGCCGCCGACCAGTCGTGTTTTTTGAAAAACGCCCGCATTTCTTTTATCGTCGGTGCCCGGTCAAGGTCGAGTAATGTTGTATCAAGTGGCATAATAAACTCTCACCCCAAATTAACACTCGTTAAATATAAAATTAGCAATTTTGTATCAGTTGTTTTTGAAAAAGTCTTGATTAAACTTGTACTTTCCTTTTCCCGCGCCAGTCACAGAAACGATCGCTTCGATTGATAGAAGTTTGTTCAGTATCTCTGAAGCGGGGGATTTGGTGATTTCAAGTTCTCTTGCGATATCCATTCTGCCAAACGGAATATCATAACCGAACTTCTGAATGAGTTTTATGATATTATTTGTCGAACGCACCGAGATGCCTGCGCTTGTCAACTTGTCAAAGTCCTGTTTAACAGCCTTAAAGTCCTGCTTAACGGGCTCAGAGTCCTGTTTAAGTGCGCCGCTGATGTGCATCGTCCTGTTTTGAAGCCGATTCTTCTCGCCGAGCAATAGATTTTTTAAAAACAATTCGAGATATTCAGTCGTTTCGTGGACGCCTTTTTGTAAATTGTTGTAATTCGCGCGCACCATCGCATTGCGGAAATACCAAGCGTTTTTTGCAAAAATACCGTTGGTCACGTTAAAGCCGAGCGACTGCAGGTATTTGATGAAGAACACCGCTGTCGTGCGCGTGTTGCCCTCGCCGAAAACGTGAATCTGCCAGAGGCGTGAGATAAAACGCGCCAAATGACGGATAACCTCATCCATTGACAATCCAGAATAATCAAACGCCTTTTCCTGTGAAATATCATATTCAAGCGTTGCGCGAAGTTCAGTCGCACCGCCGTACGTTACCGTATCGCCGTCAAGCACCCATTCCTTTTTTGTGATGTTATAATCACGAATCTTGCCTGCGTGTTTATAGATGCCTTCGAACAGCCGATGGTGGATCGAAAGATACTGCGCCACGGAGAAGGTAAAACCCTTTTCGGCTATGATCCCGGTAATGCGCGACGAAACCCTGTCCGCTTCCTCAGTGCGTGGTTCTTCTTTTTTGCGGTCGGTCTTGTAGTATGACTCGATCAGCGCCTGCGCTTCGCCAAGCGTGATCTCACCCTCAATATTTTTGACGGCGGTCTCCTTTAGATAGTCTGACGTTTCCAGCCCGTCCACAGCTTGAAGTCCGATAGCCGTATGCCAAGCATAGCTTCGCTCGCGTTTCGACGGATCGGACTCGCGCTGATATTCCTCAAAGGGATCTTGATTTGGATTCTTTTTATTTTCCATTGCGACCTCCTATAATCTTTGTATTATTCGAAATAATTGTAAGTTTTCTCAAGTGAACTTTTTCGTTCTTTCCAATCCGGCATAAACATGCTGAGATACTGATAAAACTTTCTCGAATGATTGGGCTGTAAAAAGTGAACAAATTCATGCGTAACCACATATTCAATACACAATAACGGAGCTTCTATCAGAGCAATATTGAACGTTAGAATTTTTCGTTTTGGCTGGCAACTGCCCCAACGTGAAACCATGTTTCTCAAACGCAGCACCGGAAACTCGACGCCATATTTTTGAAATTTCGGATAGACGGATTCACAAACTTGCTGAATATACTCTTGACATTGCTTTTTGATCCAGTTATCCATCGTTCGCTTCTTCATATCGTGGTCATTTGGATCTTTTACAACCAATGTCAGGTAGACTTCATCTGAAACAGCAAAATTTCTTTTTCCTTGTATTACCTTTAACCGCAGATCATGTCCGAGGATCCTAAAACTCTCGCCATCAACGTACGTTTTCGGCTTAGGAGCGTATTTTGCCATTTCCGCATAACGATCAAGGGCTTTTAGGATATAATCTGACTTGCTTTGTAGAAAATCCTGTATAGTTTTTTCTGATACTTTATGATTTGCGGAAACATACACACTTTGATCTGCTTTGATCCGCAGATTCAGATTTTTAACGTTCTTTCTCTCCAAATCATATTCTACCGTTCTGCCGTCAAGCTCAATTATTCTTTTCATTTGAATCTCCTAAGTGCAACGGTAATGACGTTTTCAATGATCTTGTCGATCGTGTCAAAATCCACCTTGAATCCGTGATTTTTTTCCAAATCGTAGAACAGATCATCAATATCCTGCGCAATCTTGTTGTGAATATCCTTGTTTGTTTGCCAATCGACCGTATCGTGCTTTTCTATGATTTTCGTGACCTCAAGCGAAATATCCGATACCGTTTCAATATTGGGTCCCATATCAATTACATCGTCCAGAATGGCGGCGATGACACCGTAAAATGCCTGAGCATGCAGATTTCCTTTGATTTTCTCAGGGTAAACAATATTCGTTGTCCCCTTGCGATAATCGGCAAGGATCGATTTCATCTTGTCCAGATATTCTGCTTCGGTGATAACTCGATTCTTGTAATCCTCCAGCGCAGTCTTAATGCGTTTAGAAAAGCTATCGTAATAGGCGGGGTTCTCGTCCCGGTTGACCTTGATACTTTTCGTTACATGAGATAAGATCGCATCAGCTTTAGAACGCAAGGAACCAAGCTCTTGTAACTCCTTCTCAAAATCATCCTCATTCAGAATATCCACCGGGTTAGTCAGCTGCTTGAGGCCGACAACGGATAAATGAGTGTCAAGAAGATTCTGCATCTGCGACTCATATTCCCGGTTGTCGATCATATCCGCATAGCGAATCTTGACGCTTCTGCGCACTTTAGAATAGAAGATAAATGCCGACTGATATTTTCCGAGCTCCGCTTTTTCAAATGCCGCGTATGCCTTTTCGGAATTCATCACCATGTTCAGCGCGCGACCAAACACGCACAAAGCATCGTAAAACTTACCGCGAACTTCATCGTATGCAAGATATACTTCGATTTCTTCTGTATCCTCTGAGTTCCTGATCGGTTTGAATATGTCACACAGATGCGAATAAGCCTCGCGAAGACGGCTGACGTAAACCATCACGTCCACGACGGTTCCTTTAAGATCTTCCGAGTCAAACTCTTCCAGACCGGAGCCGCTGTACATTTCCATGGCGGAATCGAGTTTGGCAATCAATCCTCTGTAATCGACAATCAAGCCAAAATCTTTACCTTCGCACAAACGGTTGGTACGTGCGATCGCCTGCAAGAGTCCATGATCTTTCAGCTCTTTGTCTATGTATAATACCTGTGTGAGCGGCGCGTCAAACCCCGTGAGCAGCTTGCTGCACACGATCATAATGTCGATTTCGCCGTCGATAAATTTGTTTTTCAGTGTATCTTCGTAATCATCGGCATTGCCGTATTGCTGCATCATTTTATTCCAGAATGCAACCACCATATCGTCGGTGCTTTCGTCGACCTCATCCACACCTTCTCTCATATCCGGTGCGGAAATGACGACAGCGGTGGTCAGATCACCGAATTGCTCGAAACACTTTTGATAGCGAACGGCATCTTTTTTGAAATTACAAGCAAGCATCGCTTTGAATCCGGTGTTCTTGTAACCTTCCAGGAAATGCTGATTGATATCAAGTGCAATTCGTTTGATACGTGCATCTGTGGAGCCAAGTCTTTTTATCGTGCTCCACTTGTCGCGCAAATCGGCTTTTTGCGCATCGCTCAGTTTTTTGGTTACTTGACTGAACCACAGATCGATATTTTCCTCGTCTACGTTCTGTTCTACGAATCGACCTTCGTATATCAGCGGAACGATCGCTTTATCTTCAACGCCGTCTTTAATGGTGTATTTGTGGATCAGCTTTCCAAAACGCGCAAGCGTGCTTTTTTCGTTCTTCATCAGCGGAGTACCGGTGAACCCGATATAACAGGCGTTGGGGAAGACGGTGCGCATTTTGGCGGCAAGCGAGCCATAGTTGGAGCGGTGGCTTTCATCAACCAGCACGAAAATATCACGGGAATTGTTTTTCAGGCCGCAGCTTTCAACCGTGTTGAACTTGTTGATGATAGACGTGATCACGTCAAATTTACCGCTGTTGATGAGCTCAATTAGATGTTTTCCGCTTGTTGCCCTTGCCGGTGCAAGACGGGTATGAGAAAAGGTTTTCGCAATTTGTTTGTCAAGCTCTTTTCGGTCGGTGACGATGACCACACGCGGATTTAGATTGCTCATAGTCTCCAAGATGTATTTGGACACCATCACCATAGTGAGCGATTTGCCGCTGCCCTGCGTATGCCAGATCACGCCGCTTTGGCGGTTGCCTGCGGCGTCGTTCGTGTTGATCGTCTTGATAATTTCCTCAACAGCGAAAAACTGCTGATAACGGCAGATTTTTTTGACGTTGGCGTCATACAGAACGAAATACTTGGTCAATTTCATCAATCGCTCAGGGGAGAAAAGGGAGACGATATTTCTATCCTGCACGGTGGGCTCTCTGCCCACCACAAACTGATCGATCAATTTGTTTTGCCACTCAGTATCCTGCTCGCGCCAGATGCACCAGAAGTTCTTTCCCGTCCCGCAGGTGCCGTATTTCACGGCGTTTTTGTTGGTCGCCATGACGATCTGTGCATATTTGAAAAGCTGAGGAATATAGTCTTTCCCCTGATTGCGGATCATCTGCTCCACCGCCTGGTCTTCGCTTACCGTCGGCGCTTTGCACTCGATCACCGCAAATGGAATGCCGTTTATAAACAGCACAACGTCGGGACGAGCATTTTTCTGCTTGTCCCAACTGTCGCAGGAGAATTCCTCTGTCACGTGAAAAACGTTGTTGCCGGGATTCTCCCAATCGATATATTTCAAGTTAAAGCTTTTTGACGATCCGTCCGCCAGTTTTTCAAGATAACTCTTGCCGAGCATCATCGAATCATAGATCTTTTCGCTTGTTCGGATCAGCCCTTCCGTGAGCGGCTCGTCCAGATCGGAGATCGCTTTCTCAATGTTGTCTGCCGAGAATTTGTATCGTATTCCGTCAAACTCAAACTCATTGATTTTGGCAAGCTGACGACGCAAAACATCTTTCAAGAGCACATGAAAAAGCGACCCGCGCTGCGCCATGCAGTCATCCGGCGAGATGTACTCATATCCCAGCTTGCAAAGCAATTCAATCGCCGGATACTTGCTGATGTTATCTTCAAGATATAGATCCGACTGATATTGGTAACTCATTTGAACCTCCTGTATAATAAGCAGACGTAGCGAGACGAAAAACGCCTCGCTGTTCGCCGCATTATTTTGCCTTTTCTGTAGTCTTATCTATTGACTTCTTGTGTTTGTCATGCAATCTTGAAAGTTTTTCAGTAACAGCCATCTTCTCAATAATTGTTTTTACGATTTTATCAAGTTCGCCGTCTTTGCAATAATTCGCCTCTGTAATAAAATCGACGCGATTTTCAGAGATAAGCTTAGCTGCAACTTCTTTTTTACGTTTTCGAAATACTGCGATAGACTGTCCTTTATTCAATTTCACAAGTTTCATACAAGGCACATCTGTTAATCCATCGCCTATATAAATCATATTTCTAAAAGGAATTCGGCGCTCTTCTTCTGGCACATAATCATTTAATTTTTCATCGTCCCAAACATCAAGAACTCCTTTGTTAATTCTAAAAAGAAATTGCGTTTTATTTGTGTAATTTACAGATAGTTTAGGCCATACTGCTACTTTGTTTTCGTCATACAAAAATTCGCAAGCATAAACCTTTTTGAAATATTTATTGATAGACGAGCCTTCAATAATTTCCTTGATTCCTGATGATATTACATAATGTTCAATGACAATACCATTATCCTTGCCGTAATTATTAATACGTTCAAACCAGTCTTCAACTCCGGGATAATATTCTATATCTTTTCCCAATGCAACAAAAGTGTCTCTTGTTACAGGCACACTCTTTTCCGAAGCTTTCTTTAACATGTGTCGCATATAAGCGAGAATAGGATCCATATTCTCTGTCTGCTTTAATTCTTTTACTTCATTCCAAAACTGTGTGGAACTAATACCGAGATTGGGAATAAATCCATATTCCTGCATATCCTTAGTAGACAATGTTTTATCAAAGTCATACATTATAGCGATAATCGGCTTTTTGGGTTTTGACATTATTGTTTCACCTCTACTCTCACAATCCCCGTCAGCAAAAGCTGCATCAGGGCTTTCTTTTTTTGTTTTTCCTCATCGCACTTACGCTGATGAAGGGTGATAAGGTGGTCGAGTTGCTTGAAAAAAGCTCCGATATGTTCTTCCTCATCAAGTTGCCGAGGAAATGCCACTTCATATTTTGCGAGTTGCGGTACAGTTAATTGTGGCACGCCAGTTGACTCAATAACAATTTTCAAAGTATTGATGGCGTTCTCTAAAAAGAAAACATCGTGTTCTGATTTTACTGATAAAAGCCTTACAACTGGCGTAAAATTAACCAATCTTGCTTTTGCGTGTCCAACATCTCCACGACCAGTAACCGTAACAGCCGGAGCATTAACTCTATATTCTTTATCATAATACCCGACAATTCCATCGCCAGTGAGGGCATTAGCGATTACCGGGTACTGACCTTCAGCAAGAATTAAGTCTTTGTCGATGTCGCCTCCTGCAACCATATCAGAAGCAATATCTCCAAGCTTACGCTGTTCCCAAGGATCAGTAAACCCCGGGAAACGGATTTCGGGGACATTGCAACCTTTTTTCGGGAACATCTTCGACAGATACACTTTTTTGAGCCGTTTCAATTCGTCAATTTTCTTCTGTTGAAGCTCAATCACCTTGTCTTGCGTCCGCAAAATCTCGGCAATCTTATCTTGTTCCGGCAGAGGAGGGAAAACGACTGTTCCTCGAAGCGATCCTTCGTCGCTTATTTTCATGTCATGCTTTGCTCCGATATTAACTATCGGATACAAGTAGTTATTTAAATTGTGATCAGATTCAAAATACAGTTGAACATAATACGGGCTAACATTATTATTGCAATGAAATATTGCATATAGCGTTGATACTATACCTGTTACACCCAGTTTGTTTGTCTTGATAATCCCGTAAGGATTTGCTTTCAAAGGACTTTTTGTATAAACAACATCATTAGGATATACTATGCCATACGGAGCTACTGACACACCCGCATATGATCTTCCAAGCAATTCAATTTGATTGACAATACCGAGTTCACCTGAAATAGAGAAAACATCATCCTTTGTATATTTCAAATCAGTATTCTTGTCATTGTTGACAGTCAAATAATGGGATAACTT
>ENA-ORSI01002498-ORSI01002498.1-human-gut-metagenome-genome-assembly--contig:-NODE-2498-length-13169-cov-8.921077_pt1 | contig 13169 bp, 14 predicted proteins | sample MGYA00242187_ERZ509154 | MGnify/ENA primary metagenome ERZ509154 (study PRJEB26280, sample SAMEA2338627) | human gut metagenome | biome: human gut; feature: human-associated habitat; material: faeces...
TCTGTTTCATAGGCTTTGATTCCGGTTGGCGTGACGGTGTTTGCTGTTTTCATATTGCCATAGCCATGATCTACAGCGATGATTTTTGTGTTTCTGAGGATGCTCTTGAAATGGAGATATTATTGCTAAAAAATGATCCAAATTGTTTTGCAGGTAATGTTGAGCTGAAGAAACAAATAGAAACATTATATAAAAAAACAATTGGTGATGGAGTACAAAAGTGTTTTTGCCATGGTGATACATATAAGCCAAATTGGATGATACGCCCGGATGGAGAGGTTATACTGATTGATTGGGAATATTCGGGATATTCAGATCCGGGAATTGACGTGGGATACTATATTGTAGATGCCATGTATGATTTTCAGGATGCAGAAAAATTTATAAAAGAATATTTGAAGGATGAGTATGATGAAGTAAAGATGTTCCATTATATGGCATATACTGCGATCATAGCGTATTATTGGTTTGTTTGGGCTATGTATAGGGAGGCATGTGGAGCTGATATGGGAGAGGCTCTTGATAATTGGAGAAAGATGGCTGTTAAATATGCAGAATATTTATTGACAAAATAGATAGGAGAATATGAAAATGCAAAATGAAAAAAACCAATTAGTTAGAGCACTTGGACTGAAAGAGTCCATAAGTATGACAATCGGTACCGTAGTAGGAGTGGGTCTGTTTACATGTGGATCAGCTCAAATAGGACAGGTGGGATCTTGGATTATAGGTTTTACTTTTGTGGCATTACTGATTTCTATTTGGCCGTGTCTGATATATGGTGAAATGTCAGCGGCATTGCCATGTGCAGGAGGTACATATAATTACGCAAAGCGTGGTTTGAACAGGGTATGGGCTAATCTAGCTGGCTGGCACTATATTGTGTCTGTTGTGGCGATAGGTGCCGGTGAAACATTAGCATTTGCTAATTATTTTAAGATTTTACTCGAGCAGTTTGGAATTGATTTTGCATGGCTGGATTCAAGAGTGATAGCTATTATTCTGGTTGCTGTGTTTTTAGTTATTAATTTTAGAGGAATTGAGCAGTCAGGTAAAGCGCAGACCGCCTTTATGTTTTTCTTTTGGGGATGTTCGGTATGCTGGTTCTTATATATGATTCCTAATGTTCATGTTGAGTATTTTGGCTTCGTATTTCAGGATTTTAATCTGCTTGACAATTTTTCACTGAAGGACAATATCTTTTTACCGCTTGTGCTGTCAGGTGTGGATTATAGGGATATGGAAAAAAGGCTTGCACCTATAGCTTCGCTGCTTGGAATTGAAAAGCTGCTTAATAAATATCCATACGAGGTGTCAGGAGGACAGAAGCAAAGGGCAGCAGTGGCACGTGCGATAATAACAAATCCCGAATTAATTTTGGCTGATGAGCCAACAGGAGCACTGGATTCAAAGGCAACAGACAGTCTGCTTAGGCTGTTCAACAGGATAAACGAGGACGGACAGACCATTCTCATGGTGACACACAGCACAAAGGCTGCAAGTCATGCCAACAGGGTGCTTTTCATAAAGGACGGTCAGGTGTTTCATCAGATTTACCGTGGCAATCTTACAAATGACGAGCTCTATGTGAAGATTCAGGATGCACTTATGCTGATTACGACAGGTGGTGAGAAGCATGAATAAAATATATAGCAGGCTGGCATTTACAAATATAAAAAATAATAAGACTCTTTATATGCCTTACATTATATCGGGAATGGTCATGATAGCCATGTTTTATGTGATGATGTTTTTAAACAACTCAAAGGGACTTGGCAAGGTGCCGGGCGCGGATGCACTGGCGTCGATAATGGGGCTTGGATGCGGAACAATAGCGGTTTTTTCATATATATTTCTGTTTTATACAAACAGCTTTATCATCAAAAGGCGCAAGAAAGAGGTAGGAATATACAATATTCTTGGCATGGAAAAGCGTCATATCGCGAGAGTTTTGATAATTGAGACACTTACCGTAGCACTCGCAGCAATAGTATCTGGAATCATAGCCGGTATTTTATTTTCCAAGCTGATGATTATGTTTCTTTATAGGATTATAAATATTAAAGCACAAATTGATTTCGCTGTATCTACTGGCGCTGTCGTAAATACAATACTTATTTTTGGAGTGCTGTATTTTCTTACTCTCATCTATAACCTGATGCAGGTGAAGCTTGCTAATCCGATAGAGCTGCTTCGCGGTGGCAATGTCGGTGAGAAAGAGCCGAAGAGCAAATGGCTTATCGCTATAATCGGACTAGGCTGTCTTGCCGGGGGATATTATATTGCGATTACCACAAAGAGCCCTCTTCAGGTGCTTTCACTGTTCTTTGTCGCAGTGCTGCTTGTCATCATCGGAACGTATCTTTTATTTATTTCAGGAAGCATTGTGATACTTAAGGCACTCAGGAAAAACAAGAAGTTTTACTATAATAAAAAGCATTTTGCGGCGGTTTCAGGAATGATTTACAGAATGAAGCAGAATGCGGGCGGGCTAGCGAGTATATGCGTTCTTTCCACAATGGTGTTGGTTGTTGTTTCCACAACCGTGAGCATGTATGCGGGCATGGAGGGAGAACTTAAGCAGAGATATCCTTCGGATATCAGTGTATATAGCTGGTATAAGGAAGTGCCGGCTGATGTGAATCTGGATGATGCACTTAAAGAAGCTGCTGCAGATTCGGATAAAATAATAGCTGACTCTGCTTGTAATGTTAAAGACAGCAAAAGCTACACTTATTTTAGCTGGACAGTGTTTAGAGAGGGGACAGAGTTTAAGCCGGTGTTAAGTTACGATAACGATATTTCCCTGTTGTATTTTGTCACAGGAGATGAAATTGATGAGATGGAGACCGGCTTTAAAGAGAGGCTGAATAAAAAAATCCCACAGCTTGATACCGGTTCGGTGGCTGTTTATGGAACGGAAAAGTTTAATGGCGATATAATTAATCTGTTGGGCAAAGAATTTAAAGTAGCTGCGGCAGAAAAAACTGCTGTAAGTAAAGACAGCTATATGTCCTCTATGTATAGTGGTGTGTACTATGTAGTGGTAGACAGCAAGGCAACACTTGCAGAGATATTTAACCTGAACAGCTCGCTGGGAGAGGATAGTGTGCCGACTATGCTCAACAATGAAATTGATTATAATCTGTATGGCAGCAGTGAGGATAAGCTTGCTGTGGCAAAGGCTCTGGATAAGCATTTTGAGGAAAATAGTGTAAAATCAGATGTGTCAGGCTTCTATGAGGAAAGTCGTGATGCAAACAGAGAACAGATTTATGTATTGTATGGTGGCCTGTTCTTTATCGGAATATTCCTTGGAACGATGTTTCTTATGGTTACTGTGATGATTATTTTCTATAAGCAGATTTCAGAGGGCTATGATGACAAAGCACGCTATGAGATTATGGAGAAGGTAGGCATGAGCAATGACGAGGTGAAGAAATCCATTACTTCACAGGTGCGTATGGTATTTTTCCTGCCGATTATCCTTGCAGCGTGTCATCTTGCAGCAGCATTTCCTCTGCTTCGCAGACTGCTTGTCATGTTCAATCTTACGGATATTAAGTTAATTGCAATCTGCATGTCTGCTACGTTTTTGGTGTTTGTGGCTATATACTATATTGTTTTCAAGATTACTTCGAGAGCATACTACAGGATTGTGGGAAACCAGATTTAGGGGTTTCATATGAATTATGAATGCGCTATAATAAGACATAGCTATAATGCGTAAGAATATAGAGCGAGAGGAACAAGCAGTATGAGTATGACAGAAACAATTAAACTATACGACAGGGATGCATATGCCATAGAGTTTGAGGCAGATATTATATCCTGTGAGCCGAACAAGGCGGATGATAAGCAGTTTGATATAATATTAAATCAGACTTTATTTTTCCCGGAGGAGGGCGGACAGAGCCCGGACATGGGAATACTTGGTGGCTACAGGGTCGTTGATGTGCAGATTAAGAATGGAGTCATTACTCATACGGTGGATATTTCCGCAGATGATTGCTGCATAATGGGCAAAGAAGAGGCTCAGACAGAAAAGAAGACTGATGGACAGATTATAGGTATGGAGTGCGCTTCTGAGAAAGCGGAGCTTGCAGCAGGCGTCCATGTACATGGCAAAATAGACTGGCAGCATCGTTTTTACAATATGCAGCAGCACAGTGGAGAGCACATTTTTTCGGGAATCGTCCACCGCAGGTTTGGTTTTGAGAATGTGGGCTTTCATCTGAGTGATTCTGTAGTGACAATGGATTTCAGTGGAGTGATTTCACCGGAGGATATAGCAGAGGTGGAGCATGAGGTAAATGTAGCCATTTCAAAAAATATTCCGATAGAGGTGACATATCCGTCAAGGGATGAGCTTGCGCAGATGGAGTACAGAAGCAAAATCGAGATTGAAGGACAGGTCAGAATAGTGACAGTGCCGGGGTATGATGTGTGTGCATGCTGTGCGCCGCATGTGAAGCGCACCGGCGAGATTGGCATGCTTAAGGTTATGAATTATCAGAATTATAAAGGAGGCGTCAGAATCAGCATCCTTTGTGGTTTCAGGGCACTGGAGGCTTTCAGACAAAAGTGCGACATTATCTCAGAGCTCATGGGGATATTTACCACAAATCAGGAGGCTATTGTGGATAACGTCACAAAGCTTAAGGCAGTAAACCAGTCACTTAAGTCAGAGCTTGGCACTGCAAAGTCAGCGCTTTTGGATTATAAGGTAGCAGAGCTTCCTGCTGATACGGACAATGCAGTATTGTTTGAGGACGGCATTGATACGAATACAGCAAGAAATTGCGTCAATGGCCTTGTGGAGAAATATAGTGGTTTTAGTGCATTTTTTACAGGAAATGATGAGGCAGGCTATAGCTTTATTATCGGAAGCAAGAATGCAGACTGCAATACAGTTGCCGCAGCACTGAGAAATAAGCTGGGTGCCAGAGGCGGCGGTAAGCCGGTTATGGTGCAGGGCTCTGTCAAGGCAGCAAAGAGCGAGATTGAGGAAGTGCTAAAAGAGGTGCTTTAACTTTTTGAAAATATAGTTTGTGGGACGGATTAAGAACACAAAAGCGGTTTCAGGACATTGCGTCCTGAAACCGCTTTTATTGTAAAAATCATATACAAAGTTAATTATTTGTTAGATCTTCTCCAAATGTGCATCTTCTCAGCCTCTTTGATGAGCTCATCACGGAAATCAGGATGAGCAACAGAGATGATTGCCTCAGCCTTCTGCCATGTAGAAAGACCCTTTACATTTACCATACCATACTCTGTAACGATATAGTGAGTGTTGGCTCTTGTGTCAGTAACGACAGAACCATCTACAAGAGTAGGACGGATACGTGAGTGAACTACGCCCTGCTTGTCGGTGAAAGTTGAAGAGCAGCAGATAAAGCTCTTTCCACCGTTTGACATATAAGCACCGAGAACGAAATCAAGCTGTCCGCCGGCACCACTGATGTGCTTTGTGCCTGAGCTCTCTGAGCTGATCTGTCCGTAGAGGTCAAGGTCTACACAGTTATTGATTGAGATGAAATTGTCAAGTGCGGCAATATTCTTGATATCATTTGTGTAGCTTACCGGGGCACTCATGAGCTCAGGATTCTCATCGAGGTAATCGTACATCTTCTTGGTTCCGGCACCGAAGCCGTAAGCCTGACGATAACGGTCGATGTTTTTCTTTGCTCCTGTGATTTTTCCGGCTTTTGCGATGTCAACGAATGCGTCAACATACATCTCTGTGTGGACACCGAGATCCTTGAGGTCTGACTCAGCGATGAGTGAGCCTACTGCGTTTGGCATTCCGCCGATACCGAGCTGGAGACAGGCACCGTTTGGAATCTGGTCAACGATAAGCTCTGCAACCTTCTTGTCTACATCTGTTGCAGGACCACCGGCACCAAGCTCTCCGATTGCAGGGTTGTCACCCTCAACAATGTAAGAAACCTGTGAAATATGTACATTGGCTTCTGAACCGCCGTGACAGCGAGGCATGTTTTCATTGACCTCAACGATGATTTTCTTTGAAGTCTCGCATACAGCACCGAGGTGAGATGCGTTAGGACCAAAGTTGAAGTATCCGTGTGAATCCATCGGTGCAACCTGGAACATAGCGACATCGTCAGGTGTTGTTGAATCTCTATAATAACGAGGAAGCTCTGAGTAACGGATTGGTGAGTAGAAAGAACAGCCTCTCTTGATAAGCTTTCTCTCATAACCGCCCATATGCCATGAGTTCCATGTGAAATGCTCGCCGGCATCCTCACGCTCGAAAATGGCAAGTGGCTTAAGCAAAATACCACCACGTACATTGACATCCTTAAGTTCATCTGTTCTTCTGGCAAGTGCCTTGTCGAGGGCATCAGGTGTGCCTGTGCACCAGCCGTAGTCAACCCAGTCGCCTGATTTGACAATCTTTACTGCCTCATCTGCTGAGACAAGTTTCTGCTTGTACTCTTCTAAAAAGCTCATAAAATCCTCCTTAGATACCTAAAATGATAGTAGCAAAAAGCTACGTTAAAAAAATAACAAACCCTATACTCTCTATATTATCACTTTAGAGAGGATTTTACAAGTTGGTAAATGCTGGTAGAGACTTTTATATGACAGCCTTTGCTAGTCACCCTCCGGAAGCATCCATTCCTCAGCCTGCTTCTGGTAATCGGCCGCCTGGCTGCGCAGTGAATCAATCAGCTCCTTATCGCCTTTAAATACATTCCTTGATTTAGGAGGAAGCGAATCAAGCTTTTTCTGCTTCTCATCAGCCCATCTTGAGTAGCACTCAGACAGGGCATGAAGCGCCTTGCCACCGCCGCACTCCACATCGAGTACCGGCTTTGTCTCGAAGGCAGCGTTGTAATACCACAGGCTTGCCTCCTCATAGTCTGCCTTGTCGAAATAGTACGCACCAAGCTCACAGCACACCTCACTGCAACCATCAACTGCTACATTTTTTAGGGCAACAGAAAAAAATTTGTCGTAGTCGCCATTCATGCGATAGTAGCGGGATAGCACGCAGGTGGATTCGATGTCGGGGCTGTTGCGGTATTCACCCTGAAAATATGGCAGGGCATTGGTAAAATCCTCGGGGCTTCCGCATTTTAAAAGCTCCTTGGCATACATAGTCGCTATACTTTTTGGCAGGGTGCCGTTTCTTTCAAAGGAGCGCTTGAATATGGTAAAATCACGTTTGCCGTGAGTGCCCTGCGGCAGATGTTGTATACAGATATCGCTGTCATAGACTACAGGCTCTAAGCGCACAGTCTCGTGCACCGGATTAATCCATGTAAACGTGCGAAGCCTCTTGAACAGCTTCGGGCGGTACTCTGAGGATGAATTTTGCACTGTGTTGAATTTGCTTGGAGTAATGTATTTCATCTGGACAATCTCAATTTCCGGCAGCAGCGCAGCCTTAAGCATCATGAAACGCCTGCGGTTGGTATCATCGAGCACCTCGTCGGCATCAGGTGCATATATGTATTCCTGCGTAGCCTTGGAAAACGAAAAATTCCTGGCCGCAGCAAAATCGTCGCACCATGAGAAATCATAGATTTTGTCCGTATACCGTGCAGCTATCTCCTTTGTGCGGTCCGTCGAGCCGGTGTCCACTATGATGATTTCATCCATCAGCCCTTTGAGACTGTTCAGACATCGTTCGAGCACCTCTTCTTCATTTTTTACTATCATGCATAAGCTAATTGTAATCATATTTATCTCCATTTACCGGTTGGATATTATAATTGTATTATAATATATATCGGAATGTTTTGCAGAAATATTTGTGTATTGTAAATATTGCCTGGATTTCATATAATTGAAATGGAATGTCGACAGATAAACTTATTTCTAAAGGCTATAGAATTTCAGATAAACTATATAATCAGATTTTAGCAAGGAATAATGAAGTAAATTAGAAGAGGAACAAACATGGAAAATCATACAATTGTAACACTGAAAAAAGGCGAAGGACGTACTATAAAGGCAGGTGGCGCATGGATTTTTGACAATGAAATAGACACAATCACAGGCACCTTTACGAACGGAGATATTGTTGTGGTACACGATTTTGACGGATATCCGATGGGGCGTGGCTTCATAAACCAGAATTCAAAAATCCGTATCAGAATGATGACAAGAAAAGCAGACCAGCTGATTGATGACAATTTCCTCAGGATGAGAGTGCAAAATGCCTGGGATTATCGCAAGCAGGTGATGGCAGGAGGCAATGATAATGTGTCTGATTTAAACTGCTGTCGTGTGATATTTGGCGAGGCTGATTTCCTGCCGGGTATTACAGTGGACAAATACGCAGATGTGCTTGTGGTGGAGTGTCTGGCACTTGGAATGGAGCAGTTTAAGGTGAAAATTGTTGAACTGTTAAAGGAAGTGCTGGCGGCGGACGGAATAAATATTCGTGGAGTATACGAGCGCAGTGATGCAAATGAGCGCAAAAAAGAAGGTCTTCCTAAGGTAAAAGGCTTTATAGGAGCTGAGTTTGACACAAATGTGGAGATAGTAGAAAACGCAGTTCACTATATGGTCGATGTGGAAAATGGACAGAAAACAGGCTTCTTCTTAGACCAGAAGTATAACAGGCTTGCTATGCAGCGTATCTGCAAGGGGAAAAGAGTGCTCGACTGCTTCACGCACATGGGCACATTTGCCCTCAATGCAGGAATTGCGGGGGCAAGTGAGGTCACAGGACTTGATATATCAGAGTATGCGGTTAAGCAGGCTACAGAAAATGCGAAGAGAAATAATCTCTCAGACACAGTGAAGTTTCGCGTTGCAAATGTGCTGGATGAGCTGCCACGGCTCGCTGCAGATGGTGAAAAATATGATGTAGTCATTCTGGATCCTCCGGCATTTACAAAGTCGCGTGAGGCTACAAAAAATGCGATAAAGGGCTACCGCGAGATTAACATGAAAGGACTTAAGCTTGTTAAGGATGGTGGATTTCTGGCTACCTGCTCATGCTCTCATTTCATGACGCAGGAGCTGCTTGCAAAAACGGTCAAGGAAGCGGCAAAGGCAACTCACAAGAGGCTGCGCCAGGTGGAGTTCCGCACACAGGGACCGGATCATCCGATACTGTGGGCCAACTCAGCTAATGTACCGGAGTCGTATTATCTTAAGTTTTTCATTTTCCAGGTCGTTGATGAGAAGTAGATGACAGAAAGTGGAGGAAATGCTTGATTTACAAGGGCTGGAATGTATTTAGTGATTAGCTTGCAAACCTTGTAAAGTATCGCAAAATATCGTATCACAGTGGTATAAAGTGGTAAGAAAAGTGAATACGGAAATTTGTAGTATAATAGATGTAGCGTTTTGTGGTATACTATAGAAGAACAAATACCTTTCTGTGAAAGGGAAAGGGGAAAGGATACGCGTATGACAGTTGATAGAAGAGTAAGCAGTATTGAATCCAGCTTCAAAATGGAAAGCATGCCATTTGATGCAGAATGTCGTCAAAGAGTAAGAAATGTCTTAACCAAGAAAGTTTCTGCTACAGATGCAATTTCAGAATTAAATAAGAAATACAGAGTATCCAAGAAGCAGGTTGAAGGATCAAGAGTATGATTATTTCTATGAGGATGAACAGGATGCCAAGTACTGTTATCCGGGAACAAATGTATTAAAGAATAAACTGGATATAAGAGATTTAGATACATTGCATGAGGCTGAAAGAGATTATTCAGCGGTGCGTCAGGCAGAACTTGTAGGTCAAGGCGTTACTGGAGATTTCTCTTTTAAGCATCTTTGTTCTATACATAAGCATTTATTCAGTGATGTATATTCTTGGGCGGGCAAGACGAGAACGGTTGATATTTCCAAAGGAACCGTTTTCTGTTTGGTGCAGTTTATCGAAAGCCAGTTTGATGATTTGTATTGTAAGCTGAAAAAGGAAAATTTCTTAGCTGACATAACCGATAAGGAAGAAATGAGCGAGAGACTAGCCTATTACCTGGGTGAGATTAATATGATCCATCCGTTTAGAGAAGGTAATGGAAGGACTCAGAGAATATACATTGAGCAGTTATGCTTGAACAATGGTAGATTTGAAATTGATTTTACCGATGTTTCAAAAGAAGAGATGATAGCCGCCAGTGTCAGATCGGCAAATGCCAGCAACGATATGTTGGGAGAACTGATTAGTAGTTGTCTTGTTGAAAAATAGATTTAGAGAAGAATGTTCTGCTTTGAGTGTAAAAACTGATCTTTGAACTGACCATAACTTAACGACAGGCTAACGATAGACTAACAGCGGACTAACGAGGAATTAACAACAGACTAACAATGATATACATACGTATTACCTGGCGAAATAGCTGCAGGTTTGAAATAGCGGCTTTGCTGAAAAAGAGAATACAAAGACCTGTCCGGAAGAAACCTCGTAAAGTATCGCAAAATATTGTATCACAGTGTTATAAAGTGGTAAGAAAATAAGAGACGGTAAATCGTCAACAAGTTGTTGGCAATTTGCCGCCTTTAGTTGTATGTTGGAGTTATTCCACTTTTATGCTGTAGTCTATACCTCACTATAAAAAAATCAGAAAAGAAAGTGAGGTAAACGTTATGGATATGTGCTATGACGGAACCTTGGTGCTTCCAAGCAACTATGCTGTTATGGGTGAACAGGAAATGAGTTATTTAGAGGGAGAAAATTGGAACGTAAAAACTATCTGGGATAATATTGTTGGGGCAGCCGGACAATATAGTGTATTTAAAAGTATTTGTAAAAGAGTTTCAGTTAAAGGAAAAACGGTATGGGCAGGCTCTGCAGTTAGCTGGAAAAAGATAAGGCAATAGGATATTTAGGAACACATAAAGTTTTTTACTAGATGATATGTGTAGCTTTTTATACTCAAATGTATGGAGAGCTACACATTTTGGAGGATAAGATGATTCAATATTTAGGTGAGCATAAACTTTTTAATGAAAAATACATTATATTTATTTTATTTTGTATATTCTTAATTGAATTTAAAAATTACTTTTCTCATAAAAATAAAGAAAAAGGATATACATTGGTGATTTCGTTAATGTACTTAGGGGAGGCAATATTATTTTTAATGCCTTATGAGAATTATATTGTTGATATTATGTGTACATTATTTGGAATAGTGTTAATTTTATGCTTAATCTTGAGATACAAAAGTAGAAAAGGATAGAAATGAGTAGTATAAGAATATATGAAAATAAAACGTTTAAATTAAATAATGTATTAAAATATGAGCTGCATTCTGCAGATGCGAATCTAAAAGCTTTACATAGAGTCGGGACTGTCTGCAGACGGGAATGGCAAAAATAAAACAAAGAGAAGAGGCGGGATAAAAATGTATAAAGTATTATATATAGGATTTCTGACTTTTCAGTTAATATCTGTTTTTTGTAATTTGAAAAGTTCAAAAAAGACATATTGGAAGCTCATAATAGCAGGAAATTTAATATTATAGGAATAGTATGTCAGATCATAGCTGTAATATTTATTATGATCATTCTAAAAATGCAGGGGTGAAGAGTGAAAAAATATATCGTACATTTTATTATATGGGGACTAGGTATAATTAGTTACTATATATTAGACAAGACAACGGCCGGAGATGAGTTTCAGAATATTAGCTTATTATTAATTGGATGTTTGATGTTTTATGCAGTGTATTATATTTCTATGATATCAGAAATCAAGAAAATTGAATGTGAATTGAATGAATCGGGAATATTTGGCGGACGCGGCATGGGAATTTTAATAAACATGTTTAGCTTGCAGTATATATTTGAACTTTATAAGAAACCATTAGTTTGCATTGTTCTTATAGTAGTTTCTGTTATTGTGCTGATACTATCACGTAAATATATAAAATCTTTTTGGACAAAAAATATATGGAGTAGACAATTTTTACTTATTTTTATTGCATTTAATGTATTGGCGAGTTCTATAGGAAGTGTTCTTGGTTATAAGTGGGATGATATTTTGTTGGTTAATGTAGAAAATGTATCAAACGTAACAAAATTGATTCTTATAATATTTTATATTGTGATTTTTAAAAATACAGAGTTGCCAAACAGTTTTTTTATAAGGTTTGCTTCTAAAAATGAGGCTTTGTTAGACAGAAGAAATTAGAAAATAAGCATTTAATATATAGCATACGAAAGGAACACAATGCGATACACATTTATAAAGCAGCATGATGCAACAGACTGTGCAGCGGCCATGCATCGATGATACTTTTTGACCATTTAATCATCTTATATAAGAGGTAAGTGCTATGGAATACTTGAATTTGGAAAAGGGAGGACTTATTACTATCTTGATTCCACTTAATCTTTTAATTGGAGAATATACATTGTTTTTTCGCTTGAATGGATGGAGCCGGAAAATAATTCACTTAATCACAGGTGTGATTGATCTATTTTTTGTGGTGGCAACAATTGCTAGTGGAGAGCATCCATATTATCCATTTGTGATTTTCGGTGGAATGTTAATTGGAATCATTCAAAGTGAATGGTGTTATAGAAAAATCAGTGAAGAAACAAATTGTTGGGACAAAATAGATATATTGTTTAAAAAGGGGAGAATTTGGATGGGAGTGATATTAATTATTATTGAAATAGTGATTAGAATGTCGTATCCGTCAATGTTTATGGTATTACCATTAATAACACGTATCTTTTCATATATCATTTTAGCTGTGTTACCTATTGAAGTGATAGTTTTTAACTGTTTTCTTGTAAAAAAACATAATGGTATGACAATTTAATATTTTTAGAAAGCAAGGTAAAAACATGCCATTCATGACAAGAAAGTGTCGTTCGTGACCTACTTTATTAATTTTAAAGTGCATGAAGGGAGTAATGAATTTGAATAAAGAGATTGTTGAAGGAATGTACATAGCTCTTATTTTTATTGCGGGATACTATTTAGTAAAGACGAAAAGAATTAATATTTTGTGGAAGATATTGGCAGCTGTGAATATACTTTCATGGGCGTGTTTATTAGTAATATTAGCACTAGATATAAATGTAAGTGCTGATTTTATATCCTTAAATTTAGCAGCATGTATGTCGTTGGCTATTTTTACACCAATAATATGGTTTTCAGATAGAAAAAATATGGATATCTACAGTTTATTTGGAAATATAGGATTTGTATTAGTACTTAA
>ENA-ORSI01002499-ORSI01002499.1-human-gut-metagenome-genome-assembly--contig:-NODE-2499-length-13153-cov-2.292945_pt1 | contig 13153 bp, 14 predicted proteins | sample MGYA00242187_ERZ509154 | MGnify/ENA primary metagenome ERZ509154 (study PRJEB26280, sample SAMEA2338627) | human gut metagenome | biome: human gut; feature: human-associated habitat; material: faeces...
TGACGGCGCGCCGCACGGCTCCCCCGAAACCGAGCCACATGGGTCTGCGGCTCACGGAAAGGGCGAGAAACTCACTCACGGTCACGGGCGTGCTGTCGGCCCGGCGCAGATCCTGGGGAACGTAGCCGACGCGGCCGGCAAAGTCTCCGGACTTTCGTATGGTGCCGGTGTAGGGCACCTCTCCGAGGAGGCAGAGCAGGAGCGTCGTCTTGCCCGCGCCGTTTGGGCCCACGAACACGGTACACCCCCCGGCCGGGATGGACGCTGAAATATCGTCCAGGACGGTGTATCCGCGGAAGCGGACGGAAAGATTTTCTATAGATATGGCCGTATTCTGCATGATATGGGGAACTTCCTGATTCTTTGGATCACGTCTTTTCAGCCGGCGCCGTTTTTTTGTCAACTGACCGGCCGGCGCGGGGAAAAGACAAAAAAACGCTTGATTTCTGCCGATCATATGCAGAGAGTAGCGCCGCTTCCGGGGCACCCGCTCCCGGCGGCAACCCGCACGCAAACACGCCGGAGCCTGACTTGTCCAGATATACAGAGAATATTCATTTTATGGGGCACCACAGACTGGGAACAGCAAGCCTCCTCTCCTGGGCCATACTGACCTTCCTTCTTTTCCTCCCCCTGAGCGCTTCCGCGGAAGGGGAGACGCCTGCGCCGCAGCCCGGGGCGCCTTCCCCTGCGCAGGCTGAGGGACAGGCGTCAGGAGAGAGCGCCGGGCAGGACGGGAAGCCGTCCGGAACCCCTGAAAAGGAGCAGCTGCCTCCGGACGCCGGGGAAGCGCAGAAAGACAGCTCCACTGACAGCGCTCCAGACAGGAAAGAAGCGGCTCCGGCTGACGCCCCGGATACCGGGGAGACGGACAAAGCCGGGGCTGACGCAAAGCCGTCCGGTGCAGCCGGCGCACGGAAGGAGGCTTCCGCGGGGTCTGCGAAGGACGGGAAACAGGACAAAGCCGCAAAGGAAACCCGACGTCTGCTGGCTTCCCCTGCGTGCCCTCGTCACCTCGCCCTTCGGCGCGGCCCGCGGCAGGAGCGTGGACTCTGACGGGGAGACGCACGTGGACCATTATCATTCGGGAGTTGATCTCCGCGCCCACCTCGGCTGGCCCATCAAAAGCCTGAAAAACGGAACCTGCGTCCAGGCGGGCCCTCGCGGCAGCGCGGGCATCGCAGTGGAAATCCGCCAGGAGGACGGCAAGACGGCCGTCTACTGCCACCTGAGCCGCGCCCTCGTAAAGCCCGGCGAGACTGTGAGCAGGGGGCAGCACGTGGGGCTCGTGGGCTGCACGGGACGGACCACGGGCGCGCACCTGCACCTCACCATGCGCGACGCCGCGGGCAGTCTCATCAATCCCATGAGGGAAGTCTCCGATGCCTCCGAAGTCTTCGATCCCCCGTCCGGAGAAATGGACGGCAGCGTTGGAGGGCAGTCATGCGACGGACAGCGCTTCGCGTCCGCGCTGCCGTACGGGGACAGAAATGCGGCGCCCGGACGCGCCCTGTACCAGGGGCCCAACAAGAGGCTCAGGGGCATGCAGCAGTACCTGCGCATGCGCAAGGCCCTCAAGGGCATCAGCGACTACAAGATCCCGGACATCATCACCTGGCAGAGCATGCAGAAATAGACGACGGGATGTCCACGAGCTCCACGTCGCCTTCCGAGAGTTCCCTGCCGAGGAAGATGCCGCCCGTACGCGCGAAGCGCTGGGCGTTGTCCGTGGCCATAAAGTGCGTTTCCCCGGGCACGCCTGAGGGGTTCTTCAGATTTTTCCCGGTGAGGTACTCCTCCACGCTTTCGGCCGTGACCTCCGCGGAATCCACGAGGCTCACCCCCCTGCCGATGACCCTTGCGAGAGATTTTCTGAGCAGGGGATAATGCGTGCAGCCGAGAACCACGGTGTCCGGCCTGTCCGAGCCCTCAAAAAGCCCGCTCACATAGAGGCGCTCAACCGCCTCGGCGATTTCCCCTTCCACAAGGCCCTCCTCGGCGAGAGGCACGAAGAGCGGACAGGCCCGGCCCACCACGCGGGCGTCGGGCCTGAGACGGAAGATGGCTTCCTGATAGGCGCCGCCCTTGATGGTGGCCTCAGTGGCCAGCACGGCGATGTAACCCGTGCGCGTGGCTCTGACCGCGGCCCTCGCCCCGGGTTCCACAACGCCGAGAACCGGGATGTCGGGAAAATCCTTCCGCAGCGAGGGCAGGGCGCAGCTCGTAGCTGTGTTGCAGGCGATGACGAGCATCTTCACGGCTCCCACACTGACGAGTCTGTGGGCCGCGTTGAGGGTGTAGCGGATGATGGTGTCCCTTCCCTTGGTGCCATAGGGCAGGCGGGCGGTGTCGCCAAGGAAGCGGTAGTTCTCGCAGGGCAGGCGTTCCTGGAGCGCCTTGAGGACGGTCAGTCCCCCGACGCCGGAATCGAACAGCCCAATGGGCAGGGAAGCTGTCTCTGTCATACCCTCATTCTCCTTTCCGGCTGATGCCTGAAGCAGCATACCGGGTTCTGTTAGCGGCGGCTTCCGGAAAAGGCAAGACGGATGGAACAATTCCGCGTGTCTTGTCTTTTTACGGGTTCCGTTTCACAATCATTTTTCCCCCGATGAATTCATCAAACCAACGAACGCGTTCAGGATGCATCTATGCTTACTATTCTTGATTACGGTGCCGGCAACCAGACCAGCGTCCTCAGGGCGCTGAGGCATCTCGGCATTGACGCGGCCATCACTGACAGCCCGGATCGTCTCTCCGCCAGTGAAGGCATCATCTTCCCGGGCGTCGGTTCCGCCGGACAGGCCATGGACGTCCTCACCAGCAAGGGCCTCGACAGCGTCCTCGCCAGGGCCGTGCGGGAAAAGCAGCCCGTGCTCGGCATCTGCCTCGGATGCCAGATCCTTCTCGACAGGAGCGAGGAACACGACACGAAAACCCTTGGCCTCGTGCACGGCGAAACCCTTGCCTTCCCTGCCGGACTCACCCAGGAAGACGGCAGCCCGGCTCCCGTTCCGCACATGGGCTGGAACAGCCTGAACGTGAAGAAGCCGGATGATCCTCTTTTCAGGGGCATCCCCGCAGAGGCCCGTTTTTATTTCGTGCACAGCTATTACGTGAAGCCGGATCCTTCGCTCGTCCTCGCCACGACGGAGTTCTGCTCCGCCTATGGCGGAAACGGACTCTGGGCCGTGCAGTTCCATCCGGAAAAGAGCGGCCGTTTCGGCCTGGCCATACTCCGGAACTTCTATGACTACTGCAAGGGGACCCGCGATGCTCGCTAAACGTGTAATTCCCTGCCTCGACGTGCGTGACGGCAAACTGACCAAAGGGATAAAGTTCGCCCATAACGTCGACATCGGCGATCCCGTGGAAAGCGCCAGAAAGTACTACGAGGAAGGAGCCGACGAAATCGTCTTTTACGATATCACCGCCTCGGCCGAGAAGCGCAAAATCTTTATCGATGTGGTTGAACGCGTGGCGTCAACCATCTTCATCCCCTTCTCCGTGGGCGGCGGCATCTCCTCTGTGGACGACATGCACGAGGTGCTCACTGCAGGCGCGGAAAAGATTTCCATCAATTCCGCAGCCGTGCGCAACCCGCACCTCATCAGCGAGGGCGCTGACGCTTTCGGAAGCCAGGCCATCGTGGTGGGCATGGACGTCCTGCAGGTGCCGGCAACCCCCGAAATTCCCTCCGGCTACGAGATCGTCATCAATGGCGGCCGCAAACGCATGGGGCTTGACGCCATAGCCTGGGCAAGGCGCTGCCAGGAGCTCGGCGCGGGCGAGCTGTGCGTGAACTCCATAGACGCCGACGGCACCAAGGACGGCTACGAGCTCAATCTCACCCGTCAGATTGTGGAAGCCGTGTCCATCCCGGTCATCGCCTCCGGCGGCGCGGGCAAACCCGAGCACATGCTGGACGCCGTAACCAAAGGGAAAGCGTCCGCCGCGCTCATCGCCTCCATTGTCCACTACGGCCAGTACCCCATACGCCAGTGCAAGGAATTCATGGCCAGCCATGGCGTGCCAATGCGCATGACATGGTAACGGCCCAGCGTCCATGCGCCGGCGGGGAAGAAGCCCCCCGGGAAAAACTCAATGCCTTTTTCGCGGAGCATCCCCGCCTGGCCATCGCCTTCTCCGGAGGTCTGGACAGCCGTTTCCTGTGCTTTTCAGCGCTCAGGGCCGGCGCCAGCGTGCTGGCCCTCCACGCGAGGGGCCCGCACATACCGGAGTATGAAACCCGTGAGGCCGTGGACTTCGCGGAAAACCTGCATCTGCCGCTCATCGTCTTCGACACCGATCCCCTGACCCTGCCGGACGCGGCACACAACACGAAGCGGCGCTGCTACGCCTGCAAGAAGAACCTGCTTTCCCGCATCCGGACACTGCTTGCGGAACGCGGGGAGACGGAGCGCACGCTCTGCGACGGGACGAACCACAGCGATCTCGCGGTCTTCCGCCCCGGCCTCCTGGCCCTTCAGGAGGAAGGCGTGCTCTCCCCTCTGGCTCTCAGCGGCTATGACAAACCCCTCATACGGGAAAAGGCCGTGGAGGAAGGCATGGCTCTGCCCTCCTTCCCTCCGAGGCCCTGTCTCCTCACGCGTTACGCCTACGGCCTCTGCCCCGAAAGGGCCGTGCTCGCCGCCCTCGGCCGCGCAGAGAAAAAGCTCCTCGATCTGAAGAACGGGGAGGGCGGACGCCTCCTCGGGGATTTCCGGCTGCGCCTCACGCCGGATCCTGTGCTTCAGTGCACGCGTTTTCTGCCCGAATGGCGGGAACCCGTCGGCGCAATCCTCCGGGAAGAGGGCTTCAGTCCCTGGACCGTGAAGGTGACAGGCCGCGTGAGCGGCTTCTTCGACACGGAAAAATCACCGGATTCTTCCGGAAAGTCCGGAATGTAGGCGCTCCGGACACTTGCCAGTTCCCGCATATCAGATATATATGTCTCTTTTCCGGGGTGCTCCCCTATCCGGGTGACACGCCCCGAAATACCCGCCGGTCATTCCGGCGGCAACATCACACTGGAGGAAAGGCCCGCCTTTCCTCTCCCGGGAGTATCAAATGGCTCACAAGAAAGTTGAACGCAAGAAGGAACTTGACCGCCGCCGCCATCGCCGCGAGCAGCGCCTCAAGCAGCGTATCCACGAAGCCAAGGCTGCCAAGGCCTAAGGCATCCGCATTTCGTCCTCCCTGCCACGCCCCTCTCCGGACGCGGCGGGGAGGAAGCGTTTTTCCCGATTCGGAGAGAACTGTCCGCGCGGTGCTTCCGGCGCGAAGCCGTGCTGCCCGCGTTTATACCAGACTTTTCCTATGCCTATTTACGAATATCGCTGTCCTCACTGCAACAAGGTTTTTGAGGAATGGGTGCATCTCTCCGACGCCCAGTCCATGGTACCCTGCCCCGACTGCGGGACGGAATCACCGCGTATCATTTCGGAGACCTCCTTCGTCCTCAGGGGCGGCGGCTGGTACGTAACGGATTACGGCTACCGCAAGGGCATCAAGGACGAGGATTCCAAACCGACAACGGGAAGCACCTCCTCTTCCGCTCCGAAAGAGACAAAGGCCGCCCCCGCGGCAAAGCCTGCTGCCACGGCCGCAGGAAAGTAAATCAGTCAGAAGAGGGCCTCATGGCCCTTTTTTTATACGTAGAGTTTCAAGACGCACGGTCAGGGGATCCTCTCCTGCCCATGGAGGAAAGCAACCATGATTGAACGTTACACCCGGCCCGAAATGGGACAGATCTGGACGCTCGAAAACCGCTACAAGGCATGGCTCAGGGTCGAACTGGCCGTCTGCGAGGCCTGGTGCCAGGAAGGAAAGGTTCCCGCCGGGGCGCTGGCCAATATCAAGGCCAAAGCCGCCATTGACGTGGACCGCATCCTGACCATTGAGGAAACGACCCGCCACGACGTCATCGCCTTTCTGACCTCTCTGGAAGAGAAGATCGGACCTGACGCCCGCTTCATCCACCTCGGCTGCACCTCCTCGGACATCGTTGACACGGCCGGCGCCCTGCTTCTGGTGCAGTCCGGCAGGCTCATCCTCCAGGATCTCGACGCTCTTCTCGAGACCCTCAGATCCATGGCCTTCAAATACAAGGGAGCCCTGTGCATCGGCCGCTCCCACGGCGTGCACGCCGAGCCCACCAGCTTCGGCCGCAAGATGACCGGCTTCTACGCCGAGTTCGTGCGCCACCGCGCCCGCATCGCCGATGCCATCGAAGACATCCGCGTTGGCAAGATTTCCGGCGCCGTGGGCACCTACACCATTGTCTCCCCGTCCATTGAAAAGAAGGCCCTGGACATTCTCGGCCTCAAAGTCGATCCGCACTCCACCCAGATTGTGCAGCGCGACCGTTACGCCCATTTCTTCTCCGCCATCGCCATCATGGCCGGCGGCATCGAGCGCCTGTGCGTCGAGCTCAGGCACCTGCAGCGCACCGAGGTGCTTGAAGTGGAGGAAGGCTTCGCCAAGGGCCAGAAGGGCTCCTCGGCCATGCCCCACAAGAAAAACCCCATTTCCGCCGAGAACCTCTGCGGCCTCTCCCGCGTTATGCGTTCCAATTCCCTGGCCGCTCTTGAGGATCAGGCCCTCTGGCATGAGCGCGATATCAGCCACTCCTCGGTGGAGCGCATCATCATGCCCGATTCCACCATTCTGGCCGACTACGCCCTGAACAGGCTGCGCCGCCTGCTCGCCAACCTCGTGGTTCACGAAGACCGCATGCTTGAGAACATGGACCGCTCCTACGGGCTCTACTTCTCCCAGCGCGTGCTCACCGCTCTCATCGAGGCCAACCATCCCCGCCAGAAATCCTACGAAGCCGTGCAGCGCCTGGCCATGCAGAGCTGGACCGAACGCCGCTCCTTCCCTGAACTCGTGAAAGCCGACAGCCAGATCGTGGGCATTCTCGGGAAAGAGGCGCTCGAAAAGCTCTTCGACCCCATGTTCTATCTGCACCATGAAGATGACATTTACCGCCGTGTCTTCGGCACGGTTTCCGGAGACGCATCCATGAATCTCGAATACAAGCGCCGCCTGGCCCGCCTGCTCGTCGCGAAATCCTACAGGGAAGGCGACTTCCTGCTGGCCTCCGGCCGCCACAGCGACTACTACTTTGACTGCCGCGTCACGGCCCTCCATGCCGAAGGCGCCTGGCTCATCGGCAACCTCTTCTTCGAAATGATCAAGGGCATGAGCGACGCCGGCACCCCGGTGAAGGGCATCGGCGGTATGACCATGGGCGCCGATCCCCTGGTTTCCGCCACGACGGTCATTTCCCAGGAAAAGGGCCTGCCCCTCAACGGCCTGCTCGTGCGCAAGGAAGCCAAAGGCCACGGCACCAACCAGTTCGTGGAAGGCATGGGCAACTTCGAAAAGGGTGACCCGGTCGTCGTTGTCGAGGACGTGGTGACCACGGGCGGATCGCTCCTCAAGGCCTGCCAGCGCATTGAGGCCGCGGGCCTGAAAATCGTAGGCGTCTGCTCCATCCTCGACCGTGAGGAAGGCGGCAGGGAAAAGCTTAAGGAAGCCGGCTACGAACTGAAGGCCATCTTCACCCGCAGGGAACTCCTCGAACACGCCAAGGACTAACCTGCCCGTCAGAATACTTTTTTCAGGCCTCCTGCCCGTCAGGGCAGGAGGCCTTTTCGTTATGGAAGGTAAACATGCCGGAAATCATTCTCGGGGATCTGGAACTCCACTACACTGAGGCAGGACACGGCAGTCCGCTCCTGCTCCTGCACGGCAGCTTTTCCACCGGCGCCGATGCCTTCGGGGAAATACTGCCTCTTCTTGCCGCGCACTGCCACGTTCTGTGCCCCGACATGCGCGGGCACGGTGCCACGCGCGCAGCCCCCTACGGCTGGACAGTCCCGCAGCTTGCCAGGGATATGCTGGCCTTTCTTGACGCTCTCGGCATCAGCCGGGCCTCCGTAGCCGGACACAGCATGGGAGGAGACGTGGCCATGTACATGGCCGTTCTCAGCCACTGCCGCGTGGAAAAGCTTGTCTCCATCGGCTCTGCCGGAATTCCTGGGCCGTCCGTCTCACGTTTCGTGCAGCGCTTTTCCCCCGAAGCCCACCCGGAAAAGGCTTTTCCGCGTTTCGTGCAGGCCATAAAGGAAAAGCACATGCCCGCCCACGGCGGCGACTGGCGGACTTTCGCGCGCACGACCATAGAAAACTGCTGCCTCTACCCGCAGTTTTCCGAAGATGATTTCCGCAGCCTCGATATGCCCTTTCTTCTCCTCTGCGGATCCCGCGACAGGCTGACACCACCGGAAGACAGGGAAAAGCTTCAGTCCCTGTGCCCCCGTTTCACGCAGCACGCCGTGCCCGGAGCGGGACACGCCCCCCAGTGCGGCGCCACCATGCCGTACACGGCCGATGTCCTCCTTGACTTTCTGGGAAACGGCCGTCTCGCCGAAAAACATGGCCTTCACGCGGAATAATCAGGCTGCAATACAATTTTGTTACCTATATCTCCGGGAAAGGTGAACGTTCCACTGCAAAAACGGACCATCCTGCCCTGTCGTGAACGTCAGAAAAAATCCGTTGGTTCTTTTTTGTTATCACCTCCGCAAAGCCTCTCGTTTTGGTACAAAATTATCTTAATAAAAACAGAGCCCGGACAGATCTCATTTTTTTTAAATTTATAACGATCTGAAATAGCAGGAAAAATATATTTCTGGCACGCTTCTGGCAATTCCTTCTGTAACAACGCCCCGTTCTGACAGCGGGCAATCAGGAGGAAAACCATGAAATTTACCAGAATGCTCTCTGCTCTCTTTATAGCCGCTTCCCTGGTTCTCGGCATGCATTCCGCAGCCAGCGCCGCTCAGCTGCAGGATATCAAAGCCCGCGGCACCCTGCGCGTGGCCATCCCCCAGGACTACCCGCCCTTCGGCTTCATGGGCCCTGATAAACAGCTCAAGGGGTACGACATCGAGATGGCCGGCATCGTGGCAAAGGCGCTCGGCGTGAAATGCGAACTCGTCCCCGTCACCGGCGCCAACCGCATTCCTTTCCTGCTTTCCAATAGAGCTGACATCGTCATTTCCACACTGGGCAAAACCAAGGAACGACAGAAGGTCATTGACTTCTCCATCGCCTACGCTGCCACGTATTCCGGCGTTTTCGGCCCGGAAAAGATGAACGTCACGGAGCCCGAAGATCTCAAGGGGCATACCATCAGCGTGACCAGGGGCTGCATTGAAGATCAGCTCATTTCCAAGGTTCTGCCCCAGGGCGCAGTACTCAAGCGCTACGAGGACAACAACACCACAAGCCAGGCCTATCTTTCCGGCCAGACAGACTTCATCTGCACGCTCAACTTCGTGGCCGGCGCGCTTAAGGGACGCATGAAGAACGACCGCGCGCCCGTAAGCAAGTTCAGCCTGCGCAACTCGCCTGACTTCATCGGCCTGCGCCAGAACGAACCCGCCCTCAGGGACGCTGTCAACAAAGCCATCACTGCGGCTTTCCAGGACGGCACTCTCGACGCCCTCTCCCAGAAATACCTCGGCAGCCCCGCTCCCAAGGATCTCATCACGCAGGAGCCCGGCGAATAATTTTCCTCCGGTTTCCCCGGCGCGGCCTCCTTCAAGGGAGCCGCGCCGGCGCACAGCCTCTTCAGGGAGCTGACATGCACTACACACTGAATTTCGGAGACCTGCTTCCGTATGCCCAGTTCTTCACCGACGGACTGGCGCTGACGGCCAAAATAGCCCTCATCGTCACCATTTTCGGCACACTTCTCGGCATACTCGGTGCTGTCGTGCGCAACAGTCCGAAGCACGGCGTTCTGTACCACCTCTGGACAGGCTACGTCGAACTTATCCGCAATACGCCCTTTATCATTCAGCTCTTTTTCATCTTCTTCGGACTGCCCCAGCTCGGACTCCACTTTTCCGCTGATTCTGCCGCGGTTCTGGCCCTGATCATCAATCTTGGCGCCTACAACACGGAAATTGTGCGCGCGGGCCTGGCCGTGACGAGTCCCGGCCAGTGGGAGGCTGCGCGCTGCCTCGGCCTCACCAGGAGGCAGACCTACATCCACGTGGTCCTGCCTCCGGCCATCCGCAAGATTTACCCGGCCCTCGTGGGCCAGTGCATCCTGGTCATGCTGGGCTCGGCCGTCATCTCCCAGATTTCCTGCGAGGATCTCACCTACGCGGCGAGCTACGTACAGTCGGTCACCTTCCGCTCCTTCGAGTGCTACATCGTCTCGACCGTACTCTACCTGCTTCTGGCTCTCTTCATGAAGCATGTCCTGCTCGCTCTCTCCAGGCTCTGGTTCAGGGGAGACATCTAATGGACGAATTCACAAACTGGGACATCATCAGCAGCCTGCTCCTCGCCATGCGCTGGACTGTCCTGCTCTCCCTCATCGCCTTCGCGGGCGGAACGCTCATCACCATTGTCCTGCTCCTGCTCCGCCTCACCTGCGGGAAAACAGTCAACCTTCTCGTTTCTGCGCACGTGAATCTTTTCCAGGGCACGCCGCTCCTCATGCAGCTCTTCCTCGTCTTCTTCACTTTCCCGCTTCTGGGTGTCGAGGTAAGTCCCTGGACCGCAGCAGGCGTCTGCCTGACCCTCTACGCTTCAGCCTATCTCATCGATATCTGGTACAGCGCCGTGCAGTCCCTGCCAAAAGGCCAGTGGGAAGCCTGCCGCGTTCTCGGTCTGAGCTTCACCCAGACACTGGTGCACGTCATTGCTCCACAGACCATCCGCATCGCTACGCCGCCCACTGTGGGATTCTGCGTCCAGCTTATCAAGGGCACGGCCCTGACTTCCATTATCGGATTCGAGGAAATGACCAAGGCCGCCACCATGCTCACCAACGCCACGTTCCAGCCCTTCAAAATCTACGGTCTTGTGGCGCTCGGCTATTTTCTCCTCTGCTACCCGCTCTCCGTCTGTGCGCGCCGTCTCGAAAGGACCATGCAATGAGTATCAACAGAAATGAAACCATCCTGGGCATAACCGGCCTGCAGAAATATTACGGCAAAAACCACGTTCTCAAGGGCATTGATCTGAACATCCACAGGGGCGAGGTCGTGGCCATCATCGGGCAGTCCGGATCAGGCAAGTCAACGCTCCTGCGCTGCATGAACGGCCTCGAGGAGTACCAGGAGGGGCAGATTATCTACAACGGAGAACTGACCATCACCTCGGATCCCGCCGAAGCCCAGGAAATCAGCCGTAGCATCGGCATGATTTTCCAGCAGTTCAATCTCTTTCCCCATCTCACAGCCATACAGAACGTCATGCTGGCGCCCCAGCTCGTGCTCGGCCTCAGCATCATGGAGAGTCACATCCTGGCTGAGCAGATGCTCATCAAGGTCGGGCTCGGAGACCGCTGCGACTTCTACCCCTCGGGCCTTTCCGGCGGACAGCAGCAGCGCGTGGCCATAGCCAGGGCCCTGGCCATGTATCCCAAGGTGCTGCTCTGCGACGAAATCACCTCAGCCCTCGATCCCGAACTCGTCGGCGAAGTGCTCAAGGTCATCGCCGAGCTGGCAAAAGAAGGGCTCACCATCGTGCTGGTCACCCATGAAATGGCCTTCGCCCGCGACGTGGCCGACAGGGTCGTGTTCATGTACCAGGGCAAAATCCACGAGGAAGGGCCTGCCAGAGAAATTTTCGCCCATCCAAAAACCCCGGAGCTCACGCAGTTCATCTCACGCGTGCGCTCCGGCCTCTAACCCTGACGCGCAGGGGCGCGCCGGACATCACGAAAGAAGGCAGAATCATGTTCGATATCAGCAAATACGATCAGATAAATCCCCCGGCCAGGCTTCTCATGGGTCCGGGGCCCATCAACGCTGACCCGAGGGTTCTCAGAGCCATGAGCGCCCAGCTCGTGGGACAGTACGACCCCGTCATGACCGGATACATGAACGAAACCATGGCCCTCTACAGGGAAGTCTTCCAGACAAAGAACGAGCAGACCTTCCTCGTGGACGGCACGTCACGCGCCGGCATCGAATCCGTCCTCGTCTCGGCCATACGCCCCGGGGATCCCGTTCTGGTCACAGTAGCCGGCCGTTTCGGCCTGCTCCTCTGCGAAATCGCACGCCGCTGCGGAGCCGAACTTCACGTCATCGAAAAGCCCTGGGGTGAGGTTTTCACACCTGAAGAAGTGGAAGAAGCCATCAGAAAAATCCGGCCGCGCATGCTCCTCACCGTGCACGGTGATACTTCCACCACCATTGCCCAGCCGCTGGAAGGCCTGGGCGAAATCTGCCACCGCTACGGCGTGCTTTTCTACACGGATGCCACGGCCACCCTTGGCGGAAATACCCTGAAAACCGACGAATGGGGGCTCGACGCCGGGACAGCCGGTCTTCAGAAATGCATGGCCGGCTCGGCCGGCACCTCGCCCGTGACCCTGAGCCCCGCCTTCGTGGACACCTGCCGCAGACGCCAGCATGTGGAGGAAGGCGTACGCGATGCCCATCACGTCACGGGTCCGGATCCCGTCATCGGTTCCAACTATTTCGATATCTGCATGCTCATGGATTACTGGGGCCCCGAACGCCTCAATCACCACACCGAGGCTACCACTGCCCTTTACGGTGCCCGCGAATGCGCCCGCATACTCTGCCAGGAAGGCGTTGACAGGGCCGTCGCCAGACACAGGCTGCACGGCGACGCTATGCTGGCCGGCATCACGGCCATGGGGCTCAAACCCTTTGGTGACATCCGCCACAAGATGAACAACGTCCTCGGCGTCGTCATTCCCGAAGGCATTGACGGCGAAAAGGTGCGCGCCATGCTGCTGGCCGATTTCGGCATCGAAATCGGATCCTCCTTCGGTCCCCTCAAAGGCCGCATCTGGCGCATCGGCACCATGGGCTACAACGCCCGCAGAGACTGCGTGCTGCTCACTCTGGCGGCCCTCGAAGCCGTCCTGAGCCGCCTCGGTATGAAACTCCCCCACGGTGTCGCCCTCAGCGCCGCCTGGGACTGGTACGACAGCCACGAACAGGCATCCCGCCCGTAAGAACAAACCCGGCCGCTTTCCGGCCGGGGAGGCGATTATGTCAGTACAGTACATTCTCAAAGGAACACCCGACCGCATCATGGCCCGCCTGAAGGAACTCTCGCTGGTCACGGACGTGCCGGGGCAGATAAC
>ENA-ORSI01002509-ORSI01002509.1-human-gut-metagenome-genome-assembly--contig:-NODE-2509-length-13100-cov-5.048064_pt1 | contig 13100 bp, 12 predicted proteins | sample MGYA00242187_ERZ509154 | MGnify/ENA primary metagenome ERZ509154 (study PRJEB26280, sample SAMEA2338627) | human gut metagenome | biome: human gut; feature: human-associated habitat; material: faeces...
GGAAGTGGTTCTTTCATTCTGACTGGTGAGGGTGCCAACGGAAAATCAACTCTGTTGGATGCCTTGAAAAACCTGATGGGTGATGGGAACATTGCTTCACTTGACCTGAAGGAACTGGGGGACAGATTCAAAACCGCTGAACTGTTTGGGAAGCTGGTGAACATTGGTGATGATATTGGTTCTGACTATATCGCCAATGTAGCCGTATTCAAGAAGCTGGTCAAAGACGCCGGACTGGAGTCTCAATTCGAGATTGACTCGGCTGGATTAATCAATTATCACGAGGGCGAGATGGCCGATCCTCGAATGCGGGCACACGCCATCCGGCGAGGTTACCAACTTGATTCCATCTCCCGACCGATCCGAGAGCGCGACTTCTACGATTTCGATCTGATCATTGGCATGGACGACCGAAACATAGACGAATTGAAACGCCGGGCTCCCGACCTGGAGACAATGGAAAAGGTCCATCAAATGACCGAGTACTCACGCAACAAACTTTACGATCACGTGCCTGATCCCTATTACAGCGGTGCCGAAGGATTCGAGCTGGTACTCGACCTATTGGAAGACGCTTGCGGCGGGTTACTCGAAGATTTAACGGCCTAAGGCTTCTTGAGATCCGGGTAACTGACACGCGTATGGAACATTGTCTTCAGCTTGTCGGTAAAGATAGTCTTGATCGCCTCCACATCCTTGAAGGTCAACGGAGCGTTCTTCAAGAGACCGTCGGCGATCTGGCTATCGATGATCTTATTCACCAATGCGCTGATGCTCTCTTCCGTATGCTCTTTCAAGCTTCGAGAAGCGGCCTCGACGGAATCCGCCATCATCAAGATAGCGGTCTCCTTCGTGAATGGGTTCGGTCCCGGATAAGTAAACAGCTCCTCATTAATCTCCCGATCCGGATATTTATTCTTGAATGAATTATAGAAGAATTTCGCCTTGCCACGACCATGATGGGTACGGATGAAATAGATAATCGCTTTCGGCAAGTTGGCCTTTTCGGCGATCTTCACGCCATCATTCACATGGTTGATAATAATCTGGGCACTTTGGTCGAACGCCAACGACTCATGCGGATTGACGCTCGATTGGTTTTCCGTAAAGAAGGCGGGATTGGCCATCTTTCCAATATCATGATAAAGCGCTCCCGTACGAACCAACTGGGTATTGGCGCCAATCTTATCCGCCGCAGCAGAAGCGAGGATCGAAACCTGCAAAGAATGCTGGAACGTTCCGGGGCAAGTTTCCGACAACTTTTTCAAGATCGGCGTATTGATACTCGATAACTCTACCAAAGTAATATTCGAGACATAACCGAACGTCTTCTCCAACAGGTAGACCAATATATAAGAGAAGGTCAACAGAATAAAATTGATACCGAAGTAAAGCAACATCAGCCAATTGATCTTCTGCAAATCACCTTCCTGATAAAGCGTGATGCCGAGATAAACCAGGACATAAGCCAGGAAAACAAGGAAAGCGGAACGGATCAACTGCGAACGTTCACTCAAATCCTTCAAGCTAAAGGTAACCACCATACCGGCGATCAACTGCATCGTCAGAAACTCATGAGGGAAAGGCACCATCAAGGCACAAATCAGAGAGATGACCATATGCAGGAACAACGCCGTACGCGAATCAAAGAATGTACGGACCACAATGGGCACGATAGCTAGCGGTATGATATAAACATTGAAAAGGCTGTAAGTGACACACAGCTCCGTAACAACACAACTCACAAAAAGGCATAGCGTCATGAAAAGCACGCTGCGTTTGTTATGGAAAATCTTCAACCGGAACGACCAAAGATAAAGCCAGAAACAGGAGACAAAGCCAAATATCAAAACCAACAAGCCAACAATAATAATGCTTTGCCGCTGTTGCCCGCCCGTCTTAGCCTCATGGATCGTCTTCAATGAGCGAAGGACATTGTAAGTATGGTTATCCACAATCTCACCCCGGTCGACAATACGCTCACCCGCTTGCACCATGCCACTGGCGACAGAGATATTCCGCAGCATCTCCTCCTTTACCTTCTCGCTCGTACTTGGCTCATAGGTTACATTCTCTATCAAATAATTATTGATATCACAATCCTGAAGCAACCGCTTATCCAAATAAGAGGGACAATTATCGATGATAAACTCATAAGCGCTCTTGACCATAAAGAAGTCACTCGTATATTGCATACGAGCCACACTGTTCTCCAGCAGATGGACATAATCATAATGTTCCTCTTTCAAACGCTCATAATCGGCAGTCGAGACAATTCCCTGATCATACAACTGTGTCAACGACTTCTCGATGTAACTCTTATAGGAAGGCGTCAACTTCAAATCAAACTTATTCTGGTAATCGCGCTGGAATTCCTCTATCTTCTCCATCTGGATCTCCTTGTTCAGTCGATAATAAGGACGGAACGCCTTTAACACACTGTCCTTTTCTACCTTGATCTCCTCATCCGTCTTATAGATCGGAAAATCAGAAGGCGCTGTCAGCAAACCATACTTCCAGGGCTTACCTTCATAAAACTGATAACGGAACTTTCCCTCGCGAGGGAAAAAATAGGCGATAAACAACGCCGCTATGATAAAATAGGCGGCAGTCGGGATATGGTAATTATTCAATTTCATGCTGCTAATCCGTTTATGGGCCGAAATGTACGAAAAGTTTACGTAAAGAGAAAAAAAAGGCCTAATTTTGCGCCCATTATACATCTTAGATAAAGTAATCAAGAATTATGTCTGAAAGAAAAGTAAGAGTTCGTTTCGCTCCCAGCCCAACGGGAGCGTTGCATATTGGCGGAGTCCGTACGGCATTGTATAACTACCTGTTCGCCAAGCAACATGGTGGAGATTTGATTTTACGTATCGAGGATACCGACTCTCAACGTTTCGTGCCCGGCGCCGAAGATTACATCATTGAGGCACTCACTTGGCTGGGTATCCGGTTCGACGAGGGCGTCGGCTTCGGAGGCAACTACGGTCCTTACCGCCAAAGCGAACGCCGCGATATCTATAAGAAATATGTCAACCAACTCCTGGAATCCGGTCATGCCTACATCGCGTTCGACACGCCGGCTGAGCTGGAGGAAAAACGCAAGACAATTCCTAACTTCCAATACGACGCGTCGACTCGTCAGCAAATGCGTAACTCTTTGACCCTGTCTAAAGAGGAGGTCGACCAACTGATCGCCGACGGCCATCAATATGTCGTACGGGCCAAGATCGAGCCGAATGAGAATATTCATGTGAACGACCTGATCCGTGGTGAGGTCGTCATCAACTCATCCATCCTTGATGATAAGGTCCTGTACAAATCAGCAGACCAACTGCCGACTTACCATTTGGCAAATATCGTCGACGACCATCTGATGGAGGTTACACACGTTATCCGTGGTGAGGAGTGGTTACCGAGCGCACCATTGCACGTGCTGCTCTATCGTTTCTTCGGTTGGGAAGAGACAATGCCTCGTTTCGCTCACCTCTCCTTGTTACTGAAGCCGGAAGGCAACGGCAAGCTGAGCAAGCGCGACGGCGACCGTCTGGGCTTCCCTGTCTTCCCGCTCGAATGGCATGATCCCAAAACGGGAGATGTCTCTTCGGGTTATCGCGAGAGCGGTTATTTCCCCGAGGCGGTTGTCAACTTCCTCGCCCTTTTGGGTTGGAACCCAGGTAATGACCAGGAGGTCATGAGCATGGACGACCTAATCCGTCTCTTCGACCTGTCTCGTTGTGGCAAGAGCGGAGCCCGTTTCGATTATGAGAAGGGCAAATGGTTCAACCATCACTACCTGCAAGAGAAGAGCAATTCCGAAATCGCGGACCTGTTCTTACCGATTGTTGAGAGCCACGGTATCCAGACCACCCACGAGTATGTCGAGAAGGTTGTCGGCATGATGAAGAGCCGTGTCAACTTCGTCAAGGAGTTGTGGGATCTCTGCTCTTTCTTCTTCATCGCTCCGGAGACTTACGACGAGAAGACACGCAAGAAACGTTGGAAAGAGGACTCGGCTGCCCAATTGACGGAGTTCATCGAGCAATTGCGCAAGCGTGAGCCGTTCGACGTGGAAGGTACGGAAAACGAGTGCAAAGCATGGATCGAGAGCAAAGGCTATCATTTAGGTAATATCATGAACGCCGCTCGTCTTGCCTTAGTTGGCGAGGGTAAAGGACCCGGCATTTTCGATATCACAGAAGCACTGGGCAAAGAGGAGTCCATCCGCCGTATCCAACGGGCGATCGAGATCCTGAAATAAGCCGAAAGAACGTGATCATGTACAGTATCGCTATACATATTTATGCGTTGATCATCGAGTTGATCGCTCCTTTCCACAAGAAAGCGAGGTTGTTGCGCCTGGGACAATGGCGCACCAACTCGATTCTTCGCGAGAAGATCGACCGCAATGCCCGTTATATCTGGTTCCATGCCTCATCGCTGGGAGAGTTTGAGCAAGGCCGACCGATGATTGAGCGGATCAAGGCACAGCATCCGGAATACAAGATACTGCTCACCTTCTTCTCGCCCTCCGGCTATGAAGTTCGGAAGAACTATGAGGGAGCCGACGTGATCTGTTACCTGCCGTTCGATACGCCTTGGCGTGTCCATAAGTTCTTGAGACTGGCTAATCCGGCGATTGCCGTCTTTATTAAATATGAGTTCTGGGGTAATTATCTCCATGAGTTATACAAACGAGGTATCCCGACTTATATTATCTCAGCCATTTTCCGGCCCGACCAGCTGTTCTTCCAATGGTATGGCAAGCCTTACCGAAAGATGCTTCATTATTTTACCCACCTTTTCGTCCAGGACGAACGATCGGTAAAATTGCTGGCGGAATTTGGGATCAAGAATGTCACCCTTACGGGCGATACTCGTTTCGACCGGGTGCTTGAGGTACGGGCTAAGGCTCGTGAGCTGCCGACTGTGGAAAGCTTCACGAACGACGGGAAAGGAAGACGAGTACTCGTGGCAGGCAGTTCCTGGCCACAGGATGAGACGCACCTTATCCCCTATTTCAACGAGCATCCGGAACTGAAGCTGATCATTGCCCCGCATGAGATCCACCGTGAGCACTTGATGGCGATCGAGGCGATGCTGAAACGACCGTTCGTCCGCCTGTCGGAGGCACACGACAAGAACCTGGCCGACTATGACTGCCTGATCGTGGACGAGATGAGCATGGTGGACGTGCAGCTGCTATGGTCCCTGCTCAGGGCTACGCGGGCTGGTACGCGGCTCATTATGGTAGGCGACGCGGATCAGCTGCCATCGGTAGGCGCCGGCAACGTGCTGAGGGACATCATAGCTTCGGAGACGGTGCCCGTGGTTCGTCTGACGGAAATCTACCGGCAGGGCGGCCGCAGCGCCATAGTCACCAACGCCCACAGGATAAACAACGGCCAGCCTCCCATACTTCACGGCGAGGAGGAATTCGGGTTCGAGCAGATAGACTCGGCGGAGGACATACTGCGGCGGCTTACGGCGCTGTGCTCCGGCAAGGTAAGCAAGCTGGGCGCAGCGGATCCGTTGAAGGATATACAGGTGCTGTCACCTATGAAAAAAGGCGCGCTTGGAGTGCGCAATATAAATCTCCGCCTACAGGAGGCTCTAAATCCGCCAGCACATAAGAAGCACGAGCGAAAATACGGCGAGACGGTATTCCGTGAGGGCGACAAGGTTATGCAGGTGAAGAACGACTACCGCATGAGCTGGAAGAGGGCGCGGCGGGGCAGGCCGGACGAGCTTGGGGAGGGGGTATATAACGGCGACCTCGGCACCATAATGAGCATAGACTTATATGAGCAGACGGTGGACGTGCTCTTTGACGACGAGCGTGAGGCGCTGTACGAGTTCAGCCAGCTTGAGGAATTGGAGCTTGCATACTGCATATCCATACACAAGAGCCAGGGCAGCGAGTTTCCGGTGGTGATATTGCCTCTCGCGGGAGGCCCGCCTATGCTTATGACCAGGAACCTTCTTTATACGGCGGTCACGCGGGCGCGAAAGGCGGTATATATAATAGGCCATGAGGAGTGTCCCGCGCAGATGGTGGCCAACAATCAGGTTAAGCAGCGCTACAGCGCCCTTGCGGCATTCATGCGGGCGGACAGGGGGCTGCAATGAAGCTGCTGGACGTGTTCCTGAATGCGTTGTACCCTGAGGGTGTAGCCTGCCTGCTCTGCAACAGAAACGCAAGGCTGGACAGGCGCGGCTTATGCGAGAAGTGCAGGGAGAGCATAGACCTGGCGGCGGAGATACATATTGACGGCGTGATATCCGGGGCTGTGGCGGCCATGGCATATAACGACGCCGCGGCACAGCTCATACACGGATTCAAGTATGGCAACAGGAGGTACATGGGCCGAGGCCTGGCGGGAGGGATCGATCTGCCGGGAAATTGGAATATAGACGCTGCAGTGCCTGTGCCGTTGCACCCTAAAAGGGAAAAGGAACGAGGCTATAACCAGAGCATGATACTCGCCGAGGAGCTGGGCAGACGATATGATATACCGGTGCGGCCAAGGCTTTTGAAACGCATAAGATATACGGAAATGCAGTCCATGACTGCCGGGAGGGACAGGCGCGAAAACGTCCGGGGCGCCTTCCGGGCGAGGGAATGCAAGGGCAGAAATATATTGCTGGTGGACGACGTCATAACCACCGGCAGCACGATGGAGGAATGCGCAATTGCGCTGAAAAACGCCGGCGCGGGTAAGATATACTGCGCGGCCGCGGCGTATGCGGGCCATGGCGAGGGAGAATAGGATGAGCAACAGATTTTGCAGAACAGAGATAATGCTGGGGGCTGACGCCATGGAAAGGCTGAAAAATGCCTCCGTGGCGGTATTCGGCGTGGGCGGCGTAGGCGGCTTTGCAGCTGAGGGCATAGTAAGAAGCGGCATAGGCAGCATAACGCTGGTGGACGACGACGTGGTAGCAGAAAGCAATCTCAACCGGCAGATAATCGCGCTTACTTCCACAATTGGCCGGCCAAAGGTGAGCCTTATGGCAGCGCGGGCGCGGGATATAAACCCGGACGTAATGATCGACGAGCGGATTATGCGGTATGACGAATCTACTGCGGAAAGCTTTGACTTTACAAAATACGACTATATAGTCGATGCTATTGATTCCGTCACATCAAAGCTCATACTCATTGAGCGGGCCAAGGCTGCGGGAGTGCCGATAATATCCTGCATGGGCGCGGGGAATAAGCTGGACCCTACGGCGTTTCAGGTGGCAGATATAAGCGAGACCTCAGTCTGCCCCCTCGCACGCGTGGTGCGGCGGGAGCTGAAAAAGCGGGGCATAGTGCGCGGAGTGAAGGTTGTATATTCCAAGGAGCCTGCCATATTCCCTGAGGACGGCAGCGAGAAGATACTGCCGGGAAAGCACCGCACCACGGGCAGCATAGCCTTTGTGCCTTCGGTTGCGGGCATGATAATTGCCGGCACAGTGGTAAGGGATATCGCAGGGGTATAATAGGGTGCAAAACAGCCCATACTTGACATAGAGGTAGAATAATTATGAAACTCACCGTATTGGGGCGGCACGGCCCATTTCCCGCGCCGGGAGGCGCCTGCTCGGGGTATCTCATAGAGGCGGGAGATACAAAGCTCTGCGTAGATCTTGGCAGCGGCACCCTTGGCAACCTGAGGAATATACTGCCGGGGCTGAAGCTGGACGGCATATTGCTTTCGCACCTCCACAGCGACCATATGTCCGATATGCTGGTATTGCGCTATGCGCTTACGCAGCTCAGCGCCAAGGGGACGGAGATAGAATTGCCAATGACGGTGGTAGCGCCTGAAACGCCGGAGGTAGAGTTCAGGCAGCTTGCCTCTTCCGGGGTTTTCGAGATGGTACACGCCAAGGCGGGGCTGAAGCTGCGCTTCGGGGAGGTGACTGTGACGCTTTACAGCTCGGCTCACCCGGTGGAAACCTACGCCTTCGATATAGAGCACAAGGGCAAGCGCATATTCTATACCGGTGACACGGGCATGTACACAGAACTGGTCCGCCAGTGCATGGGGGCGGATATACTGCTTGCGGATGCCTGCTTCCTGGATGGGGAAAAGCCGGGCGAGAACGCCCCGCACCTTACCGCCGGGGAGGCGGGGAAGGTAGCCAAAGAGGCGGGTGTGGGGCAGCTCATCTGCACCCATATATGGGGCGGCCGGGACATGGCCGGTGAGATACTTACGGAAGCCCGAAGGCAGTTCCCCAATACCCTTGTAGCGGAAGAAATGCACGAATATTTTGTATAAGGATAAAGACCGTAATAATTATTTATCTCCGCGGAAAACTAAAGAAAAAAGGAGATATGCTTATGACGAGAAAGACCGCCGCGTGGCTGATAGCATGCGCCGCACTGATAATAGGGCTTGCGGTGATAATGATAGCTGCCCTTGCAAAGGACAGGAAGCCCTCAGCGGATACTGCACGGTTTGTGATCCAAAATGAGTTCAGGGCGCAGGGTAAAGACCTGACGCCCTGATATTTTATTTGATTATTCGTCCTGGTCCTGCTCGCTGTCCGGAACATGTATGCCGGCTACGGCATCAACGGGGAGCGAGAACATTACGGTATGGGCGGGGGACTTTACGCCAGCCTTATTCATTATGGCACTCATTATGTCATTGCGCTTGTCTGCGCTTGCCACTATGTACACCACGTCCTTCTCCTCGGCAATGGATACTCCGAAAAACTTTGCCCGGGACTCGTTTAATGCACCCTTGGCCCGGACTATTGTACCGCCGGTGGCTCCCGCCTCGCGGGCCGCGTCCATTACCATGCCGGTATGTCCCTGCTCGGTAATTGCAACTATAAGAGAATGTTTGGCTTCCTTCATGTATTTCACCTCGTTTCCGATGATAGTGTCCTCAGTATAAAGGTACCTAAGCGCCGACGCACCGCCTATGCATTCAAGACTGATAAAATAGGCGATGCCGTTGTTTGGCGCATCTATGTGCATCTCTGTGCGCAGGTGCCTGAGTATGCGGGGACGCAGGGCGGAGGGCAGCACACAGTGCAGCATTACCTTCTCCTTACGCTCAAGCCCGAGCATATCGAGAAGCTTTTTACGCGCTGAGCCCTCGCAGAGCGATCCCAATACCACACCTGCGCCGTTTCGCTGGAAAAAATCTATGTAATCCTGATCCTGATCGCGCCGCACTATGGCGGTTATCATACTGTATCCGTTCATTCTTTTTCCTCCTCGAAAACGATGATGACGTCTTTATCGCTTTCATGAAGCTCGTCTGCCTGATCCGCCTTCAACGCCTTGGCGGTCTTGAACTTATAATAGAGTCCCAACAGCTGTATGGTGATGAGCGGCGTCATCGCTACCATTGCTACCACGCCGAAGGCGTCCTGAGCTACATTGCCACCCACGGATATGCAAAGCCCCATGGCGAGAGGCAGCAGGAATGTGGCGGTCATAGGTCCGGAGGCTACTCCGCCGGAGTCAAATGCTATGGCGGTGAACACCGGGGGCACGAAGAAGCTTAGCAGCAGCGCCATGCCGTAGCCCGGCCCCAGCAGCCACATTATGGGCAGCCCCGTAAGCACCCTGAGCATGGAAAGCCCTACGGATATGGCCACGCCTATGGAAAGGCTGAGGCTCATGGCTTTCTGGGGTATAGCTCCCTCCGTCATTTCGGCCACCTGACGGTTCAAAACGTGAACGGCAGGCTCCGCGGCGACTATGAAGTAGCCCAGCAGCATACCTATGGGCACGATTATCCAATTGTAGGGAAGCTGGCCTATGAGTTCGCCCAACATATTACCTACAGGCATAAAGCCGACGTTGGCTCCTGTAAGGAAGAATACCAGACCAAGGTAGGTATATGCAAGACCTATGCAGATTCTTATTATCTCACTAAGGCCGAGGCGGCAACTTGGTATCTGAAAAACGGCAAATATGCAGACTATAGGCAGGAAGGCTTCGGCCACTTCCTTAAAGTAGCCTGGGAAGGCGTCGGAAAAGAGCTTCCACAGCTCAAGAGAATTGGTTATATCGGGCACTACTACGGGAGAATACGCGCCGCCCTCCGAACTGAACAGCAGCCCCAGCACCAACACGGCGATGATAGGGCCTACAGAGCTGAGAGCTACCAGGCCGAAGCTGTCTTCGCCTGCATGGCTGTCGCTTCGGACAGAGGCGACGCCCACGCCCAGCGCCATTATAAATGGCACCGTCATAGGCCCGGTGGTGACTCCGCCGGAATCGAAGGCGGTGGAGAGAAAGTCCTTTGGAACGAACGCCGCAAGTGCAAATACCGCCACGTAAAGCCCTATGAGGAGATAATTCAGCGGCAGCCGGAAAAATATACGCAGCATTGCGAGCACTAAGAATATGCCTACGCCTATGGCTACCGACCATATTATGGCTTGATTAGGAATATTTGGCACCTGCTGGGCAAGCACCCTGAGGTCGGGCTCCGATACCGTGATGAATATGCCTACCGCAAGGCTGACTACGATTATCAGGATAAGCTTTTTTGAATGTGAAACGACCGCGCCTATGTGCTCGCCTATTCTGGACATCGCCATATCCGCGCCCATGGAGAACAGTCCCATGCCGATTATAAGAAGGCACGCGCCTACTATGAAGGCCAGCATAACGCTGCTGGGTACGGGGACGACCATAAAGCACAACAGGAATATAACGGCAGTAACCGGCAGCACGGATTTGAGCGATTCGCTCAGCTTTTCGGGGAGGATGGTTCTTAATATGTTTTTCACAGGGGAGAGAAACACGTCCCTTCTCAAATTTTCGCAGGTGGCAAAGAAAAAAAGTATTATTGCTTACTTGATAATTGTAGCTTATATGTACCCCTGGCACAAGCCAAAAACACAAAAGTTCACCTTATATTTTCCTTTTAACGGCGAATTTGACGGTTTGTTAACGCTATGAGGAAACAACATCCAGCTTAACTCCAGAATAAAAGCATGGGCGCGGCGCAGACTACATAATAAAAAGATATGTTGCAGAGGTATTGTTTATATGAAAGGCATTTCACAAAGGGTGATGCTGCCCCAAAGCGATCTGCTGCCCAAGGAGGGCACGAGAGGGGCGGAGATACGTTACAGGGAGTACGTGCCAAAGGAACACCTGAGCAGGGAGGAGAGAGCTGATGGCCAATGAAAAGAAAACGCCGGAGCAGGCAAGGTATCAGAAGCTGGTAAAGGAGCGCATGCCCAAGAGCCGGACACTTTCTCAGTGTATCAGGGCGTTTATATCCGGCGGCATAATATGCTGCATAGGGCAGCTTATGCGCAACTGGGCGCAGCAGGGCATGGGACTGGACGAAAAGGGAACAGCGGCGTTCACGGCTATAGTGATGGTATTCCTTGGGGCGACGCTTACCGGCATAGGCGTGTACGATAAGATAGGCGAATGGTCTGGCGCGGGTTCCATAGTTCCTATAACCGGCTTCGCCAATTCCATCGTCTCACCCGCCATGGAGTTTAAACGCGAAGGCTTCATAACCGGTACCGCCGCAAAGCTTTTTACAATAGCCGGCCCTGTGCTGGTTTACGGCGTGGGCAGCTCGGTGATAGTGGGCCTTTTGAGCCTGCTGTTCAAATAGGAGGACGCATGGCGGATATACTGAACAATATGATACCCGTAAAGCGCGCCGGAAGGCAGACGGTGCTGTTTTCCAACCCTCCGGCGATAATAAGCTCGGCTACCGTTGTAGGCCCAATGGAGGGCAAGGGGCCGCTGGGGCCATACTTTGATATGGTGCTCAAGGACGATACCTGGGGCGAGGACAGCTGGGAGAAGGCGGAACGCAAAATGTTCGAGCACACTGTAAGGGGGGCGATGGACAAGGTGAACCTCCAAAGCGGCGGCGTGGACTGCCTGCTGGGCGGCGACCTTCTGAACCAGATAATCTCAGCAAACTTTGCGGCCAGAGAACTGAAATTGCCGTTCTTAGGCCTGTATGGTGCCTGCTCTACCATGGCGGAATCACTCCTCATAGGCAGTATGCTCATAGACGGAGGGTATGCCGGCAGGGTGGCCTGCATAGCTACCAGCCATTTTTCCACCGCCGAAAGGCAGTACCGCAACCCTCTGGAGATGGGTGGCCAGACTACGCCGACGGCACAGCGCACAGTGACCGGCGCAGGCTGCAGCATAGCCGCAAATCCGACTCTGGAAGGCGACAGACTGTATGGCAATGTATTCGTAACTGCGGGTACGATAGGCAAGGTTACGGATCTCGGCATCACCGATGTCAACAATATGGGAGCTGCAATGGCGCCTGCAGCGGTGGACACGCTGACAGCGCACCTTAGCGATACCGGTAGGGGAGTAATGGACTATGATTTGATAGTGACCGGCGACCTCGGAAGATTCGGCAGCGAGATGTTCAGGGAGCTGTGCCTGCAAAACGGAATAGACGTGGGCAACAGGCACCTTGACTGCGGTAACCTGATATTCTCCGGGGAGCAGAAGGTGGACTGCGGAGGCAGCGGCTGTGGCTGCTGTGCAAGCGTGCTTAACGCATACCTGCTTGAGCGCATAGAAAAGGGCGATCTGAGGCGCATATTCTTCATGGCGACGGGGGCGTTGCTGAGCCCTACCAGCAGCATGCAGAACGACAGCATACCCGGCATAGCCCACGGTATAGTGCTGGAAAGGAAGTAAACATGGATTATCTCTGGGCATTTGTGATAGGAGGCGGAATATGCGTCATAGGTCAGCTTTTGATAAGCCTGACAAGGCTCACAGCGGCGCGTATACTGGTGATTTTCGTAACGGCAGGCGTGGTGCTTACGGCGCTGGGACTGTATGAACCGTTGGTAAAGCTTGCGGGGGCCGGAGCCACTGTGCCGCTCACCGGCTTCGGTTACGCTCTCGGCAACGGAGCCATAGAGGCGGCAAAGGAGAGCGGCGTAATAGGCGCCTTTACCGGCGGCATAACAGCCACGGCGGGAGGCGTTGCGGCGGCAATAGTGTTCGGCTACCTCAATGCGCTGCTATTCACCCCGAAAACAAAAATGTGACATAAAAATAAATCCCCCGAATAGACGGGTGTCCGTAAAACAGTTAATCCTCCGTATGGCTTAGACCATGCGGA
>ENA-ORSI01002522-ORSI01002522.1-human-gut-metagenome-genome-assembly--contig:-NODE-2522-length-13047-cov-2.272706_pt1 | contig 13047 bp, 10 predicted proteins | sample MGYA00242187_ERZ509154 | MGnify/ENA primary metagenome ERZ509154 (study PRJEB26280, sample SAMEA2338627) | human gut metagenome | biome: human gut; feature: human-associated habitat; material: faeces...
CGCAAGGCCAACCAGACATATAAGTTTAAACCGATTCATTCCAATATCCATCTATTTTTCAACCGATAACCAAAAGGAGGAATCTCTATTTATTCCCATTTAACGAGCCGCCTCAACTACTGGATAACCCGGTTTCACGGGAACGGTCTTATCATCCATAGCCGCATTAAGAGCCAACCAAGCCACCATAGCGGCATCAACCGTCAAGTCACTCAAAGACAGGCGCTCATAAGTATCCATAACCGTGTGGTAAGTCCGGTCATATTCCAACTCATCCTGGATAAACTGGAAAGCGGGCAAACCATAACGTATGAACGAGAGATGATCCGTGCCACTCGTCTTACGTAACGTCAGGGTCGTGAACCCTAATGACTCCAAAGCCTTACCCCATTCCTTAAAGAAAGGAACCGCCGCGTCATTCTCCTCCAAATAAATGCCCCGGAAACGACCAGAACCATTATCCATATTCAAATAAAGAGCGAAATCCTCAAAGCCGGACAGTTTCTTGTTCTTCTCGGCATCATACAAATAACGCTTAGCGTAACCACGTGAACCATAAAGGCCCTGTTCCTCGCCACCCCACAAGGCGATACGGATCGTTCGCCGTGGAGAAACCCCTAAAGCCTTGATAATACGCATCGCCTCCATCATGACAATACAACCCGACGCATTGTCGGCACCACCTGTTCCACCATGCCAAGAGTCGAGATGTGCCCCGATCAAAACCACCTCATCCTTCAATTTCGGGTCTGTTCCCGGAATCTCGGCGATAACGTTGTTGATCTTCTGGTTATCAGTAAAGACGTTCTTGATCTCCAGCGCCATCTTAACAGGCTCACCCTTTGTCAACATACGCACCATACGCCCATGATCCTCAATCGGAAGCACAACCTCGGGCAATGGCTCCGGATCGCCTACCTTATATTGCACCCCACGAGAACTCGGGACATTGAAGGTACCGCTTCCCGAAACAACAGCCACGACATTCTCCTGACGAAGCATATCCGTGATCGCCTGCTGCAACTTACGTGCGGCCTGCCAATCGATACCTCCCCGACGCCGTGGTGCTCTCGGACGAGGATCGAGCGCCAACTCTTCCAACTCCTCTTCCGTATAACGGCTAGCCAAAGGCTCAAACGACATCTCATAAGTCTGTTGAACAGGCATTAGGACAATCTTTCCAGCCAGTTTTCCCTTATATTTTTCCAAATCAGCTTCCTTCTCCACCTCAAGAGCCACACATTCGGCCTCAACCAAACCATTCGTACTACCCGACCATGCTTTTGGATTCGCGGCGAAAGCACAATAATAGGGCGCCGTCATCGCGGCATAAACCTTCTCGTTGTCCCATCCGCCTTTAGCGAAATCATAAGCGAATTCCGCACGTGGATTGGTCAACCCCATCTCTCCCAGCTTATCGATAACCATCTTCTCCGATCGCAGTTTCATTTTCGAGGCCGCCAACCGTGGTCCTAAATCATCCGTCATAAATTGCGCCAACTCCTCAACATGGGAATTGTTGAACGCCTCATTCTTGACCCGAAAGGCCATCTCTTTCGACAAACTCGTTTGCGCATACGATGTTGCCGTCATCAACAGACCGGCGAACAACGGCGCCATCATAATCATCCTTCTCTTCATAACTATTCTATTTGAATACCAAAACTTCCAATCCTATCAAGGAATAAAAAATTAACATTTAGCAAAGGACTGAAATTTCATTTTATCATTTCAATGCTTAATGAAATTTCATTTCGGCGCCAAAAATATCGATTATAAACCAAAATAGAAACAATATCTTGTGATATTAACATAATATTCACAAATACCCCGCTAAAGATCCTGTCAAGAAAGAGAACATGTCCTTTGCGAAAAACAATCAATCACCATAACACTTCTCCTCATAATAAATCCAATCGGCACCTTCATCAAAACAGGAATATCCAACAAGAGTCATCTCCAAAATCATAAATCACTATAAAACAATATCTAATCAATAGAAGTACGCAAAACATGACCGATTAGGCCTCCTTATCCAGACCATATAATCTTTATCTATTATTCAAATTAGCCATTATCTTCGCGAAAGAAACATATTAATACCATGAAACTAGAGAAAGAAAAAGAGGAACAATACGGAAAACAGATCCTGGTAATCGGTAGCTCAAATACCGATATGGTAATCAAGGCACGACATTTGCCTCGCCCTGGCGAGACCATATTAGGTGGGACATTCCTGATGAATCCGGGCGGTAAAGGCGCAAACCAAGCCGTCGCCGTTGCCCGATTAGGCGGACAAGTCTCCTTTATCTGTAAAACCGGCAATGACATTTTCGGACATCAGTCCCAACAACTGTTCGAGGAAGAGGGAATCGATACGACCTTTCTCTTCTCAGACCTGGAAAATCCCTCGGGAGTAGCCCTGATTACGGTCGATGACAATGCGGAAAACTGTATTGTTGTCGCCTCGGGAGCTAACGCGAATCTATTACCTGCCGATTTGAAAAAGGCAGATGAGGCTATTGAACGGGCCGACCTTTTACTCATGCAATTGGAAATCCCAATGGCCAGCATCGAATATGCGGCCAGGAAAGCGGCCTCTCTTGGTAAACAGGTCATTCTCAATCCGGCACCGGCATCCCCACTTTCCGCGGATTTGTTACGTGATCTTTATCTGATCACCCCAAACGAAACCGAAGCTGAAGCCATATCCGGCATAAAGATTACCGACCTCGACTCAGCGGGACAAGCCGCGGAAGCGATCGCCCGCCAAGGGGTTCGTAACGTCATCATCACATTAGGCGCAAAAGGAGCCCTAATCCACTCAAATGGTCAACAGGAACTCGTGCCGGCCTATCCGGTCAAAGCCGTCGATACGACCGCCGCAGGAGACGTGTTCAACGGAGCATTAGCCGTAGCGATCGCTGAAGGCCGCTCACTCGTTGAGGCGGTCCGGTTTGCCTGCAAGGCTTCCGCCATATCAGTCGGACGGGCTGGAGCCCAATCCTCTGTGCCCTACCGTAATGAAGTGGACATTTTCTAGAACAAACTGAATATTAATTCCTAAACAGATATCATTATGAAAAAAATCTCGCGCTACGCATTAGCGGCATTATCCATCCTGACTCTTGGGAGTTCCTGCTCTGAGCAGCCCTCAACCCCAACAGGACAAACAATCCCCGAAAGCATTACCATCTCCACCGAAACATTGATGGACAAGATCAAAGGTGGCTGGGCAGGCCAAACCATCGGCTGTTCTTGGCCCGACTGAGTTCAAATACAACGGCACCATGATCCAGGACTACGTTCCCATTGCTTGGCCCGACGGTTATATCAAATGGTGGTACGAGAACGTCCCCGGCCTTTATGACGATGTTTATATGGACCTGACCTTCGTCGACGTATTCGATCGTCTCGGACTCGACGCGCCAGTCGACTCGTTTGCCATGGCGTTCGCCAAAGCCAAATATCCTTTATGGCATGCCAATCAAGCCGCTAGATATAACATCCTGCAAGGCATCATGCCGCCCGAGTCAGGCCATTGGCTGAACAACCCACACGCCAACGACCTGGATTACCAGATCGAGGCCGATTACGCCGGCCTGATGGCACCCGGTATGCCTAATGCCGCCTCCGAGATCTCCGACAAGATTGGTCATATCATGAACTATGGCGACGGCTGGTACGGTGGCGTTTATGTAGGCGCGATGTACGCCCTGGCCTTTATTACCGACGATATCGAACTTATCGCGACCGAGGCATTAAAGACCATTCCGAAAGAAAGCGACTATTACAAATGCATGAGCGACGTAATCGCTTGGCACAAAGCCTATCCTGAAGACTGGAAACGCACATGGTTCGAGTGTGAGAAAAAATGGAGTTCCGACATAGGTTGCCCGGATGGCGTTTATGTTCCGTTCAACATCGATGCGACCATCAATAGCGCCTATATCCTGATCGGCCTGCTTTATGGCGATGGCGATTTCGAGAAGACCATGGATATCGCGACCCGCTGTGGACAAGACTCAGACTGTAACCCGGCCTCTGCCGCTGGTATCCTGGGAACAATCCTGGGTTATAAACAGATTCCCGAACGTTGGATGAAGAACCTGAGGGAAGTAGAATCGATGGATCTGGCCTTTACCAATATCTCCTTGAACAAGGCCTATCAGATGAGTTATGACCAAGCGCTTCAGATGATCCAAAGAAATGGTGGCTCGGTAGCCGACGACAAGATCACCATCCAGTGCCAAAAACCGGTTGCCGTCCGTTACGAGAAGGCATTCGAAGGCATGTATCCTAAAGAGAAAGTGGCAGTCAACAAACCTTTAAAAGAGGTTGGAGAATTATCATTCGAGGGAAATGGCGCGGTCTTCAAGGGTTATGTCCAAGCCAAAGACGAACATTATGTCGCCAAAGTCGAGATGTATATCGATGGCCAATTGGTCGAGACCGCAAACTTGCCGGCCTCTTTTGCCGAGCGTCGCCATGAGCTGTTCTGGAAATACCTATTACCGGAAGGCAAGCATACGGCAACCTTTAAATGGCTGAACCCGACTGCGGACGCATCAATCCAGATGAGCGAGCTATTAATCTATACGGGAAATAACAAATAAGATCTTCAACGATTAACACTGATATCATATGTATATCGTACAAGATTATCCATTAGCCGTATTCTTTTGCGTCATCACCATGCTTTGCTGGGGTTCATGGGGAAACACGCAAAAATTAGCGGCTCGCAGCTGGCGATACGAATATTTCTATTGGGATTATGTTATCGGCATCCTGTTGCTCTCCCTGCTGTCCGCCTTAACACTCGGAAGTACGGGCGAACAAGGACAGGGCTTCTTGTCCAATCTCTCTCAAGCAGGCATGCTGCCTCTCTTAAGCGCTTTCCTTGGCGGAATCATATTCAACGCGGCCAATATCCTCCTATCGGCGGCAATCACAATCTGCGGAATGTCGGTGGCCTTCCCGGTTGGTATCGGTCTGGCGTTGGTGCTGGGCGTTTTAATCAACTATTTCGGGTCGACCAAAGGAGATCCTCTCTACATCTTCATTGGAGTTACGTTAATCACGATCGCGATCTTATTGAATGGATTGGCTTATAAGAAAGCGCTCTCGTCCACAAGAAATCTTTCCCCAAAAGGGCTGTTCTTATCCATAGCCGCAGGCACTATCATGGCCTTCTTCTATCGATTCGTAGCCGCCTCAATGGATCTCAACGATTTCGCCAATCCCCAACCCGGGAAATTGACACCTTACACGGCAGTCTTCATCTTCTCTTTGGGTGTATTTTTCAGTACTTTCGTGTTCAACACGATCGCCATGAGACATCCAGTAGAAGGTGAGCCCATCAAAGGATCCGGTTATTTTAAAGGAGACCTGAAAACTCATATGGTCGGCATATTGGGAGGAATCATCTGGTGTATCGGACAATCGTTCAGCATGATCGCATCCGAGAAAGCGGGAGCGGCCATCTCTTATGGACTCGGCCAAGGCGCTACGCTCGTTTCTGCTCTTTGGGGTATCCTGATCTGGAAAGAGTTCAAGAACGCGCCCGTATCATCCACCTACCTGAATGTCGGGATGTTCATCTTCTTCCTTACAGGACTCGCGTGCCTGATCTATGCGGGCGCATAACGGAACACGATGTTCCGACAACAAAAGTCCATTTTCCAATACACTGCAGTGAAATTTAAAATCCACTGCAGTGTATTTGGAAATTCACTACAGTGGACAGAATAACAGGTTATGTTCACACAGCACCAGAAGCGACTCTTTCCCTAAAAAGCTCATCCAAAGAAACCCGAGTCAGCTTATGCTCGATCCAAACCAAAAAGTCAAAGTTTTTCAATAGCTGGCGTTCATATTTATCCTCCACAATCTCCGCGATCGCCAGATGATATTTTTTCCATAACCGCTCCTTGTGCATCTTATAAACCGGCAAAGGATATTCCTTAACGAACTGAAACACCAACCGCTCCGTCATATAGACACGCCGATCAAAATGAATATTACGCTTAATCGAATGAATCTCCGGTTCCAAATAATCCAGATTCCCCAATTCCGCCTGCAAAAGCAAACATATCAACCGTACCACTTTAAACAATGGAAAAGATTGAAAAAGCTTTCCCTTTCCCTTGATAATTGACGCGATCTTCCTGGCCTCCTTTAAACGCTCTTGATACATGGCTAAAGAGAGATCACAAAGCAATAACCTCAATTGCGCACGCAAACTGAGCAATTCCATCCGACGAAACAACGGTTCATCATATCGCTTACGAAACTCAACCGCTTCTGCAAAACCGCCTTGATGTTGATAGGCAATCGAAGTATAAACATATCGATTACACAAAACACGCAATGAAAACTCCATCGAATACCCATCATTCTCCAATTCTTCCAGCTTTGCCAGGAATGGAGCCATCTCCGAATAAAGTCCGGCCACATGAAGACTGTCCAAAATACCCAATATGGCATTATAATAATAAACAGGAGGGACACAAAGACGATGCCGGTTCGCCTCAAACAAACTTATCAAATCCCGATAGTTCCGGATAGCCAACTTGTAACTTCCAATATTCAAATAATAGGCCGCCTGAAAAAGCATATGCAGTTTCTTCGCCTCAAACCCATCCCGATAAACATGGTTGGCGATAAGATGCAGTTCGCTCAAGACCAAATCATTCATCTGTTCTTTTTGAGAATCGGAACGGATATAACCTTTATACATCGAGCGATGCTTCAATATATCATAAAGCTGGATATGCTGATTCAGATTCCTGGAGTATTTTAGGATTTCCGTGATACGGACCTGCTTACCAACCAGTTCCTTTTCAGAGATCCCATTAAAATCCGACAAGCTCAAAAATTTCAATTCTGTTCTCAGAATCAACAATAACGCATAATCATTCTCAAACTCAATCGCTATCTCCTTGGCCTTTTCTAAACAAGCCAAAGCCTCTTCAACCATCTCCCGTTCAAACAGGATATTCGCCTTAGAGATCATATTAAATATCCGGGTTTGGTCATCCTGCTTTTCCCTCAATCTCACCAAACAGTCCAGCAGGGCTTTATACAGGTGTTTCACAGCCATCTCATAATTCTTCCCTTTTTGAGACTCTTGGAAACAGGCACGCAACTCTTCCTCCGTCGTTTTTTCACCAATAGAATCAAATAGAGCCAAATAGGCCTTATCCCCATCTTGCAGATTCGAGGATAGCTTAAAATACCGTTTCTCTGATTTTGTCAAAGAATGCACCAAGATTATTAAAGAAGCAGCCAAACGCATAATGTAAACATATAATAGTCTGAGAAATATTCAAGTACAGAAAACTCTACGCATTACTTGAACATATCGAATACACAAATTTATATAGAATTCTCTCTAAAAACATTTCTTAAATTTGCGATTAGAACCATTATAAATAAAATTACTATGCTCAAACGATTTTTCATATCCTTACTTCTAATGTGGCCAACTATCTTAATGGCCCAAAAGCAAAATGTATGGATCGATGCCGACACCGGCAATGAAGTAGATGATATTTACGCAATCATCCGCCTCCTGAATGAACCGAAAGTAAAAGTAGTAGGCCTCAGTTCGGCACATTTCAACAATCCGGACTTACTGACTTTCGACAAATGGAACCAATACGATACAAAGGGAATCTCAACCATACAGATCAGCCAAAAGCTGAATGAGGAAATTCTCACGAAGATGAAACATGATCAAGTCATGCATCCTCAAGGAGCCGATCGCCAGATTGGTCGTGCGTGGGGCGGTTTCGAGCCGAGACCTTCTGAAGCCACTATACAATTAGCGCAATTCATAAAAAACATGCCAAAAGAAGAGAAACTGGATATCATTTGCCTCGGGGCCTTAACCAACATCGCCTCCGCTGTCATGACGCACCCAGAGATAATCTCTCGTATCCGTTGCTACATACTTGCCGCCCAATACGATGCCACGACTGGCACTTGGAACAAGAATGAATTTAATGTCCGCAACGACCTCAACGCCTTCGATTATTTAATGGGACTTGATTCAATCTCATTATATGTCCTTCCTACGACGATCGCCCAATCTTATAGGTTTAAAAAAGATGATACATTCAAAAGACTCTCCCGACCGATTCCCGCCCACCAGTTGCCAAAAGAACGTTGGGAGGAAACGGAAGCTACCAGCGAAGAGCGTACATTATGGGATCTCGCTCTTGCGGAAGCTTACTTGAATCCTCATTGGACCAATATCGAATCAAGAACGGTTCCTCCTGAAAATGGGCAAAAAAAAATCCAGGTATTCATCAACCTGGATTCTAAAAAACTTTTCGATGATTTCTGGAATTACATGGACCAACAACGATAATCCTCAAATCTCATGTTTCCCCTGGTCATAATGGGAATGACGCTTAAACGGCAAGTTTCTCTTTGTGATTCGGGGGAACAATTTTCGGAAACGCACCAGATAGGTGGTTACATTACCTCCGGCAATCACGAAAGTAACCGCGACAATAATCATCACCAAACCAACCCACTCCCGAAAATCAAGCACCTCCCCAAATACGGTCACACCAAAGAAAATAGCGGTAACAGGCTCGAGGGCACCAAGAATCGCTGTCGGCGTTGAACCGATATATTGAATCGCGCTTGTCGTGCACAAGAAAGAGATCGCAGTCGGAAACAAGGCCAAGGCAAGCAAATTACCCCACAAATACCATTCGGTCGGCAATCGTAAATCTCCGGTCATATATATCCTGAAGATAAACAGCGAAAAACCAAAAAGCAGCACATAAAAAGTGACTTTCAGCGTGGCAACCTCCTTCAAGGTCGGCTGATTCACACCTACTATATAAATGGCATACGAAAGCGCTGAACCTAGCACCAATAACGTACCCGGCAAACTCAAAGTCGATCCATCCGTATTTTTATAAAGTAAAGCGATTCCACCCAAAGCCAACAAGATACAAAACCCCGTAAACAGGGAAAGTCGCTCATGGAAAACAATAAACATAATTAATGCCACCAAAATAGGATACACAAACAAAATCGTTGAGGCGATACCCGCTTCCATATAATTATAACTTAAGAAGAGGGTTAACGACGATACCGCGACAAGCACACCCATGACGATTAATGGTAAGACTTCACGTCGCCGCAAGCCAAATCCCCGACCACGTGCCTTTAACATAATCCCCAAAATCGGAATAGCGAACATATAACGGAAAAAGAGCACCGAATCCGGATCCATTCCCGCCTTATACAAAGGGAGCGCAAACAGCGGATTCATTCCATAAGAGGCCGCCGCAATCATTCCCAATAAATAACCTTTGGTTTTTGCGTTCATGACAATTTAAAATTTGGCCGCGAAGATAGCGAATGTATTCTTTATTAACCATGGTCACCAATGGACAAATTCCAGCGCCCAAAAAGTTCACTAGCCAAGTCTGTCGACAAACACCACAAATCCGTTGATAAACGACTACCAACAAAAGAAAATCAAATAGCCAAATTACTTATATTTGTAAGAAATGAAATCTTCCCACATGAAATACGCTCACATCGCCATCTACATAGACCTGCTTTTCTGTTTGGTTATCATGCCCCTCATTATCATGTTGGCGCCTGTTGAAAAATGGATCGAGCATAAGATGCCGTTCTTTATATCACTCGTCGCTTATCTTTATGGGCTTTACTTCATCTACCGGAAAACGAAACTGCCACAACTGCTCATGAGAAGGAAATTCACACGTGTATTGCTCCTGGTTGCCTCGTTACTTCTCATCACAACCCTTTATAGTCGCTACTCATTCCAACCAAACGACTACCCGACATTAACCGAAATGGCAATCAACTTGCGCAAGCAGCTACACGAACAAACAATCTGGTTCTTCTTCCTCATCGTAATTGTCTTCCCAACGGTATTCGAGTTTGTAATTGGTGTAATTCAAATCGAACCAGGTGGCGTCGAGACCGAAACGGATCAAACCGGCTATCGGTTTTTTATGAAGATAAAAAGTCCTGCCGACGGTGAAAGCTGCTCCGAAATTACTTTTGAGCGTTTGATCCATACCGAAGTAAGAAGCCGGTTCGAATTCCTGCTTTACAAAACTCAGATTGCGGTACTTTTTACGTAAACGATTGTTATTTTCCTGTGCCGACACCATACTTGACCAGCATAGCAAAGCCAGCAGAATGAATGAAATTTTTTTCATAATGCAATGAATTTGAATTTTATAACTGATGTTCAAATCGTTTTATGACCACAGACTCCGATTGGCCGGTTGATTATAAAAAGAAAGTGTGGAGCCTTGCTTTATCTGACAGGAGGTTCTGACAAAACCCGAATACAAATAAACAATACCCCACACTTATCCGTATGTACTTTGACGATACATCAACAGACAAGTGATGAGTGTTTGTATTGATTATCCTTGTATTCTCGAAATTGTCAGATTTCCTGTCAAGGATAAAAGTGAAACACTTTCATCTTTAAAATGCTATCCTGTAAAGGACGCAACAAAGATATGAAATGTTTTCGATACTCACACTTAGGGGTATTGTTTTAGTTCAAGATTGAGTAAGAACAATCTTATTTTTCTCCTTTTTTTGTTAGAAATACAAACCTTTCCCGGAGACTGCTCCTTCCGAGCCTCCCAGAAATGATATTATTCCGACTTATAAGGTGATTTTTCGTGACAAATATAATTATTGTAGACGGGAAAATTATGGCCCAGGGGCAGGAAGTGAAAAAAATCACCATCGATGGGATGGAATATGCGATCAATGATCCTGCTGCGGCTTTGAAGAATCTTCCGGCTAAACTCGTTGCCCGTATAAAAATGTACGATGATAAAAGTGAGGAGGCTAAATTCTCGGGTTATGACGATGGGAGTAAATCACGTACATTGAATATCGAAACCCGGAATCCCAACCAGATGAAGGTGTTCGGACGCGGCGAACTGGCTTATGGGCTGGAAAAGGTGAAAGATAAATCCTATTCTGCTTCTGTATCGTTGAATTTATTCGACCGGAAACGAAAGATTACTTTTAGCGGAAATGCCGGCCGGATGGCCTTGAACGACTTGCCGGATGCCCGTTACCGGGATGAAGGGAACAAAAATAAGAACCATGGACTTTGGGGTAATTATTCGTCACAGATCAATAAGAAACTGCAGGTGAGCGGAAATTACCGTTGGAACGCGAACGTAAATAATTCTGCTTCCCTTTCCCGTCAGGAATATTTGCCTACCGGGAATTATGAAAGCCGCGTGTACGATAATGAGAGTCATTCGAACTCGGATAATCAAAGTCATGGAATTAATTTTAGTCTGGATTACAAGATCAATGACAAGAACCGGATCCGGTTCAATCCCGATTTTACTATTTCCCGGGGAAATCAGGAGAGTTTGTCCTGGAATAGCAGTATGGAAAACGGGGATACCTTAAATCGAACAGAAACGAAAGCCATCAATAAAAACGATAGTAAACGGGCAGGAGGTAATTTCTCGTGGATGCATGCTTTTAAAAAGACAGGACGTACCTTGACATTTCAATTCAGTGGAGGGTATAATGAATCGAATTCCGGCGATTATCAGCATATACACGAGAAAATAACCGAGCGGGGAGATAGTTTGCGTTTTCAGAAAAACGATAATGAACGGATAAACTATTCAATGGGTACCGGATTGTCTTATTCCGAGCCTTTGACGAAGTTTGCGCGTATTAGCTTCAATTATCATTTCCTGACGAGTAAAGATCAGTCGGACCGGCATAGCCTGGCTTACCGGGATGCCGTATTCGAAGAGCTGATCGGGATAGATACGGCCTTAACGAATAAATCGATCAATAAACAAGTCAGTCAGAATTTCGGGGTAAATTATAATTATCATAAAGAGAAAGTTACGCTGAACGGGGGAGGTTCGTTGCGTCTGATGCAGATGGAAAACCGGAACAGGTTTATCGGAAAACCCGATTCTTTGGTCGGATCCAACTATCTCGATATTTCACCCCGGGCAGAGCTATCCTACCGGATGAGTGAGAAACGGAATGTCAGTGTCAACTACAATGGAAATACTTCTTCTCCGTCGGCCGTGCAATTGCAGGATGTATTGAATGTCAGCAATCCCTTACAAGTATCTAAGGGAAATCCTGGATTGAAAAAGTCTTATTCGCATCATCTTTCGATGAGGTATACCAGTTCGGAACCGATGAATTCCCGGTTTTTCTGGGCTAATTTCGATGTACAGCAGACGATCAATCAGATCTCTTCCAATGTAAAATTTATCGGTAAAGACACCTTGATCGATGGATATTTGGTGTCGAAGGGAGGTTCGTTGACCATGCCGGTGAATTTGAATGGGATGTGGAGTATGAATGTACATACCAATTATTCGATGCCGGTGAAAAAAATCCATTTGGATTTCGGGGGAGATTACAGTTATTCGCATCAACCCTCGATTTACGATGATCAGCAGAATGTCACTCAGATGCATCGGGGACAAATCAGTATCGGCGTCAATACCGACTTATCGGAGAATTTCGACTTTTATTGCCGGCATGCTACAAGCTATTCCCATTCCCGGAATTCATCCACCGGTAAAGCTCAGAATCTCGAAGAGACGGTAATGGCCAATTGCAGGTGGCTTTTCTGGAAAGGTTTTTTTGTGGGAGGAGACTATTTTTATACTTATTATTGGAACAAAACAGGGACAGTGACCATCCAGTCGAATAATCGTCTGAACCTTGAATTGGGTAAGAAATTCGGTAAAAAGAAACAGGCCGAATTGGTATTCCGGGCCAACGATATCTTCCGTGACCGCAGTCAGGTGCACTATTCCGTGACCGATTTGTATACCCGGATGAATAGTTCGACCAGTACGCAGGATTATTATATGCTTTCCTTCTCTTACCGTTTTAACCGGATGGGGGATTAGTAATCAATATATGATATTCGTTTTTTTCTGTCTGCCCTTCCTGGATACCATGGCCAGGATAGAAGTAATCATATAATTTTCGGTAAAAGTAACAATTTCCCCAAGT
>ENA-ORSI01002527-ORSI01002527.1-human-gut-metagenome-genome-assembly--contig:-NODE-2527-length-13033-cov-9.835337_pt1 | contig 13033 bp, 9 predicted proteins | sample MGYA00242187_ERZ509154 | MGnify/ENA primary metagenome ERZ509154 (study PRJEB26280, sample SAMEA2338627) | human gut metagenome | biome: human gut; feature: human-associated habitat; material: faeces...
CGACGCTCTTTTTACCGGCAGGGACAGGGGCACCGCGGTAGACATCGAACAGCTTGATCTGCTCCAGAATATTGCCAACGGCACCGGTGATGGTCTTTTCGATGGCGGCAACGGGCAGGCTCTCATCGCAGATGACGGCCAGATCGCGGGTGGAGGCGGGGTAACGGGGCAGGGCGTGGTAGGTGGCCTCCGGCAGGCGGACAGCAAAGAGCAGGGCGATATCCAGCCGGGCGATCCAGGCGCGGCAGCCGATGCCGAAGTTCTCCAGCACGGTGGGGTGGACCTCACCGACCGAGCCGATCTCGACATCCCCAACGGTGAGGACGGCGAAGCGGCCGGGGTGATAGCTGGGATGGGTGGAAACGGCGGTGTAATCGGCGCGGGGCAGATTCAGCCGGCTGAGGAGGGATTCCACAGTGCCCTTGAGAGTGAAGAAGTCGGCTTCGCCGCCGTAGCAGCCTACCATAAGGACAGCCTTTTCCTCCGGCAGATCCTCGCCCTCACGGGGCAGGTACTCGCTGGAGATCTCGTAGAGCCAGGCTTCGGGATTGCGGTTATTGTAGTTGCGGGCCAGCGTATCCAGCATGCTGGGCAGCCCCGTGGTGCGCATGATGGAGGTATCCTCGCCGAGAGGATTGGTGATGACAACGGATTTGCGCATGGGATGATCGGCCGGCAGGCAGATCTTATCATACATTTTGGGGCTCATGAAGGAGTAGGTGACGATCTCATCGTAGCCCATGGCAATCATGGCGTTATTGATGCGGCGCTCGAAATCCTGCTCCGGCGTGACAATGGCCTCCGCCGAGCCGCGCAGGGCGGTGGTGGGGATCTTATCGTAGCCGTACATACGGGCTACTTCCTCGGCGATATCGGCCTTCTGCTCCAGATCAGCGCGGTAGCTGGGGACGATGCACTCATTGCCCACCACGGCGATCTCCAGGGGACGCAGCGATTCCACCATTTCCTCACGGGTGAGGGAGATGCCGAGGAAACGGTTCATCCAGTCGGCATCAAAGGGGACGCGGCGCAGGGCATGGTCGGCGTGGTCGATATCGATGACGCCGGAAACCACCTCACCGGCGCCCAGCTGCTCCACCAGCTCCAGGGCGCGCAGCAGGGCGCCTTCGCAGTTCATGGGGTCCAGACCTTTTTCAAAGCGGCCGGAGGATTCGGTGCGCATGCCCAGCTTTTTGGCGGTGAGGCGGACGCTGCTGCCCTTGAAGCAGGCGGATTCAAAGACGATGGTATTGGTGTCATTGTGGATGCCGCTGTATTCGCCGCCCATGACGCCCGCTACGGCACTGGGCTTTTCGGCATCGGCAATGACCAGCATCTCAGGGGAGAGCTCCCGCACGGTGCCATCCAGGGTGGTGATGGTCTCGCCGGGGGCGGCATTGCGTACCACGATCTGGCCGTCCTTGACATACTTGAGATCGAAGGCGTGCATGGGCTGGCCGTATTCCAGCATGACATAGTTGGTGATATCGACGATGTTATTGATGGGGCGGACACCGCAGGCGCGCAGGCGCTCCCGCAGCCAGCGGGGAGAGGACGCTACCTTGATATTGCGGACGACGGCCGCCATATAGCGCTGGCAGAGCTCGGTATTTTCCACCCGGACCTTCAGCAGGTCGTTTACATCGCCGCCGGCGCCCTGTACCACGGGGGTATGCAGATGCAGCGGCAGGCGGTAGGTTGCAGCGGTTTCCCGTGCCAGACCAATGATGGAAAGGCAATCGGGACGGTTGGAGGTGATCTCGAATTCCACGACGGTATCATTGAGGCCGATGGCGGTACGGATGTCCTCGCCGACGGCGCAGGCTTCCTGCAGGATGAAGATGCCGTCCTCGATAGCGTAGGGGAAATCGTGGGTGGTGAGCCCCAGCTCCTTGAGGGAGCAGAGCATACCGTTGGATTCCACGCCGCGCAGCTTGCCCTTGGTGATGGTGACGCCGCCGGGGAGGTGGGATTTGTGCAGGGCAGCGGGGACCAGATCGCCCACATGGACATTCTGGGCGCCGGTGACGATCTGTACTGGCTCCGATTTTCCGACATCCACCTGACAGATCCACATATGATCGCTATTGGGGTGGCGCTCCATTGCCAGCACCTTGCCGACTACAACATTTTCGATCTCGGCGCCCTCTACCTCATAGCCCTCTACCTTGGAGCCGGACATGGTAAGCGCTTCGCAAAAATCATGAATGGGTGTATCTACATGGACGAATTCATCCAGCCATCTCATAGAAAGATTCATAACTGTTACCCCTCCTTTCCCTTAAAACTGCTCCAGAAAACGGGTATCGTTTTCGTAGAACAGACGCATATCATCGACAGCAAAGCGGCGCATGACGATGCGCTCCAGGCCGATGCCGAACGCGAAGCCGCTGTACTTTTCGGGGTCCAGTCCGCAGCCGGCCAGCACCTTGGGGTGTACCATGCCGCAGCCCAGAATTTCGATCCAGCCTTCGCCCTTGCAGATGCGGCAGCCCTTGCCATGGCAGGCAAAGCACTGGACATCGACCTCGGCGGAGGGTTCGGTGAAGGGGAAGTGGTGCGGACGGAAGCGCACGACGGAATCTTCGCCGTACAGGCGCTTGATGACCGTTTCCAGGCAGCCCTTGAGGTCGCTCATGGTGATGCCCTCATCAACGACCAGGCCCTCGATCTGATGGAAGATGGGGGAGTGGGTGGCATCCACGGCATCGCTGCGGTACACACGGCCGGGGGCGATGATGCGGATGGGGGGCTTGCGCTGCTCCATGGTGCGGATCTGCACCGGGGAGGTCTGGGTGCGCAGCAGCACCTTATCGGTGATGTAGAAGGTATCCTGAGTATCGCGCGCCGGGTGATCGGGCGGCAGATTGAGCGCTTCAAAGTTGTAGTAATCCAGCTCTACTTCGGGGCCGGAGACGACATCGAAGCCCATGCCGAGGAAAATTTCCTTGATCTCATCCAAAACGAGATTGAGGGGATGGCGGTGGCCCTCCCGGACGGGTTTGCCGGGCAGGGTGACATCGATGGTCTCCATTTTGAGCTTCTGCTCGGCCATGGCGGCCTTGAGCGCGGCACCGCGGGCAGCCAGCTTTTCCTCGATGGCGGCGCGGACCTCATTGGCCATTTGGCCCATGACAGGGCGCTCCTCCGGGGAGAGCTGGCCCATCGTCTTGAGGATGGCGGTCAGCTCGCCTTTTTTGCCCAGGAGCTGTACCCGCGCTTCCTCCAGCGCGGTCAGATCCTCGGCATTTTGCAGCCGTTCCAGCGCGCGGGCGCGTATGGCTTCCAATGCGGATTTCATAGTGATCCCTCCATTTTGATAATAATAGCTTTTTGGCGGGCGGATAAAAAAAGACCTCGTCCCGCGACAGGGACGAAGCCGCAAATGCTCCGTGGTACCACCCAGCTTTGCGCCCATGGGGACGCACACTTTACGGCCCGGTAACGAGGGCCATTCCGTCGCTGCCTACTGCTCGAACTGAATCGGGTTCAGCGGCGCTGCTCCCCGGGGAACTTCCCGCATTTTTTCCTGCGCGCTCTCCCAGCCGATGGAGCGCTTCTCTGTGCCAGAAAAAGATGGGTACTTTACCGGTTCACGGCATTTTTACGCATCTATTTTACCACGGCAAAGGGGCTTTTGCAAGGGGGAGTTTTGTGGTATCATAAAGGAAAACGAGCGGGGGAGGACCCAAAATGAGAGTGCGAAACGGTGCGGATATTGTGGCGGTGGAGCGAATAGAGAAAAGCATGAAGCGGCCGGGCTTTATGGCGCGGTGTTTTTCGCCGGAGGAGCAGGAGTACATCTGCCGCAAGGCATGCCCTGCTGAAACCGCGGCGGCGCTGTGGGCGGCCAAGGAGGCCTTTGGTAAGGCGATGGGCGTGGGGCTGAGCGGCTGGGCCATGCCGGAGGCGGCGGTGGCCTATGGAGAGACCGGCGCGCCGTATTTTACCCTGAGCGGCGAGGCGGAAAAGCTGGCCGAGGGCTGGCAGCTGGCGCTTTCCCTGAGCCACGATGGCGGGTATGCCATAGCGATGGTGACAGCCTGCCGCGCGGATTGACGGTTACACCACCCATACACCACCCCCGGAGCAATTTCCGGGGGCTATTTTTGTAATTAAGTGTAAATATTACAATTCAGTAACGGCAGTATTTACCATATTATATAATAGTTGGACAGATTTGAGCAATACTGGGTGAAAAATAGAGTAAAAACATTGTGATTTGTGGTTTGCAGGGGTGGTGAGATGGGCTTATCCCAAGCCAAAAGACCACCCCATTTACACCACTTTTTACACACAAATTTGGGGGTGGGTGGTGTAGGAAAGGCGATTGAAAAGCCCTTGATTAAGCGGGTTTGCGGCCTTTCGCTTAATTATAGGAGGAAATCACAATGAAAAAAGTACTCGCACTGGTACTGGCTGTCATCATGGTTTGCACCATGGCTATGGCTATCACTGTTAATACCAACGGTGATGATCCTTACACTAGCGCTCCCGGCACCTATTCTCAGTTGGTTCCCGGCACCGTTCTCTACTTCACCCTGACCGATCTCGCTGGCACTCCCGGTTGGTATAAGGACTCCAACAATAATTTTGTTCCGGAGAACAACAAGGTTGGCATTACCTATGGTAAGGGCGCTGACCTCGTTAAATCTGCTGGTTGGGTTCAGGTTGCTGCCGATAAAACTGATGCTGCTTCTTGGCAGTATCAGATCACCATGAAGGATAGCGAAACTGCTACCTATGATGGCAAGGCTTATGACTTCTCCATCACCAAGGTTACCTTCAAGGCTACCGGCAAGCTGGAGCAGACCTATGTCTTTGATGGCAAGGGCACTAACCCCGCTAAGTATGAGATGGACTACGGTCTGACTACTGGCGAACTGCTGCTCGACGACACCACCAAGCCCACTGTTATCACCGGTTTCAATGCCAAGTTCTCTGTCGGCGTTCTCACCACTCTGGTTGCTAACACCGATGCTGAAGGCAAGCCCGTAACCGAAAACACTTGGGTTCTGCAGGATGCTGCCAGCAAGTATGGCGTTGCTTTCAAGGCTACCGCTGGCACCAAGGTTCTGCGCAAGAACTACACTGGCAGCTTCATGACCTCTGCTTGGGAGACCAAGTATGGCTATGATAGCACCCTCAATCTCGCTCAGGCTGTTAACGACACCAACTTGGTTGGTACCGCTACCATCACTGATTGGAGCAACAAGTACAACATTTATGTTGTCAGCATCGATGGTTCCGTTGCTAAGGCTGCTGTAACTGTTAACGATGGTGTTGCAACTGCTAAAGTTCCCGCCTATAGTGCTGTTGTTCTTTACAACGGTGCCCTGAAGAATGTTTCCAGCATCTCTGGCACCACCACCGGCACCACCGGCACCACCACCAACCCCGGCACCGGCGCTAACGATGTAGTTGGCGTAGCTGCTGCTCTGGCTGTTGTTGCTCTGGTTTCCGGCGCTGCCATCTCCCTGAAGAAATAAGATAGGCTGACTATCCGATTCTCTCTGAGATAAACCAAATCACCCCCCGGTTTCTCCAGCCGGGGGGCTTTGCTGTGTCCTGTTGTGCTCATCCCACCGCTACACGCCGGCCGCCGGGGTGTAATCGGTAATGGCGATCTCGATATTCAGCTCCGGCACGGAAATGCCCGTGGGATAGCCAGTGTCCTCCGCCAGCATCACCTCATAATGGAAAAATGTGCAGTCTGCCGTGGCCGTAATGTGCCCGTTCTGCCGGGTGACGGTCAGCGCGTCTGCCCCAGCGAAGACCCGCTCCATCACCGCTGCCAGCGCTTCCTCGTGGATGGTGTGATCCTGCAGGTCAATGACGGTATCGCCGTAGATCATTTGGGAGCCCTCCGGCCCCAGCACAAAGCTGAGCCCCAGCAGCACCTCCGGCTCCGTCAGTGTAATGCTGAACACCTCGCCGGTCTTTTCCACCTCGGCGCAGCCCTCTATATTTTCGTAAGTAAAGGCCGCCGTGAAGCAGCAATCTGCGGTCAGCCGGGCCTGTATTTCCTCTGGTGTGATGCCAGGCTCGCCCCCCTTGGCGCAGCCGCCCAGCAGCAACAGGCACAGGATCATTGGCAGGATTTTTCTCATGCGCTCGCCCCCTTGCCCTATGCTATGCCGCCGCGGGCGGGGATATGCAGGCGCAAGAAAGCCCCCCGGCTGGAGAAACCGGGGGGTGTTTTGTGGTTTTATCTCTTAGGAGATTTAAGCAAGCGTTGGCTTATCTTATTTCTTCAGGGAGATGGCAGCGCCGGAAACCAGAGCAACAACAGCCAGGGCAGCAGCTACGCCAACAACATCGTTAGCGCCGGTGCCGGGGTTGGTGGTGGTGCCGGGGGTGGGGGTAGCGGTAGCGGTCAGCTCGCCCTTAACCAGTACCATGTAACCGACAGAGGTAACCTTAGCGGTGGTGATACCCTTAGCATCGGTGGTGGTGGGGATCAGGGTGACATTACCAGTGGTGGTATCAACGGCATACAGCTTGTAGCCCTCAGCGTTATCAAGCTGGATGGTAGCCGGCATGGTGATGCTGTAATCATCATAGATGAACTTTACAGTAGCATCATTATCGGCAATATTACGGTGCAGCTTGGTTTCAGCCTTGCTACCAGAGAAGGAGCTATAAGGATTATTGGAAGCAAAGAAGGAATCGCCAACCTTAACATTTACATAAACACCAAATGCAACGGGGTTACCGGATTCGGAAGCAGACAGATCGAGGATACCCTTGGTCATGGTCTTACCATCCATGGTGTTGCCTTCCTGCATAACGATCTTGCCGCCATAAGTTACATTGTTCATGTCTACAATGGTGGTCTTAGCGATCTTTTCGTTCATATGCCATACATTGGGAACATAACCGACATCAAATTTGGAGAGCCAAACTTGAGCGCTAGTAAGGGCAACCTTACTGAAAGCAGATGCTCCCTGATTCTTGGCGGCAGTCAGCAGCATATAAACTACACTCTCTTCAGCAGAGGCTACATAGCGATAACCATCGTCAGAAGCATACTTCCAAGTGTTTACATTGGAATTGCCATAAATAGAGGCAGTGATCTTATCGATAACGAGATCAGCAGTGTTATCAAGCAGCTTGTTAGCATTATCCTTCAGGGTAATAACATACTTGTAGCTACCATCGGCAATCTTGACCCAGCCCTTGGAAGCTACGAGATCAGCGCCAGCACCGAAAGCGATGTCAACAAAGTTCTTTTCAGGAACAAACTTGCCAGCAGTATCGGTATAAGGAGCGGTAACGCCACCGGTGAGAGTGGAATTATAAAAATCCTCTACATCAAATACGATCTGAGCGCCAGGCTCCAGGTTCATGATGGTCCTGTCGTCATTAAAAGTGATGACCTCTTCATCATAGGGCTTTACACCTTCAACTTTTACGGCAAAAGCCATGGTGCAAACCATGATGACAGCCAGTACCAGTGCGAGTACTTTTTTCATTGTGATTTCCTCCTATAATTAAGCGAAAGGCCGCAAACCCGCTTAATCAAGGGCTTTTCAATCGCCTTTCCTACACCACCCACCCCCAAATTTGTGTGTAAAAAGTGGTGTAAATGGGGTGCTTATTTGGTTTAGAACAGGCCACGCTCGCCACCCATGAAAACCACAAATCACAATGTTTTTACCTCTATTATCGTCCAATAATGCCCTTATTTCACCAGTTAATATGTAAAATGGATAATGCTGTCGTTACCAATTTGTAACCTTTCCATTTTTGTGCAAAAGTAATACACCATCGAGTGGTGTAAGTGGATTTTGCTGCGCTGAGGGGAACGCATAGAGGACATTTTTGCAAAAAGTTCACGGATATTCAGTTGCGATTTCCTGCCGGGAGGATTATACTATATTCATATACCCGCAGGGGAGGAATCACTATGGATTACAAGCGCTGCTGGGCGGCCGTTGATTTGGCCGCTCTTTCTCACAACTACCACTGCATCCGCCGGTTTCTCAGCCCCGGCTGCCGTTATTTGGCCATAGTAAAGGCCGATGGCTACGGCCATGGCGCGGCCACAGTGGCGGGCCAATTGCAAAAGGACGGTGCCGATTGGTTCGGTGTGGCTACGATGGAGGAGGCGCTTGATCTGCGCCGACAGGGCATCTACCGGCCCATTTTGGTGCTGGGCTACACCGATCCCGCCGCGGCCCCTATTTTGGCCAGCAATACCATCACGCAAACGCTGTTCAGCGAGGAATACGCCCTGCAATTGGCGGCGGAGGCCGCCAAAGCCGGCTGTGTGGTGGATTGTCATGTGAAGATCGATACCGGCATGAGCCGCCTGGGCTTTGATGCCGAAAACGAGAATGCCGTGCTGATGGTGGAAAAACTGGCGCAGAGCGGCAGCCTGCGCATCACCGGCATCTTTACCCACTTTGCTGTGGCAGATGAGGACACCGCAGTGAGCATGGCGTTTACCGAGCGGCAGTTTACCCTCTTTATGGAGGTGTGCAACCGCCTGCAGGCCGATGGCGTGAATGTGGGGCTGCGCCACTGCTGCAATTCCGCCGGCACACTGCTGCACCCGGCCTATCATTTGGATATGTGCCGCCTGGGCCTTTCGCAGTACGGCCTGGACCCCGATCCCTGCATGAAGGCCCTGCTGGATGTCCGCCCGGCCATGTCGCTGTATACAGTGGTTTCCATGGTCAAGGAAATTCCCGCCGGGGCCACGGTGAGTTATGGCCGCCAGTACACCGCTCCCACCCCGCGCCGCATTGCCACGGTGGCCATTGGCTATGCCGATGGTTACCCCCGCTCCTTGAGCAACCGTGCCGAGATGCTGCTGCACGGCAAGCGTGCCCCGGTCATCGGCCGGGTGTGCATGGATCAGCTGATGCTGGATGTCACCGATATCCCGGAGGCCCGTATGGGGGATATCGCGGTGGTAGCCGGCAGCGAGGGCGGTGAAAGCGTCACCTTTGACGATATGGCGCGCTGGGCCGGTACCATCAATTACGAGATCATCTGCGGCATCTCCAAGCGTGTGCCGCGTGTGATAACCAAATAACCAAGCATAAAGAAAGCCCCCCGGCTGGAGAAACCGGGGGGTGATTTGGTTTATCTCTTAGGAGATTTAAGCAAGCGATAGCTTAACTTATTTCTTCAGGGAGATGGCAGCGCCGGAAACCAGAGCAACAACAGCCAGAGCAGCAGCTACGCCAACAACATCGTTAGCGCCGGTGCCGGGGTTGGTGGTGTTACCATTGGTGTTAGTGCCGGTGGAAGCGCCGGGCAGGGCATTAACAGACAGAGTCTTGTTAGCGGTATAAATACCATAGACATAGTCAGTGGTCTTCAGAGTCCAGTAACCAGTCTCATTGCCAAGAGCATCCTTAACAATAGTGAAGGTCAGACCAGCAGCATAAACATTACCAGCAGCATCAGCAGCATAGTAAACATCGTTGGAACCCTGAGTAGCGGGGATAGCATAGTTCAAAGTAGCGCCAGTTACTTTGTAACCAGTGGTGATAACCTGAGTGAAAGTAGCACCAGTCACTACAGGAGTAGTGATAGCCTTGGATTCAAACTTGAAAGTAGCCTTGGCGGGGACGGTAATAACAACTTTACCGCTTTCCAGCGCAATTTTAACTTCCTTGTTCTGGGTATTAACATACCAGCCATTAGCGTTTACCGCAGGAGTGGTGGTGTCAAGAGCAGTAGTGGTCAGGCCTACATCATAAGAAGCATCCAGAGCCTTGTTGTTAGCAGCGGTGACCAGAGCAGCAATCTCAGTGGTCTCAGTAACATCCATGGAACCAATAACAACCTTTGTAACCTTCAGCTTGCCACCCTTAACAGCTACTTCAGCGTAGTTGTTAGCATCTTTCTTGATGGTGAAAGCACCGAGAGTAAGGTCGGCAACACCGTCCAGTGCTTTGTCAGCAACAGGAACATTTACATAGTAGTTGCCATCAGATGCCCAGTTGCCGGACAGACCGGTAACAGTGAATACCTGAGCGTTGGTCTTACCGCCGAGCACGGAGCCCAAAACAGCAAAATACTCAGCAGGAACTTCCAGAATATAGGACTTGGTCAGGTCAGCGGTAGGAGCCAACTCAATAGCAGCAACAGCGCCGCCGCCAGTAACAGTTACTACGGTGTAATTCTTGGAATCAGCATTGATGTTCTCGTTAGCCATAGCCATGGTGCAAACCATGATGACAGCCAGTACCAGTGCGAGTACTTTTTTCATTGTGATTTCCTCCTATAATTAAGCGAAAGGCCGCAAACCCGCTTAATCAAGGGCTTTTCAATCGCCTTTCCTACACCACCCACCCCCAAATTTGTGTGTAAAAAGTGGTGTAAATGGGGTGGTCTTTTGGCCTTCGATAAGTCCATCTCACCACCCCCGCAAATCACAAATCACAATGTTTTTACCCTATTTTACGCCCAATATGGCCTAAATTAATCCACATAATACGCAAAATAGAAAATTGTACCGTTACCAAATTGTAATATTTACACTTAATTACAAAAATAGCCCCCGGAAAATGCTCCGGGGGTGGTGTATGGGCTATTTAGTGGTTTACGGCGCTGGTTTCCTTCTCCCGCAGGTAGGTGGCTTCCAGGTCGGCCAGATGCAGCTTGACGGCGATGGGGTATTTATCGTAGGCCACGCTTATGGAAAAATTCCCGCCCCGTGCAGCGTCATCAAAGCCACCCATGTGCCAGCGGATCGCCGTGGCTTCGGCCGGCTTCAGTCGCACAAAGCGCTCGATGAGGAACACGCTTTTTTCACCGTGGCCATAGGGGAAGGCGTCCTCGATGGTGTAGTAGGGCACCTTTTCCCACTGGCCGGTTTTTTCATTCTTCACATTGCGGGTGCTTATTTTGTAGAATTGTGCCTTGCACACATCATGCAGCAGGGCGCACAGCGCAAAGCTTTCGGCGCTATCGGTTTCGGGGTCGAAGTGCTTTTCCATCATCACCTCGTAGACATTAACGCTGTGCTGCACCAAGCCGCTGGGGCAGGCGCAGTGATAGCGGGTGCTGGCGGGCGCGGTGAAAAAATCGGTGGTTTGCAGCCATTCCAGCAGGCGGTCGGCGCCCTCCCGGTGGATGTTGGCCTGATAATACTCGATGAATTTCTGCTTGTAATCCATAGTCGGCTCCTTTTTATTTTCTATGGATATGATACCACATCCCGCCCCCCGGCGCAATAACAAAGCCCCCCGGCTGGAGAAACCGGGGGGTGTTTTGTTGTCTCAATGAGAATTAAGCAAGCGTTGGCTTATCTTATTTCTTCAGGGAGATGGCAGCGCCGGAAACCAGAGCAACAACAGCCAGGGCAGCAGCTACGCCAACAACATCGTTAGCGCCGGTGCCGGGGTTGGTGGTAGTGCCGGTCTCGGTGGTGGTGCCAGCAACAGTAGTCATCTTAGCGTTGGTAACTACGGTGATGGGCATTTCCTTGGCGGTCAACTGCCAGCCCTTACCGTCAACAAACTTGAAAGCGGAAGCAGACAGGGTACCGTCTTTGTTAAGGGTATACAGGTTAACATTGTCACCATAGGCCAGAGTAAAGGTGGTAGCTTCAGTCAGAACAATGCCACCATCAAATACGGGAGTCTCGTTGACCAGCTTCTGCTTAGTAGCAGCCTTGGCAATAGCGTCAGTAGCGGTATTCTTAGCCTTGGTCCAAACAGCGTCAGTATCAGCATAAGCGCTCATCTTAACGGTAGCGTCCTTAGCCATAGTGATCTTGCCACAGTCAAACTTGTCGCCATCATAGCACAGAGCGCCAGTAGAAGGAACAATAACAGTAGCCTTCTCAGAAGCCTTGTTCCAGCCAGCAACGAGGGTACCAGCATCAGCGACAGGACTGGTCGGATAACCCACATCCCAAGCAGCGGGGATAGCTTGACCATTCAGCTCAACTTTGTAGTTAGAAGCATCACCGATTTCCTTGGAAACACTGTAAACAGTATTACCATTGAGAACAACGGTATCCATAACCAGAACGCCCTTGTCAGCTACGATAGTGGCATAGTTGGTGCCAGCACCAATCTTCTCAACCTTTACAGAGCTGATGGAATACTCAACTTTGCCATCGAGGGGCTTATCAGCAGCAAGAATTCTGAGATAAGCGCCGCCATTCTCACCATAAGCAACAGTTACAGCAGGGGTAGCGGTAACTGTGATCTTAAAGGTCTTAGCGGTAATATCGCTGGTGGTAGCAGTGCTGCCCTTCAGCAGAGAGAAGATGGTGGTGCCCAGGTCAACATAGGCATAACCCTCTTTATCAATGTTAGAGGCATTCAGAGTAACAGTACCATACTTATCAGAGGTGGTGCCAAGAGTAGCATTAGCAATGTCAACATTGGGTACAGTAACAGCCATAGCCATGGTGCAAACCATGATGACAGCCAGTACCAGTGCGAGTACTTTTTTCATTGTGATTTCCTCCTATAATTAAACAAAAGGCCGAAAACCCGCTTAATCAAGGGCTTTTTAGCCATTTTTCCTACACCACCCACCCCCAAATTTGTGTGTAAAAAGTGGTGTAAATGGGGCATTCTTTTGGCTTGGGACAAGCCCCGTTCACCACCCATGAAAACCACAAATCACAATGTTTTTACCCTATTTTACGCCCAATATGGCCTAAATTAATCCACATAATATGCAAAATAGAAAATTGTACCGTTACCAAATTGTAATATTTACACTAATTTACATAAATCACGGAAAAAATTACACCATCCGGTGGTGTAAGCGCAAAAACTCTTCCAAAAATATGTCCCAATAGTGTAGAATGGGGAATACCGGCGAATTTTGTCGCCGAGAAAGGAGTTAATGTGTATGCAAGAAGTACAAAAAACCGAAAAACGCAAGGACACCCGCGGCCGCGTGCTGCGCACCGGAGAAAGCCAGCGCCCCGATGGCAGCTACCAGTTCCGCTGGAGTGAGGGCGGCGAGCGCCACACCCGCTATGCCCCCACATTGGAGGCCCTCCGGCAAAAGGAGGACGAGATCGCCCGCCAGCGGCTGCTGGGCCGCC
>ENA-ORSI01002529-ORSI01002529.1-human-gut-metagenome-genome-assembly--contig:-NODE-2529-length-13026-cov-4.112559_pt1 | contig 13026 bp, 13 predicted proteins | sample MGYA00242187_ERZ509154 | MGnify/ENA primary metagenome ERZ509154 (study PRJEB26280, sample SAMEA2338627) | human gut metagenome | biome: human gut; feature: human-associated habitat; material: faeces...
CGGGGTTGTCAAAAAATCCGTTCCTGTGACCGTTGTATCCAACATCCGACCCCAACGCCGTAGGGGCGCGCCAAAGGCACGCCCATCCCGGCCTGCGCTTTTTATACGTTCCCAGGAACCCGCCCGGCGGGTTCCCTCCTTCCGCTAGAGACCAGAGACTAGTGACTGTCATCTGACCGGGGCTGCTGCCAACCAACAGCCCCTCCCCCTTGCCCCCGTCCCCCATCTGTTCTATACTAATACCCGTGACCAATAGGAAAGGATGCCTGTCAATGGAAAAATACATCGATATCAATGAAAACGGCCTGAGCGTCCGGTGCAAGCTGTTCTACCAGAAGGACTTCCGGAACATCCCCAACCTGGCCATCTGCACCCACGGGTTCGGGGGCAACAAGGAGAACCATTCCGCCGCCAAGTTCGCCCAGCAGCTGATTACCAAGTACAAGGGGTACGGGGCCCTGGTGTTCGACTGGCCCTGCCATGGGGCGGATGCCCGGAAGAAGTTGGTCCTGGAAGAATTCATGACCTACCTGACCCTGGTGGTGGACTATGCCCATAAAGAACTCCACGCCACCACCCTGTACAACTACTCCACCAGCTTCGGGGCCTACCTGACCTTGAAATACATGGCGGAAGTGGGGAATCCCTTTAAAAAGGTGGCCCTCCGGTGCCCGGGGATCCACATGGCCCAGCTGGTGAAGAACTACCTGAGCCCGGAAGAAATGGAAAAGCTGGAAAAAGGCAAGGAAGTCCAGGTAGGCTACGAACGGAAAATGAAAATGGACAAACAGTTCGTGGAAGACCTGGAAAAATCCGATGTGCGGAAGTACGAGTACTTTGACTGGGCCGATGACATGCTGATTCTCCACGGGACCAAGGACAAGCTGGCCCCCATCGAGGATTCCCGGGAATTTGCAGAAAACAACGTAATTACCTTCATCCCGGTGGAAAATGCCAACCACACCTTCTCGGATCCCAAGACCAGCGATTTCGCCGCCCATACCATAGTAGAATTCTTCGGACCGGACACAAAAAAAGAGGACTGACTTTCGTCAGTCCTCTTTTTTTGTCTCAAACAAGGCTTCCACAAACTGCTGGGGATCGAAGGGGCGGAAATCCATCATCCCTTCTCCCACGCCGATCCACTTTACATCCAGCCCCAGTTCTTCCTTGATGGCGATCACCACGCCCCCTTTGGCGGTGCCGTCCAGCTTGGTAAGCACCACTCCGGTCACATGGGCGGTTTCCAGGAAGATTTTGGCCTGGCTGATGGCGTTCTGGCCGGTGGTGGCGTCCAGCACCAGCAAGGTCTCATGAGGCCCGTCGGGGATCTCTTTCCGAATCACCCGGTAGATCTTGTCCAGCTCCTTCATGAGATTGGTTTTGTTGTGGAGCCGTCCGGCGGTATCCACGAACAGCACATCCGCCTTCCGGGCAATGGCTGCCTGGACCCCGTCGTACACCACTGCCGCCGGGTCCGCACCGTCCCCGTGGGCGATCACGTCCACCTGGGCCTTCTTCCCCCAGATCTGGAGCTGTTCCGTAGCCCCGGCCCGGAAGGTGTCCGCAGCGCACATCATCACCTTGTAGCCCATCAGCCGGTAATAGTTGCTGAGCTTGCCGATGGTGGTGGTCTTCCCCACCCCGTTCACCCCCACCACCAGCACAATGGAGGGATGGCCTTTGAACCGCATCCGGGGCCCGTTGGTCTTCAGCAGGTCCGCAATGTAGTTTTTCAGGAAGGGCAGGGCCTCTGCCGGGGATTTGATCTGCCGGGTGGCAGCGGCCTTCCGAAGGGCGGCCATGATCTTTTCCGTGGTCTTGATCCCCACGTCCCCGGCCACCAGGATCATCTCCATCTCATCCATGAAGTCCTCGTCCAGGTCCACACTGGCCCCCACCAGGTCCTCCATCCGTTCGGTGAAGTTTTTCCGGGTCTTGCTGAGCCCGTCTTTCAATTGTTCCATAAAACTCATGATTCGGCTACCTCCGATAATTTCACAGACAGCACCCGGGACACCCCGGATTCTTCCATGGTGACACCGTGGAGCACGTCCGCGGCTTCCATGGTCCCCTTCCGGTGGGTGATCACGATGAACTGGGTCTTCTGTCCGTATGCTTTCAGGAATTGGGCAAAACGGTCGATGTTGGTTTCATCCAGAGGGGCGTCGATTTCGTCCAAAATTACAAACGGCGCCGGCTGGTAGGTCAACAGGGCAAAGAGCAGGGCGATCACGGTGAGCGCCCGTTCTCCCCCGGAAAACAGGGACAGGTTCCGCATCTTTTTTCCTGGTGGCTGGGCCTCGATGTCGATGCCCGATTCCAGGAGATTCTTCTCATCCAGGATTCGCAGCCGGGCCCGTCCCCCGCCGAACAGCTTCTCGTAACAGTCGGCGAAATACCCGTTGATCTTGGCGAAGGCCTCCCGGAACCGGCTGTTGATGCCGCTGATCACCGTTTCCAGCCGGTCCCGGGCCTGGACCATGTCCTCATACTGCTTCTTCAAAAAGTCGTACCGGTCTTTGGCCGCCCGGTATTCCTCCTGGGCCGCCTGGTTCACCGGTCCCAGGTCCGCCAGTTCCCGGGCCGCCCGGGCTTCCCGTTCCTTCAGTTCCCCTTCGGGCAGGTCATCGGGAAGGGCTTCCTGCCGGGCGGTTTCCTCCGTGAGCCCGTAGGCTTCCTGGAGCTGCTGCCGGCAGTGTTCCCCTTCTGCCGCCTTCTTTACCTGGTCCATTTCGCTGTTGTGGATCTTCTGGCGGAGGCTGGCCTCCTGGCCCTGGAAGATCACCCCCTGCTGGGTCAGCTCCTGGCGTTTCTGCAGCAGGGCTTCCCGTTCTTCCAGGAATTTCTGCCGGGCCCCGTCGCTGCCGGCCAGTTCCTGTTCCAGGGCGGAAATCTGCCCGCCCAGTTTATCCAGGGCCTTTTCACAGCTGCCGATGGTCTGTTCCAGCTGCCGGGATTCCTCTTCTCCCCGGGTGATCTCTTCCTGGGTTTTCTGGCCCATCCGGTCCATGGACTGGATCCGGTCGTTCAGGGCCTGGAGCTGGCTTTCCCCGGCATTTACGGCAATCAGGGCATCCTGGTGCCGGCGGGCGGCCCCTTCCGGTTTCGTCCGCTGTTCCACCAGCCCGTCGCTGAGGGCCTGGGCCGCTTTTTTCCCTTCCACATCGGCATTTTCCAGTTGTTCCACCTGGGGTGCCAGTTCCTTCACCTGCTGCTGGAGTTCCAGAAAAGCCTCCGCCCCCTGGCGTTTTTCCGCCAGGAGCAGTTCCAGGTTCTCCTGCTGGCGTTTTTTCTGGGTTTCTTCCTGCTGGACCCGGGCGGACGCCCCGGCCTTTTCCACTGCGATTTTCTGGAGGGCATCCAGGGCCTCCTGGCGCTTCTCCTTTACCCGGCGTCCCTTGTCCGCCAGGCCGTCCAGAGCCTGTTGGAACTCCTTCCCGGCGGTTTCCAGCTGGACTGTTTCTTCCGTAAGACGGCGGATCTCCTGCTTCCGGGACAGGAAGCTTTTCCCCTGCTGTTTCTGGCCCCCGCTGAGGGAGCCTCCGGCGTAGACCACGTCCCCTTCCAGGGTCACGATCCGCACCCGCATATCCGCCTTCCGGGCCGCTGCCAGGGCATGGTCCAGATTGTCCGCCACCAGCACCTGTCCCAGCAGGAACCGGACCGCCGGCTGGAGGGCAGGATCGCACCGGACCAGATCCCCGGCGATGCCGATGATCCCCGGACATCCCAGGGCCGCTTTTTCCCGGGCGCCCAGGGCCCGGGGCCGGAGGGTATCCAGAGGCAGGAAGGTGGCCCGTCCCCCCTGGACCTTTTTCAGATGGGCAATGGCTGCCTGGGCCGTGGGGGCATCCTGGGTGATGATGTTCTGGAGGGCACCTCCCAGGGCGGTTTCCAGGGCCGTCACATAGGCATCCTCCACAGTGAACAGCTCCGCCACCACACCGCAGATTCTTTCCCGGAAGGGTGCCCGGGCCTCCAGCACCGTCCGGACCCCTTTGCTGAACCCTTCATGCTCCCGCTCCATGGCGGCCAGCACCTGGAGCCGTGCCTTTTTCTGGTTCAGGGTCCGCCGGTTCTGTTCCAGGGCCCCTTCCTGTTCCCGGTAGGCCCGGATGCTCTGTTCCAGGGCCCCGTTCAGCTGCCGGGCGGTTTCTTCCAGCTGCTGTTTCCGGTCTTCCAGGGTTTCCAGGCTGTCCTTTTCCCCCTGGAGGGCGGCGGTCACTTCCTGGAGAGCCTCTTCCGCCTCCCGGACCTTTTCCTTCAGGCTTTCCTGCTGCCGGTGGATCCGGTCCTGTTCCTGGCGGACCCCTGCCAGTTTGTTCCGGGTCATCACCAGGGTCCGCATGCTGTCAAAGGCCTGTTCCTGCCAGGCCTTCAGTTTTTCTTCCCCCTGGCGGACGGTTTCCGTCAGGGTCTCCTTTTCAGCGGCGGCGCTTTCCAGGCGCTTTTTGGCCCGGTACTGGGTTTCTTCCAGCCGGTCGTATTCCTCCGTCACCAGGTCCAGGTTCTCCTGGTTCCGGGCCAGTTCCTCTTCCAGGGCGGACCGGTTTTTGGCCAATTGGTCCATCCGGTTCCGGCTCTGCTGGATCCGTTCCTCCTGGACCGCCTTCTGGCTCCGGTACCCGGCGGCTTCCTTTTCCCGGGCCAGGATCTGTTCCTGGTAGGCGCTGTAGGCGTTTTCCCGTTCCTGGAGCCGCTGTTCCAGGGCTTCCTGCTGTTTGCCCAGGGCCCCGGACAGTTCCGCCAGTTCCTTCAGATGGGTTTCCAGCAGGGTGAGTTTTTCCGTGAGCCGGGCCTTTTCTTTTTCCAGAGAAGCCAGCTGGCCCAGCAGCCGGGTCACCTTCACCTGCCGGAGCCGGGCGCTGATGGCTTCATACTGCCGGGCTTTTTCCGCTGCTGCTTCCAGGGGCACCAGCTGGTTTTCGATCTCGCTCTGGATATCGTGGATCCGCAGCAGGTTGGCCGCCGTGTCGTCCAGTTTCCGGAGGGCTTCCTTCTTCCGGATCCGGTACTTGGCGATCCCCGCCGCTTCCTCGAAAATGGCCCGCCGGTCTTCCGGACGGCTGTTGAGGATCTCGTCGATCTTGTTCTGACCGATGATGGACAGGGACCCCCGTCCCAGCCCGGTATCCGCCAGAAGGGACACCACGTCCTTCAGCCGGCAGTTCTTCCCGTTGATGGAATATTCGCTGTCCCCGCTCCGGAACACCCGGCGCTGGAGGCTCACCTCGTCGAAATCCACCGGCAGGGTGTGGTCCGTGTTGTCGAACACCAGGTCCACTTCCGCCATGCCCATGGGACGGCGGCCGCTGCTGCCGGCGAAGATCACGTCCTCCATTTTGGTGCCCCGGAGGTACTTTACGCTCTGTTCCCCCATGACCCACCGGATGGCGTCGGAGATATTGCTTTTGCCGCTGCCGTTGGGGCCCACAATGGCGGTGATCCCCGGCTCGAATTCGATATTTACTTTGTCTGCAAAGGATTTGAACCCATGGGCTGAGAAACTTTTTAAACGCACGGCAGTCCCTTCTTATCCCTGGATGTCGGACAGGGCCACTTCGTCGCTGCCGTCGATTTCCGTCAGGGACACATCCACGGTCTCACTGTTGCTGGTGGGCACGTTCTTCCCCACATAGTCCGCCCGGATGGGCAGTTCCTTGTGGCCCCGGTCCACCATCACCGCCAGCTGGATGGCCTTGGGCCGGCCCATGTCGATCAGGGCGTCCAGGGCGCTGCGGATGGTCCGGCCGGTGAACAGCACATCGTCCACCAGGATCACCGTCTTTCCGTTCAGGTCGAAATCGATGTCCGTTTCACTGATCACCGGGTTGTACCCCAGGGTGGACAGATCGTCCCGGTACAGGGTGATGTCCAGGGAGCCCACCGGCAGCTTCACGCCCTCGATGGCTTCGATTTCCTGCCCCAGCCGGTTGGCCAGAGGCACCCCCCGGGTACGGATCCCCACCAGGGCCACATTGTCCACCCCTTTGTTCCGTTCCACGATCTCATGGGAGATCCGGACCAGGGCCCGGCGCATGGCATCGGCATCCATAATGGTTTTTTTCTTCACAGAAACGCTCATGTTACTTCCTCCTTGTCAATGGAACTGCCCGTTCCGGAGACGGGTCAGGATGGTCTGCATATCAGCCGGCACCGGGGCAGTGAAGGTCATCCACTCTCCGTTCCGGGGATGGCGGAAGGTCAGCTGCTCCGAATGGAGGGCCTGTCCGCTGATGGAAAAGCAGGTCTTCTGGGGGGCGTATTTGGGATCCCCCACCAGAGGGTGGCCGATATAGGTCATGTGGACCCGGATCTGATGGGTCCGCCCGGTCAGGAGCCGGCAGCGGACCACGGTGAATTTCCCGTACCGCTCCAGCACCTCATAATCAGTAGCCGCCCAGCGGCCCCCTGAGGGCACCACCGCCATCTTCTTCCGGTCCCGGGGATCCCGGTCCAGCTGGGTCTCGATATGCCCATGGTCCTCTTTCACGTTCCCCCGGACAATGGCCAAGTAGGTCCGTTTGGCTTCCTTTTTCTGGATCTGCTCCGCCAGGGACTGGTGGGCCAAATCGTTCTTGGCGCAGATCATCACCCCGCTGGTGTCCTTGTCCAGCCGGTGGACGATCCCCGGCCGGATCACCCCGTTGATCCCGGAAAGGTCCCTGCAGTGGTACAGCAGGGCGTTCACCAGCGTCCCGTCCGGGTTCCCCGCCGCCGGGTGGACCACCATCCCCCGGGGCTTGTTCACCACGATTACATCCTCATCTTCGTAGAGGATGTCCAGGGGGATGTTCTCCGGTTTGGCCGCCAGATCCACCGGCGGGGGCACCAGCACCTGGAACACGTCCCCTTCTTTCACTTTGGTATTGGCCTTGGCCGGTTTCCCCTGCCGGGTCACCCGGCCTTCCTGGATGTCATGCTGGACGGCGGACCGGGTGCAGTCCAGCCGGGCGGCCAGGAACACGTCGGTTCGGAGGCCCTTTTCTTCCGGCCCCGCCGGTTCCGTTACGATCAGACGGCTCCCGTCCCCGGTTTGTCCTTGGGTTCCGGTTGCCGGGTTTTCCCGGTTTCGTTCTCCAGCATACTCCATACGATCAGCCCCACTCCCACACAGATAAAGATATCGGCCACGTTGAACACCGGCCAGAAATGAAAGTCCACAAAATCGATCACATACCCGGTGGCGATCCGGTCGATCAGGTTCCCCAGGGCGCCTCCCAGGAACAGTCCCGTCCCCAGCCGGGCCTTGGGTCCCTCCCGGTGGATGTGGTCCCGGAAATAGAAGACGGCGCCTGCCGCCAGAAGGGTGATCACCACAAAGAAAACCCGCTGGTATTCCAGCAGGCCAAAAGCCGCCCCCGGGTTCAGCACATAGGTGCAGCTCACCACCCCGGGAATCACCGGGAAGCTCATGCCGACGGTCATGGTATGGGTAATGAAAAATTTGGTGATCCGGTCCAGCAGGACCACCAGGAAAATCTGGATGAGCATCCGCGTTCACGGCTCCTTTATTTTGGTATAAAAAAAGAAAGAGCCCTACAATGCCGTACCAATTCCGAGTTTTGAACCTGCCTAAGCAGGTGGGTGCCCTCCCTGTCATATCTGATGTCCCCTCGAAAGGGCATATCATCAACGGCCGGAGTTCACGGGCTCCCTTATAGAGAGTGTTGGCTCAAAACATATGGAATTCGACTCGCACATCGGAGGGTTGCTCTTTTATCTGTATTATACCGCCTGAACCCTATATTGTCCAGTGTTTTCCCTATCCCTTTATTTTCTCCAGGATTTGTTCCGGTCGGTCGATGAGGGCAGTGGGCCGGAGGGCCGCCAGTTCGTCCCGGTCCCGGAACCCCCAGGTCACCAGGAAGCAGTCCATCCCCACATTGTCCGCCGTCATTTTGTCCACTTCTGAATCCCCCACATACACCGCCTGGTCTTTGGGGATCCCCAGTTCCTCCAGGGCCCGGACCACCGTATCCGGAGCCGGCTTCCGGCGGACTCCCTGGCTTTCTCCCATGGCCACTTTCATGGTTTCCGGGAAATACCGGTCCCGGAGAGACAGCACCGCCGGATGGGCCTTGTTGGACACAATGGCCAGCTTCACCCCCAGGGCCTGGAGGTCTTTCAGCAGTTCCGGGATCCCATCATAGGGCCGGGTGGCCTCATTGCAGTGCTTCAGGTAATAGGCCCGGAAATCCTGGAACACCCGCTGGAATTTGTTCTCGTCCTCCTGGGGCAGGGATTTCCGCAGCAGGTTCTCCAGGCCGTTTCCCAGGGCCCGGCGCACCTGGAGCCTGGTCCTGGGGGCACAGCCGTATTCCCGGCAGGCCTCGTTCACGCTGTTCCACAAATCCGTCAGGGTATCCAGCAGGGTCCCGTCCAGATCAAACACCACCGCCTGATATTTCACGTTACGCACACTCCTTGGTTTCGTTCATCGTTTATCGTGGATCGTTCATCGCTCATCGTCCGTCGTTGTTCAAAGCCAGCCTCGCCGGCTTCCGACCGCCGCTGACCGTTGACCGATTGTCCCCCACAGGGAAGATGATACCACATCCTGCCAAACTATGATACAATAAAAGGACCAAACAGAAGGAGAGTGCATTCCATGAAAATACTGCGTTCTTTGTTCCTCACTGCCATCCTGGTGGTCAGCGGAATCTTCACCGCTTTTGCCTCCCCGGAAGCCCCTACGGATCAGGAAGTGATCCAGGCCTTCCAGGAAGCCAACACCGTCTATGAATGGTTCGAACATCATCCCCTGAAAACTGACGGCAAAGGGGAAAAAGACACCGGGTACATGATCTACTACACAGTGGCTGACAAGAACTACCCCAACATGATGGCCCTAAAGGCCAAGGTCAACCAATGCTTCACTGAAGCCCTGGCCGGTTTCATCATCAGTGACAGCCGGATGTACCGGGAATTCGACGGAAAACTGTACGTGGCTCCCAGTGCCAAAGCCCGGGACCTGCGGAAAGGGACCTCCACCATCAACATCGTGCGGGAATCCCCCACCCGGATCAACCTGGAAGTATCCACTCCCATGATGGAAGACCCGGCCCACGGCAAAACCAACATAGTGGAAACCAGAAAGACCATTTTCCCCTATGTAAAGACCCTGAAGGGATGGAGATTCTCCTATTTTGAATCGCTGGAATAAAAAAAAAGGCTGTTGCCAACGCAACAGTCTTTCTTTTTTTATGATATTGGTGCGGCTGACAGGGCTTGAACCTGCACGTCTTGGACACCAGATCCTAAATCTGGCGCGTCTGCCAATTCCGCCACAGCCGCATTTGGGTATAAAAAAATGGTGATCCACCCGGGACTCGAACCCGGGACACCCTGATTAAAAGTCAGGTGCTCTACCAACTGAGCTAGTGAATCACTTGGCTGGGGCAGCTGGACTCGAACCAACGCATGCGGGAGTCAAAGTCCCGTGCCTTACCGACTTGGCTATGCCCCAAAAAGGTAAAAAAAAAGGTGGGGTGGATAGTGGGGATCGAACCCACGCGTGCCGGAGCCACAATCCGGTGTGTTAACCGCTTCACCATATCCACCATATTACCTTGCCGCCATCCGACGACTCACTTATTCTAGCATAGGAAAGCGAAAAATGTCAACAACTTTTTTTCACTTTCCCAGGCTTTTTTCAATCGATGCCTGCCAGGCTCCGGTGAGCCAGCCCCACGCCCAGTTCATTCAGGTTCAGGACCCCCACACTCATGTACACCGCCACACAAAGGTGCTCCCCGTACCGGGCCACTCCGATCTTGCCCCCTACATTGAAGCCGATGGCCTTGTCCATCATCTGTTCCAGGGCTTCATGGGCTGCCCCGGCCACCGTGCCTGCTCCCACATGGGTGTCGGTGACGATGTTCTGCCGTTCCGAGGCCACCACCGCCCGTTCCACGATTTTCTTGATGGAAGGCAGGAACTCTCCTCCAAAATCTACAGCCGCCGCCCGGAACCCCTGTTCCCGGAGCCGCTCCTTCAGCCGGTCCTCTTCTTCCCGGGTGGCCGTCAGCGCCATCCGCAAAGCCGCCCGTCCCACATCGATACTGGCAATAGGTCTGTTCATACTCTCACATCCCTTTCCTGCAAATCTACCCCACCATTATACCAAAGAATCCCTTGTCAGGGAATGGCAGGGCTGTTAGAATGAGAAACGACACCCGTAGGGGCCCCACGCCGGGCGGCCCGCCTTTATGCACCGCCCGGTCCCCCCTTCCCGCTTCCCTTGATTATCCTGAAAGGAGGACATCATCATGTCCGTCATTATGTCCGAAGAACTCCGTGCCGGCATCATCCTGGGCGACCGGGACAACGACCAGTACCTGTATATGCCCGGCAGCGAAATCGGCGCCGACAACCCCATGTGCATCTTCGAAGAGCACGGGAACAAAACCGACCTGCACCTGGAAGAGGCCGTGGAACTGGCCAAGCGCCTGACCCTGAAGCCCACAGAACACCCGGTGTACGGGAAAAGGGCCTATTGAAAAAGGGGTGCTGCATAGGCAGCACCCCTTCCTTACATCCTCTCCCGGATGGCTTCCAGGAATTCTTCGCTGTTGACCTTCTTTTTATCCGGCAGGGTGGATACAGCTACCAGATCCCCGGTCATGATCCCTTCTTCAAGGGTCTGGATGGTGGCTTTTTCCAGCCGGTCGGCAAAATCCACCAGGTCCGGCAGCTGGTCCAGCTGGCCCCGTTTCCGCAGGGCCCCGGTCCAGGCAAACAGGGTGGCCACCGGGTTGGTGGAGGTCTTTTCCCCTTTCAGGTACCGGTAATAGTGGCGCTGTACCGTGCCGTGGGCCGCTTCGTATTCATAGCAGCCGTCCGGGGACACCAGCACGGAAGTCATCATGGCCAGGCTCCCGAAGGCGGTGGCCATCATGTCGCTCATCACGTCCCCGTCGTAGTTCTTGCAGGCCCAGATCATGCCCCCTTTGGACCGGACCACCCGGGCCACCACGTCGTCGATGAGGGTGTAGAAATATTCGATGCCGGCGGCTTCGAACTTTTCCTTGTATTCCCGGTCGTAGATATCCTGGAAAATATCCTTGAACCGGTGGTCATAGATCTTGGACACCGTGTCTTTGGTGGCAAACCACAGGTCTTCCTTCTGTTCCAGGGCATAGTTGAAGCAGGACCGGGCAAAATTGCTGATGGACTTGTCCGTATTGTAGACTCCCTGGACGATCCCGGCATCCGGGAAGTCCATAATGGTCCGGCGGGTCACCTTCCCGTCCGCTCCGGTAACCACCAGTTCCGCCTTGGCCGGGCTCTCCACCCGGATTTCCGTGTTCTTGTAAATGTCCCCGTAGGCGTGCCGGGCAATGGTAATGGGCTTTTCCCAGGTGGGGATCAGAGGCCGGATGCCCTTCACCATAATGGGCTTCCGGAACACCGTCCCGTCCAAAATGGCCCGGATGGTACCGTTGGGGCTGGCCCACATTTTCTTCAGGTTGTATTCCTTCACCCGGGCCGCATTGGCCGTAATGGTGGCGCATTTCACCGCCACCCCATACTTTTTCGTTGCCAGGGCTGAATCGATAGTCACCTGGTCATCTGTATCATCCCGGTGCTTCATGCCCAGGTCGTAATATTCCGTTTTCAGGTCCACATAAGGAAGGATCAGGATATCCTTGATCATCTTCCAAAGGATCCGGGTCATTTCATCCCCGTCCATTTCCACCAGAGGGGTGGTCATCTTGATTTTATCCGCCATATCATATTCTCCTTTCCCAAACAAAGACAGCACTATGTACTGTATGTATCATACCACAGATGGGATAAAGGGAAAAATACGAAAAAACGGGGTACGGTATAGGATATATTGATGGGTAGGTGGGTAGGTGGTAGGTGGTATTGACCATTGACAAAAAAGGTGCTGCACGCTTTTTGTGCAGCACCTTCACGCTCTTTACCCCTTAAACGCGTCGGTCAGAGGCGGTACGATCTGTTTCTTCCGGGACAGTACCTTGGGCAGGTGGTAATGGCCGTCGGCTTCAGCCTTCCCGAAGGCCTTGTCCAGGATGTCCTTGTTCTTGCCGGCCCACAGCAGCTCGGTGACTTCATCCATAATGTCGGTGACCATCAGCAGGGTGGTGTCCGCTTCTCCTCCGTCCACCATGGCCTGGAGGGCTTTCTGGAGTTCCGGCCATTTGGCTTTGGCAGCTTCCCCGTTCATCACGTTCACCTGGGCCACAGTGACTTTCCCCTGAGGGAAGTCGAATTCCTTCATGTCCCCATGGCAGATTTCTTCCGCACTCATGGAGTTGATGGCGGAACCGGCCTGGAGCATTTCCAGGGCATAGGCCTGGGGATCAGCGATTTTCGCGATCTTGGCCAGGGCACCGGCAGCTTCCTTGTCCTTTTCCGTGGTGGTGGGAGACTTGAAGTACAGGGTGTCAGAGCTGATGGCGGAGAACAGCAGCCCGGCGATTTCCTTGGGCAGGGTCAGACCGTTTTCCACAGCCACATTGTACAGGATGGTGGCAGTGCACCCTACCGGCTGCATCCGGACGAACAGGGGATTGGCGGTGACAATGCCCCCCAGACGGTGATGGTCGATGATTTCCAGCAGGTTGGCCTTGTCCAGCCCGTCCACAGCCTGGCTCATTTCATTGTGGTCCACCAGGATGATCTTCTGGCCTTCGTCCACCTTTTCCACCAGTTCCGGAGCCGCCACTTTCCAGTGGTCCAGCACAAACTGGGTTTCCGGGTTCACCTTCCCGGCCCGGCAGGCGGTGACCTTTTCCCCCAGCTGGGTCTTGATCCAGGTGTAGCTCAGGGCAGAGCAGATGGAGTCCGTATCCGGGTTCTTGTGCCCGGTGATGATGATGTTTTCCATAAAAGCATCTCCTTGTATATTACTGTCAATCAATTTATTATAGCACAGTTTTGAAAGCCCATGGAAGCCAAACCCCATGGGCTTTTGGCATTGAACGAAAACGCAGCCCAAGGGCTGCTAACCCACCACCATTGCGCAGGCGCAACGGTCCCCAGCTGCGGCAT
>ENA-ORSI01002531-ORSI01002531.1-human-gut-metagenome-genome-assembly--contig:-NODE-2531-length-13018-cov-4.103911_pt1 | contig 13018 bp, 9 predicted proteins | sample MGYA00242187_ERZ509154 | MGnify/ENA primary metagenome ERZ509154 (study PRJEB26280, sample SAMEA2338627) | human gut metagenome | biome: human gut; feature: human-associated habitat; material: faeces...
GACATCGACCCCGTGGCCGTGCGCACCGCAGGCGAGAACGCCGCGTTGAACGGCGTGCAGGACAAGCTGACCGTGCTGGTGGGCGACCTTTCCGATAAGGCCAGCGGCAAATACGACATCATCACCGCCAACATCGTGGCCAACGCCATTCTCAGTCTGGCACCGGCTGTGCCGGGCCTGATGGCGGAGGGTGCCACCTTTATTGCCAGCGGCATCATCGACAGCCGCAGGGATGAAGTGATCGCCGGGCTGGAAAAAGCCGGCCTTGCCGTTGTGGAAGTGAAGGAGAAGCGCGGCTGGGAGTGCATCGTCTGCAAGAAAGCGTAACAACAAAACTCCTTCAGGCGCTTCGCGCCAGCTCCCTCAAGGAGGGAGCCTTTGAGAAAGCACCCGCTAAAAGCCTCCCTCTTTGAGGGAGGTGGCATCGCCGCAGGCGATGACGGAAGGAGTTTTCTACACAAGAAGGCGTAAGGAGAACCCTCTCAGGCGCTGACGCGCCAGCTCTCCCGAAGGGCGAGCGATAAGATGTAAAAGGATTGATAAAATGCCGCACCGTTATTTTACCACCGAGATCTCCGACGGCACCGCCACCCTGCGCGGGGCCGATGCCCACCATCTTGCCCGTGTGATGCGCGCAAGGCTGGGCGATACTGTCATTCTATGCGACGGCAATGCCGTGGAATACACCGCCACCATCACCGGCTTTGGCGATGAGTGTGTGGAGTTCCGGGTGGAGCCGGGCTATCCCAGCGCCGCCGAACCCAGCGTGGAGGTCACTCTGCTGGCCGGCTACCCCAAGCAGGACAAGCTGGAGCAGATCATCAAGCACGGCGTGGAGCTGGGCGCAGCCCACATCGTGCCCTTCTTCAGCCGGTACTGCGTGGCGGCCCCCAAAAAAGAGGAGCAGAAGAACGAGCGCTACAACCGCATTGCGGTGGAAGCCGCCAAGCAGTGCGGCCGGGGCATTCTGCCGGATGTGGCCCTGCCGCTGGCAAACTTTGGTGCCGTGTGCCGCACCTTTGCACAGTACGACCTTGTGCTGTTCTGCTACGAGTGCGGCGGCGCGCCCCTGCGCGACCTGCTGGCCGCAGCAAAGCCCGCCGATGGTGAAAAACTGAAAATCGCCATCGTGACTGGTGCCGAGGGCGGCTTTGCCGCCGAGGAAGCCGAGATGGCTGCAAAGGCCGGTGCCAGAACGGTGGGCCTTGGCCCCCGCATCCTGCGGTGCGAGACCGCCCCGCTGGCGGTGCTGTCCGCTGTGATGACCCTGACGGGAAATCTGGAATAATGCTTTGTGCTGCCCGGCAGCGCCTGCGGGCCTTCCGGACAGCAACAAGGGGCCGCTCCTTTTCGGGAGCGGCCCCTTGTTTTTTTATTGTTCCGCTGTGCAGACGCAGGGCAGATCAGTCAATGAGACCCTTGTCCTTTGCATTCTGCCAGGTAAGGCAGACGCGCAGCTTGCTGACCGGGAAGCACGGATGGAACTTGTTGTTGTCCTCATCGAACTTCATCAGCTCCTGCTCCACCATCCAGTGTGCAGCCTTCTGGGCATCGGTGTCGGCGGCGTCAATGTCCGCATACAGGTCCTCATCGGTCATGTTCTGCGGCTCCGGCTTGCCTGCACGCTCCCAGACCAGCTCTGCCAGCTCGATGCGGTCAGACGGCAGGGGGAGGCCCTGCATGTTCATCAGACGGTAGATGCCGGTGCCGGTCTCATAGGCACCCAGGATTACAGCGCCGCCGATGATAACACCGGGCAGGACGGGGTCCACGGGGCCCACCGGGTCCACCGGGTCTACCGGGTCCACAGGCGGCTCCACGGGGTCCACGGCTTCGTACACGGCTCTGACCGTCACGTTGCCTTTGGGCATTTCAAAGTTCGCCGTGGTATGGTCCTCCTCATTGGGGAAGCTCAGCAGGTCATTCATTTCATTCTGTACAACGCCGTTCAAGATCACGATCCCGGTCCAGCCTGCGAACTTCTGTCCATCGGGGGCTGGGTCTGCGGTCAGGGTGACCGGGGTGCCTTCGTAGATCTCGTCATTGGGGTCAACCTTAGTGTCAACGCCCCCGACCTTGATCGTTGCCGTGGCATCCTTGGCGGTCAGGGTGTAGCCGGGTGCCCGTTGGGTCAGGTAATAATAGTGCTGTGCCTTGTCATACGCCACGCGGTAGTTCTCGTTCTGGCCCTTAAGGTGCAGCTTGTTTGCATTGCCTGCGACCGTGAGCTGACGGCCTTCTTCCGGGTCGGCAACCTTGATGGTGGCTTGGGTGGTAAAGGTATCGCTGATGGTGATCTCCTTGTCGGACTCGAGGTAAATATCGCTCTCGTTATTCTCAAACGTGGCGCTCTTCAGCTCTGCGGAGGTGCTGCTGTCCGGACCGAGATAAATGCCGTATTTGCTGTTTTTGATCGTGCAGTTCTCAACGACCAGCTTGCCGCCATTGTCATACTGATCATAACAGTGCTTCGACCCTGCCGGTTCTCCCGAAGAAATGGCAGCATTGCCGCCCGTGCAATCCACAGTGGCACCATTGACGCTCAATGTGCCGCCGTTCCATACCTTCAGTGCAGGGGACTCGTAGCCAAGATTAAGATACTGGTTGGTGTTGGTATAAGTACCGCCGACAAGGTTGGCGGTGGCGCCCGTCACAAACACATCGCAGTAGGTTCCGGTGACTTCGGCATCTGTGACGTTCAGCGTTGCATTATTGGCGACGCGCAGCGTCGGACGATCTTTGTATCGCGGGAGGTCCTTATAGGTGCGGGAGTAAGAGCCGCCGACGATATTGACCTGACTGTTCATGGCGTTCATGACCCAGCCGACGCCGGTGGCTTTCACATAATTGAAGGACGAGTTGGGGGAATCATTGATCCAAAACGTCGCGCTGAAGCTCTCGCTGCAGTCGTAGCTGCCGCCGTTGACGATCACATTGGCTCCCTTATCTGTTTCAATAGCACGCAGGACGGCGTTCATGGTGAGATTTTCAAACGTCCAGCTGCCGCCGCACAGATAGCATGCGGGCCTGCTGCCACACTGCCAGTTATAGGTGCCGCCGTGAAGCACTGCGGTGCCCGTGAAGCTGTTTTCGGCATAGAAGCAGCGGCTGTAGGCGAGGCCCTCTGCCGTCTTGATGGTCTGCCCCTCAGCGTTGACGGTCACGCTCTTGGCTCTGCGGACTGTAATAAAGGCCGCACTACCCTTAGCAAAGGTCGTTTCTCCGGTGACGTTGATGATCACATCGTAGTCAGTGTCGATCACGATTCCCTCTTTATAGGCACCGTCCTCTGTATAGGCATCGCTCATGGAATAAACGTTGCCATTCGCTTTAATGAAATCATTGTTGATGATGATGATGTCGCCGCCGGTCAGGGGACAGGCCGCTGCCACCTCTCCGGAGGGCTCTGCAGGCGCATCGGAATTTTCCTGTGCGCTCACAGTGCGTTCAAATTCTGTACTCCCCTCCAGAGCAAATGCGCTCACGGGAAGGACAGAGGTCATCATGCAGCCTGCAAGTACCGCACTGATGAGCCGTGTGCCAAACTTCTTCATAAAGATAACTCCTCTCTCGTTTTTTTCGTGCATGCAGGCTTTTTTCGCCTGCCCGCACGTTTTAAACATTTAAAGTATAGCACTTCTGCAACAAGGCGCAATCTTCATTCTGTACGAACCTTTTGGATACCCCCCCTCCGTTTTTTCGTGCGTTCTGTAAAAAAATGGAAGAGAAAATGCTTTCGCAGCCGCAGAAAAAACAGCCCGGAACGATCTGTGGGTCGTTCCGGGCTGCTGTGTCAAAAATGGTTTGGAGCGTCAGAGCTCCAGCAGAGCTTTCTTCACATTCAAAAGGTTTTGCGGGCTCACCGAGAAGCTGCGCAGGCCCAGCTGCAGATACTGCACCGTGTTGGCCGGGTTGCCCACCGCAAGGCCGCAGATGGTCACCGGCACATTGCGCACCTTTGCGGCATCCAGCACCATAGTGATAAGCTTTTTCATGGCGCTGCTGGCCGGGCGGTAGTAGTGCTCCGCGCTGGCAAGCTCCCGGTCGGCGGCGTGGGTATACTGGGTCAGGTCGTTGGTGCCGACCACAAGAAAATCGACCCCGTGCTCTACAAATTCCTCAGCGGTCAGGCAGGCAGCGGGTACGCTGAGCATCACGCCGAACTTTGTATCTTCGTTGAACGCCACGCCGCGCTCCCGCAGGTGCTCGCGGCAGCGCTCCACCACACGCATGGCTGCGTCCCAGTCCTCCACATTCGTCACCATGGGGAACATCACCCGCAGCGGGCCGCGGGCGGCGGCGCGCAGCAGTGCACAGAGCTGCGTCTCGAACTGGTGGGGCTGGCGCAGACTGTTGCGGATGCCCCGCAGGCCAAGCTTGGAAGACTGCAGGCCCTGATAGGCATCGGAAATGGTGCGGTCTGAGCCAAAGTCGAAGGTGCGCACCGTTACCGGGCAGCCCTTGGCGGCAGCAAGACAGGAGCAGTAGAAGAAATACTGCTCCTGCTCGTCCAGAATGCGGCCCGGCAGCATCATGTAGCCGGTGCGCAGCAGGCCCACGCCCTGTGCACCGGACTGCATGGCCGTGTCGATGTCCTCCGGCCCAAAGCAGTTGGCCAGCAGCTCAAAGGGTTCGCCGTCCCGCGTTTCATCCGGCAGGCTGTGCAGCTGCTTCATCTCCGCGTCCTCGCGCTGGAGCTGGCAGATGCTGGCCTCCGCCTGCTGGCGGGCGACGGCATCCGGGTCAAGGATGCACTCACCCTCGGTGGCGTTCAGGATGACCTCGCGGCCGTCGCAGTCTTTCAGGAAATCTTCGCCCACCTGGGTGATGCCCGGGATGTTCAGCGAGCGGGCGATGATGGCCGCATGGCTCTGGCCGCTGCCCTCGGCGGTGATGACGCCCAAGATCATGCCGGAGGGCACGCTGAACAGGTCGGTGGGCATCAGCCGCTCTGCCGCAAGGATCACCGGGTGATCCAGCGCCAGCCACATGCGGGGGCGGTTGGTGATGATGTTGATGACCCGGCGGCTTGCGTCGAGAATATCCACGCTGCGCAGCTGCATGTAGGGGTTATCCTTCATGTTGGCCAGCTGGTCGGCGTAGCGCTGGCCCACCTGATTCATGGCCGCTGCCGCGCCAATGCCTGCATTGATGCAGAAGCGCACCTCGTTCATCATGCCCTCGTCGTCCAGCATCATGCTCTGGAACTGGAAGATGGCCTGCTCGCTGGGCGCAGCGCGGTCTGCCATGGATTCCAGCTCGTCCTGTGCGGTGCGGATGGCATCGGTGAGCAGCTGCAGCTCCCGGGACGGTTTAAAGGGGCCCACGGTCGTGGTCTCCACATGGTGCTCCAGACGGCTCACCTGCCCCAGCACAAGGCCGGGAGAAGCGCAGGAACCTTTATACACTTTCATGTTCGGTCACCTCCGGCAAAAGCTCGGCTTCCGGCGTGGTCAGGGTGCGCCAGACCAGCGCCTGCAAAAAGGTATTGGGCAGCAGCGCGGCCAGTGCGGCCCGCGCCGCATCGGCACTGCCCTCAAACAGCGGTGCAAAGCTCTGCATCCGTGCCTGATCGCACTTTGCAAGGAATGCATCGCACAAAGTATGGGTGGTGTAGTAATGGGCCGGGTCCACACCGGCATCTTCCGCGGCGGCTTCCAGCGGGGCAAGGTCGGCATCCTTCATCTTGGCCAGCAGCAGGGCCGCATCCGCCGTCAGGGTGACCGGGTATTTCTCCCGCACGGCCTTTTGCACCCGCTCAAATTTTGCGTGGAACGCAGCAGCGTCCGTGCAGCTCTGGGCATCACAGGAGACAGCATAGGCACACCCCCGCAGATATCCCATAGCGCGGCGGGTATCATAGTAGCCCAGCTCGATATTGCGGCGGGCGGTGTCGGGGTCAAAGTGCAGGATATCGCCCAGCTCCCAGTAGCTGCGCACCATCACGGTGGGCAGGCCGGTGAGGTTGGGGCGGGTGATGCCCACGCCTTCCAGATCGACGCACACCAGTTCATCCGCGCCCATGCGTTTGGCAAGACCGGTGGGCATGTTGTCGCTGTAGCCGCCATCCAGAAACTTGACCCCGTCGATCTCCCGCGCACGCAGCGCCGGGAAGCAGGCAGCGGAGGCCATCAGGTAGTCCTTGACCTTTCCTGCCGGGATCTCGTCCAGCGTCAGCTCCCGGGGCTTTAAGCCCCGCTGCTCCACCGTGACAAGGCCGAAGCGGATGGGAGCCGCGCGCAGGGCATCCTCGTCCAGAACCCGCTCCACGATCTCTTCCAGCGGGGTCACATCCATGCCGCCGGCTTTCACTACGCTGCGCAGGAACTGGTGCAGGGCCGAAAGGTCGGCATCCTCCTCCGGCAGCTCCATCACATCCTTGCTGCGGATGGCCAGCCACATATCGCGGGCCGTCTCGTACTGGTCCAGCACGAACATGGCACCGTTCAGGCTGCCAACGCTGGTGCCGGTAATGATCTGCGGGTGCCAGTCCAGCTCCATCAGCGCGCGCCACACGCCCACCTGATAGCTGCCCCTGGCTCCGCCGCCCGCCAGCACCAGAGCTTTGCACGGCGCACTGCGTTCATCCATTGCATCCGCCTCCTTTGATCGTTTCCGGTTTTGTTCAGATTATAGCATATTTCCAGAGAAATTTCTTCCGTTTTTTGTAAATTGATGCCTTTCTCCCGGCAAAGAAACATGGTATACTTGTCAGGATTTCAAAAGGAGGCATTCTCATGCACTGCAAGCAATGGATTTTTGATATGGACGGCACCCTGACCGACAGCATGACCGTGGTGTGGGAGGGTGCCCCCGACGCACTGCTGCGCCGCTATGGCCGCACCCCGCGGGGGGATCTGCGCGCCACACTGCTGAACATGGGAATGCAGGAGGGCGCACAGTATCTGATCCGGGAGTACGGTCTGCCGCTGACCGAGGAAAGCTATTTTTCCGTGATGCGCGAGGTGATCGCCGAATTGTACGAGACCGTGGAGCTGAAACCCGGCGTGCGCACGATGCTGGCAAAGCTGCAGGCCGAGGGCGCACGCATGTGCATCTGCTCCAACACCTGGGCCGAACAGTGCCGCACCGTGCTTACCCGGCTTGGCATCGCGCAGTATTTCTCCTTCATCGTGGAAGCGCGGGGCGTGCTGCACAAAAGCCGCCCGGAGGTGTTCTTTGAGTGCATGAGCCGTCTGGGCGGTGCAGACCCCGCCGCCTGCGCCGTGTGCGAGGATGCCGTATACGCCGCCGCCACCGCCCACAAGGCCGGGTATTACGTCATTGGCATTGCAGACCGCACCTCTGCCGCCGACGAGCCGGAGATGCGCCGCATCTGCAGCCAGTTCGTGCCCCGGTGGGATGCGCTGGACTGGACACGTGTGTAAGAAAAAAGGGCCGCAGCGTGCGGTTCTTTTCTTTATCTGATCCTTCTTTGCTCTTGCATTTTGTGCGCAAGAAGAGTATGATATTATAAATAGGACTGCCCCAAGGGGGAAGTGTCCTCATTTGTGAGAATACACTCTGTGATTTTTAATATAAAGGTATAATATCCGTAAAGAGGAGACCTTCCGTCATGAACAACCCACTCGTCAGCATTATCGTGCCTGTGTACAACGTGCAGAATAGTGTTGCCCGCTGTCTGGAGAGCATTTGTGCCCAGACATGGAAGAATATCGAGGTCATTCTGGTCAACGACGGGTCCCGGGACGAAAGCTTTTCCATCTGTGAGCAATTCCGTGAAAAGGACCCCCGCATCGTTCTGGTGGACAAATCCAATTCCGGTGTGTCGGAGACCCGCAACTGCGGCATGTCCCTTGCAAGGGGCAAGTATGTGCAGTTTGTGGACAGCGACGATTATCTCGACCCTGATTTTACCGAGCGGCTGGTGACTGCTGCCGAAGCGAACAACGCCGATCTGGTCATTGCACCTTACTGGATGGTGATTCCCGCCAACTCTTCCAAGGCCACGCAGGCACTGGAAAACCTGCAGGAGAACCTTGGCATCGATGCCGAGAAAAAGCCTGATGATATCCGTGAATACGGCTTCCTGCCCGAGGGCATCTACGACCGCGATACCTTTGCCCTGCGCCTGATGGAGAAGCCCGCATCCTTCTTCTACAGCGTGCTGTGGAACAAGCTCTACCGCCAGGATATTCTGGCAGACCATCATCTTCAGTTCACCAGCGAGGTGCGCTGGGCCGAAGACCTGGTTTTCAATCTGGAATACATTTTGTACGCCAATGTTTTCGTATCCATTTCCAAAGCGGGCTACCACTATGTGCAGAACCCCCAGAGCATCTGCCACACCCAGATCAATCTGGCTTCCATCGTGCAGAACAAACTGCAGGTGTTCCGCTATTACAAGGAGCTGTACACAAAGCTGGGCCTGTACGATCAGGTGCAGCCGCAGCTGTATAAATTCCTGACCGCGTTCTCCGAGAACGCCTATCCCTCCGGTTCTCCCCAGAAGATCATCATGGACATGGCCAACCGCTGGGGCTTTGGTGTTCTGGATGCTTCCGACAAGGAAAAGAAACACAAAACCGAACCCGATGCCTGATCTCCGGGCACGAAAAAAGAGCCGTGAAAGCGGCTCTTTTTTGTTTACCCTTTTACCGGTCGATCCAGCTGCGGAAGGCTTCGCGCACTGCACCCTCCCGTCCGCGCGGGATGGGGATGCGCGCACCGCTGCACATCTGCAGCTCGCCCGCCGTCAGCAGCTGTGCCGCCGCCAGATTGACCACATAGGAGCGGTGCGGCTGCAAAAAACGCCCGTCTTCCAGCAGCGGCTTTGCTACCTCGGCAAAGGACACCCGCAGCGAAAGGGACACCACATCCTCGCCGCTGAGCAGATGGAAGTGCACCACATGGTGGGTGCACTCCAGATATTCGATCTGCGCATAGGCCAGCGCCCGCAGGCCTTCGGCGGTGACAACGGTCATTGCCGGGCCGTACTCCGGCTCGGTGGCGCGGGCAAGCAGGGCCGAAAGCTCCTGCTGGTGCACCGGCAGAAGCAGATACTGCATGGCATCCACCCGGAAAGCGCTGTAGGCGTGGGCCGGTGTGCGGGCCGCAAAGGCCAGCGGAGCCCTGCGGCCCCGGCGGCGCAGCTCCGCAGCCGCCGAAAGCCCTGCCGGGGCCGCTACAGCGCCCAGCTCGATGAGATACAGGTCAAACCGTTCTCCCTCGGTGTCCCGGCGCAGCAGCGCATCTGCATCCGGCAGCTGCTGCACGATGCACGCATCCTGCCGCCGGGCAAAATATTCCATGCACTGGCGTTCCAGCCCGCTGCGCAAGGCCGCGTCCGGGCTGCATACCGCAATGTGAAATACCATCTCACATTCTCCTTTCCGCCAGCCGCCCGCCTTGATTTTTGCGCAGGGCTGGAGTATGATAAATAAAACTTTGCTGCATCGAAAAAAGAAAAAACGGAGGGACCCGCCATGCCGCAGCCGCTTGTCAGCGTTATTGTGCCCGCCTATAACGCGGCGGGCTTCATCTCCCGCTGTGTGGAGAGCATCACATCCCAGAGCTACCCGGAGCTTGAGATCCTTCTGCTGAACGACGGCTCCACCGACGACACCCTTGCTGTCTGCCGGAAGCTTGCTGCCGCCGACAGCCGCATCCGTGTGGTGGACAAGCCCAACACCGGCGCAGCAGACACCCGCAGCTGCGGCCTTGCCCTTGCCCACGGCGAATACATCCAGTTTGCGGACAGCGACGATCACCTGCTGCCGGGCTGCACCGCAAACCTGGTGGCTGCTATGCAGCGCAGCCATGCCGACCTTGTGCTGGCTCCCTACCGGATGATGGTGCCCCGCAAGGATGGCGGCTATGACACCCGGGAGTACAGCCTGCTGCCCGCCGGGGTGTACAACAAGGTGGATTACCTGTGGCAGCTCACCGGCAATGCCGCTGCCTTTTACTACGGTGTGCTCTGGAACAAGCTCTACCGCCGGGATCTCATCCAGATGGCGCACATCCGGTTCGAGCATGTGGTATACGCCGAGGACCAGCTGTTCAACACCCGGTATCTGCAGGTGGCACAGCGGTTTGCCGCCATCGACGAAGCCGCCTACTGCTACATCCAGAACCCGCAGAGCGTATGCCATACGCAGGTGAGCGCGGCGGACATGCTGCGCCACCGCAGCCGGATGTACCACACCTACAAGGAACTGTGCATCCAGCTGGGCGTGTACGATAAATTCCGCCTGCGGCTGCACGGCATCTATCTGAGCCTGTTTGAAAGCCCTCTGCCCAACGGCCCGGTGCAGAAACTTTCCGACGCATTTGCCCGCACCCACAGCCGCATCTGAGAAAAGGAGAACCTATGGAATTTCCCCTTGTAAGCATCATCGTGCCCATGTACAACACTGCCGGGTGCATTGCCCGCTGTGTCAAAAGCATTTGCGCCCAGACTTATAAAAGCATTGAGATCCTGCTGCTGAACGATGGCTCCACCGACGACACCCTTGCCGTTTGCCGCCCCCTTGCCGCCAGCGACCACCGCATTGCACTGGTGGATAAAACCAACACCGGCGCAGCGGATACCCGCAATCAGGGCATTGCGCTGGCCCACGGCAAATACATCCAGTTTGTGGACAGCGACGACTGGCTGGCCCCCGATTTTACGGAAAAGCTGGTCTCCGCCGCCGAGGCCCACACCGCCGATCTTGTGATCGCGCCCTTCTGGATGGTGTACCCGGAAAACTATGTGGAGCACATCCGCCCATGGGAAAAGGCACTGCAGCATGTGCTCCAGCGCAATCCGCCCCGCACCCGGGCCTATGGCTATCTGCCTGCCGGGGTGTACACCGGACAGGAGTACGCAAAGCATCTGATCCAGAAGCCGAACACCTTCTACTATGGCAGCCCCTGCAACAAGCTCTACCGCCGTGACCTCCTGCGGAAGCACAGCCTCCATTTCCGCAAAGAATTGTTTGCGGAGGATCAGCTGTTCAACACCGAATATCTGCGCTATGTGCGCACCGCCGTTTCCATCCCGGACATCGGCTATTACTACCTGCAGAACGGCCAGAGCGTCTCCCACTCCAGAGTGACCACCGCCGACATCCTTTCGCTGCGGCGGCGGGTGATGCTCCTGTACCGGGACATCTACACCGAACTTGGCATCTACCCGGAGACCCGGGCCGCCATTCTGCGTTCGCCCTTTGGCGAAAACGAGTTCACTCTTCCGCCGCTGGACACCCCACAGACGCACTGCTGCAAGCTGTGACCCTATAAAAAGCACCCGGCTGCCGCCGAGAGCCGCTCTGGCTCCTGCACGGCTCCGGGTGTTTTTTGCGCTTTCTCAGCAGCCGATGGCGGCACACTTCTCCGCCAGCCAGCTGCGCTCTTCGTCGTTCAGGTGCGGTGCCAGCTTTGCAAACACCTGACGGTGGTAATCGTTCAGCCATGCGATCTCGTCCTTATCCAGCACACCGGGCAGGATGGGAGAGGTGGCAATGGGCACGAACATCAGCGGTTCAAAACGAAGGAAGGTACCGTACTGGTTATCGGCCTTGTGCACGCACACCAGCTCGTTCTCGATGCGGATGCCCACGAGGTCGGTCTCGTAAACGCCCGGCTCGTCGGTGACCACCATGCCGGGACGCATCCGGGTGGTGTTGCGGCTGTTCAGGGCATGGGGGCCTTCGTGCACGTTGCCCACAAAGCTGACGCTGTGACCGGTGCCGCAGCGGTAGTTGATGAGGTGCCGCCACAGCGGTTCCCTGGCAATGGTGTCGATCATCTTACACTCGCAGTAATCCAGCCAGACGGCCTTGGCAAGGTCGATGTGGCTCTGCAGAGTCCATGTGTAGAAGCGCTTTTCGTCCTCGGTCAGCGGGCCAAGCGGGTAGGTGCGGGTGATGTCGGTGGTGCCGTCCATGTAGGTGGCACCGCTGTCCACCAGCAGAAAGCCCTTCTTTTCCAGCACAGCGTGATCTTCCGGGGTGGCGTGGTAGTGCATCATGGCTGCGTTGCCGCCGTAGGCCGCAATGGTGCCAAAGCTTTCCACAAGGAATTTATCGTCCGCGCTGCGGTACTTGTGCAGAATTTCATCCACCGTCAGCTCGGTCAGGGTCTCACCGGCAGCAAGGCGGCTTTCCAGCTCGATCTGGAACCGCACCATGGCCACAGCGTCCCGGATATGGGCCTGCTTTGTGTGGGCAAGCTCCGTTTCGTTCTTCACGCCCTTCATCATCAGCAGCGGGTCGGTGCCGTCCTTCACGGTGAGGGCAGGGTTCTGCTCCAGCACCTGATACACGGCGTAGTTCACCGTGGAGCACTCGGCCAGCACGGTCTGGGGTTCCGTCTCAGCAGCGAGGGACTTCAGCACATCATCATACTCCGCCAGCGTGATGCCGTTGGCTTCCAGCTCTGCCTTTGCCTCCGGGGTGACGCGGGCCGTGTTGATGAAGAGCACCGCGCGGCGGGGTGTCACATAGCAGTAGGCCATGGCATAGGGAGTGCACTCAATGTCCATGGCGCGCAGGTTCAAAAGCCATGCCAGATTATCCAGCTTGCCCACAAACTGAGCGGTGCAGCCCCGCTCCTTGAGCTTGCTGCGCAGCTGATCCAGCTTTTCCGCCGGGGAGAAGCCCGCATATTCCTTCGGCAGGATCCACGCTGGGGTATCCGGCAGGGCAGGGCGGCCCTCTGTCCACAGCTCGTCCTCAAGGTTCAGGGTCTTGATGGAAGCGCCCTTCTTTTCCAGTGCCTTTTTCAGGTCGTTCACGAGGGCCGTGCTGGCGGTCAGGCCGCACAGGCCCAGTGCTTCGCCCTCATTCAGGGCATTTGCGCAGTATTCCTCCACGGTGGGCACGCCGGGTTCCCCCATGCGCTGCAGCTTGATCTCGGTACCCGCAATTTCCTTCTCGGCCTGCACAAAATAACGGCCGTCGGCCCACAGGGCGCTCTCGGTGCGGGTGACCACGAAGTTGGAGTTCTCGCCGTGGAACCCGGAGAACCAGGTCAGGCTGGTGTAATGGCAGGGCAGGTATTCGCTGGCGTG
>ENA-ORSI01002532-ORSI01002532.1-human-gut-metagenome-genome-assembly--contig:-NODE-2532-length-13008-cov-8.069328_pt1 | contig 13008 bp, 10 predicted proteins | sample MGYA00242187_ERZ509154 | MGnify/ENA primary metagenome ERZ509154 (study PRJEB26280, sample SAMEA2338627) | human gut metagenome | biome: human gut; feature: human-associated habitat; material: faeces...
CTCATACCTCACACCCGCCTCTGCTTGTAGTTGACCGAAGCTGTGTGCGTACATGGCAAAGGCAGATACGGCGTTTTCTTTGATTTTGTTTTCGTTGTCAGATATCACATGCTCATCGTTTACGTAGCTGTCTGTGCGGTTGCTGTAGGTATATTCACCGCCTATGGAGAAACTGCCACCCCATAACGGATGACCTACAATGAGTTTGGCTGCATAAAGTTCGTTCTGACTGTTACTCTGCGTATGGACAATGCTGTTTACTTCCGTCTTGTCCGATTGCCTGACATATTCATCTGTCACAATGGGATTATTATTGTCCAACCACATTCCGTCTATATTCAAATCAACATTCCAGTCATTAAAACTACCGTTATAATAAGCATTTACCGTATGCTTATTATTTGTTGTGACTGAATGTGTGTGACTCTTACTTTCTTCTTCCAGGGTATTATCTACATGAATCGAAGTATTCATGTTCAACTGCATCTCAATCAGAGGGTTTCTGTCAAAGTCATACCTTACTCCCATCACATGATTTTCGTTAAACTGATAATTCAATGAAAGCATGGCTGCCATGTTCTGGGTATGAAACGGACTTTTCATATCCGAATTTTGTGTCCATACTTTATCAAGACAGGTTTTCTGGGTCAGCATCTTGTTCTCTTCAAACTTATTGTCCCTGCCGAATAACATTCCTCCAAGGTCGAACCCTCCCTTACGGTAATTGAAATTGAACTGGTCGAGCAGGGCGAGGTCATACTGGTATCCCACGTATGCACGGTTGCTGAAGCCGAATCCTTCCCCCTGTGGCTTTTTGGTTATGATCCGTACAACCGCTTTTACCGAAGCATCGTATCGGGCACCGGGATTACGGAGTACCTCTACACTCTTTATATTGTCAGACGACAGTTGGTCAAGCTCCGAACTGTTTCTCATTTTTCTCCCGTTGATGTAGATTTCCGCGACCCCGCTTCCGAACACATTTACTGAGCCGTCTTCAGCCGACAAGCCTGGTATCTTGTCAAGCAGGTCATTGACTGTTCCGGCTTTTTCCAGCACACTTCCTGTTACGGTCGTCACCATGGCATTCCCTTTTACGCGTGTCTTCGGCAAATCGGCTTTCACTACGACTTCTCCCAACTGCTGTGCATCCGCTACAAGCTGAACAGTACCGATATTGGCCGGTGATGCAGGTCTGTACACCGTCTTATATCCGATGGAGGATATTTTCACTATCTGGTTTTCCGATGTCGCCCCCAAGGTGAAAGATCCATCTTCGCCGCTGATGGTTCCAGTGACAAATGTCGAATCTGGCAGTGACAGCAGCACCACGTTGGCGTAAGGCAACGGCTGGCTGTCCTCGTCAATCAGTTTTCCCTTTACTGTCTGTGCAGATAAGCCCACGGGAAGCATGATACCAGCAAACATCCATAAGAATACTTTCATCAATCTCATTGTATAGTAGCTTTTTAATTTCTGCTGCAAAGTTCCATACTTCCCGCAACTCTTCCACTACCCTGTAGAGTAGTTTTAATGACAGAAACAAAAAACGATGAGGTACCATACATATAAGAAAAGCTGTTTAATAAGATACCTACATCTTGCTATTTTATGTTGTTCAGCATAAAAACAAGCATAAATATGACAGTTATATGAAGAAAAAGGCGTAAATTTGCGCGCTCAAAAGAATTCATTTCTTTAACCCATCAAAAAACAAATTGAATATTATGGAATTGAACAAGACCTTTATTGACGGGCTTTGGAGCAAAGAAATCAACGTAAGCGATTTCGTTAGTAAGAACATCACTCCCTATACCGGAGACGCATCTTTCCTGCAGGAACCTACGGAACGCACCAAGCGTGTGTGGGACATCTGCCTGAAAGCACTCGAAGAAGAGAGAAAAAACAACGGTGTCCGCTCCCTGGACAATGCCACAGTATCCACCATCACTTCACACAAGGCCGGCTACATCGACCGTGAGAATGAACTCATCGTCGGACTGCAGACCGACGAACTGCTGAAACGTGCCATCAAGCCTTTCGGCGGCATCAACGTAGTGGCCAAGGCATGCCGCGAAAACGGTGTGGAAGTGGACGACAAAGTGAAAGACATCTTCACGCACTACCGCAAGACACACAACGACGGAGTGTTTGACGTATATACCGATGAAATCCGCTCGTTCCGCTCGCTGGGCTTCCTCACCGGCCTGCCCGACAACTACGCCCGCGGACGCATCATCGGCGACTACCGCCGTCTGGCCCTCTACGGTCTGGACCGCCTGATTGAAGCCAAGGAAGCCGACAAGCGCAACCTGACCGGCCCCATGACCGACGCACGCATCCGCCTGCGCGAAGAGGTATCCGAGCAAATCAAGGCCCTGAAGGAAATCAAGGTGATGGGCGAATACTACGGCCTTGACCTGAGCCGTCCCGCCACTTCGGCACAGGAAGCCGTACAGTGGGTGTACATGGCCTACCTGGCTGCCGTAAAGGAACAGGACGGTGCAGCCATGTCGCTGGGCAACGTTTCATCCTTCCTCGACATCTACATTGAATACGATCTGGCACACGGCCTCATCGACGAGACCTTTGCACAGGAACTCATCGACCAGTTTGTCATCAAGCTGCGCATGGTGCGCCACCTGCGCATGCAGTCGTACAACGACATCTTCGCCGGCGACCCCACATGGGTAACCGAAGCCATCGGCGGACGCTTCAACGACGGACGCACGAAGGTGACAAAGACTTCGTTCCGCTTCCTGCAGACACTCTACAACCTCGGTCCCTCGCCCGAGCCCAATATGACCGTACTCTGGAGTCCCGACCTGCCCGAAGGCTTCAAGGACTTCTGCGCACAAGTTTCGGTAGACACCAGCTCCATCCAGTACGAGAACGATGACCTGATGCGCGAAGTGCGCGGCTGCGACGACTACGGCATCGCCTGCTGCGTGTCCTACCAGGCCATCGGCAAGCAGATCCAGTTCTTCGGCGCCCGTGCCAACCTGGCCAAGGCCCTGCTGCTGGCCATCAACGGCGGACGCTGCGAGAACACGGGAACGGTGATGGTGAAGGATATCCCCGTGCTGACCGGCGACGAACTGAAGTTTGAAGAGGTGATGGCCAACTACAAGAAGGTGCTCACCGAAATTGCCCGTGTCTACAACGAGGCCATGAACATCATCCACTACATGCACGACAAGTATTATTACGAAAAGGCCCAGATGGCCTTCGTAGATACCGACCCGCGCATCAACCTGGCCTATGGCGTAGCCGGACTGTCCATCGCCATCGACTCGCTGTCGGCCATCAAGTATGCCAAGGTGACTGCCCGTCGCAACGACATCGGCCTGACCGAGGGCTTCGACATCGAAGGTGAATTCCCCTGCTTCGGCAACAACGACGACCGTGTGGACCACCTCGGTGTGGACCTCGTGTACTACTTCAGCGAGGAGCTGAAGAAGCTGCCCGTCTACAAGAACGCCCGCCCCACGCTGTCGCTGCTCACCATTACTTCCAACGTGATGTACGGCAAGAAGACCGGCGCTACCCCCGACGGACGTGCCAAGGGCGTGGCCTTCGCTCCGGGTGCCAACCCCATGCACGGACGCGACAAGAACGGTGCCATCGCCTCCCTGAGTTCGGTGGCCAAGCTGCGCTACCGCGACTCGCAGGACGGCATCAGCAATACGTTCTCCATCGTTCCCAAGTCACTGGGCCCCACGGCCGAGGAGCGTGTCGAGAACCTTGTAACGATGATGGACGGCTACTTCACCAAGGGTGCCCACCACCTGAACGTGAACGTGCTGAACCGCGAAATGCTGGAAGACGCCATGGAGCACCCCGAGAAGTATCCGCAGCTCACCATCCGCGTATCCGGTTACGCCGTAAACTTCATCAAGCTGAGCCGCGAACACCAGCTGGAGGTCATCAGCCGTTCGTTCCACGAAAGAATGTAATCAGTTTATGATAAAAGTTCATTCCTACGAAAGTATGGGAACCTTTGACGGGCCGGGGATCCGGCTCGTCGTTTTTCTGCAAGGTTGCCCCTTCCGATGCCTATATTGCGCCAACCCCGACACCATCGACCTGAAAGGGGAGAGCAAGGAGACAAGGCCGGAAGAAATATTGGAAATGGCTGTCAGCCAAAAGCCGTTCTACGGGAAACGGGGAGGAATCACCTTCAGCGGCGGAGAACCCACGATGCAGGCCGAAGCCCTGACACCTCTCTTCCGCGAGCTGAAGGCACAAGGCATACACATCTGTCTGGACAGCAACGGAGGCATCTGGAACCGCCATGTGGAGGAACTGCTGGGACTGACGGACCTTGTCCTGCTCGACGTAAAGCAAATCAATCCCGAACGCCACCGTCGGCTCACGGGACGAAGCAACGAACAGACCTTGCGCACCGCCGCCTGGCTGGAGGAGCACAACCGCCCCTTCTGGCTGCGCTACGTGCTTGTGCCTGGCTACAGCGATGCGGAAGAGGACATCCGCCGACTGGGAGAAACGCTCGGGGACTATCAAAATATACAACGCGTGGAGATACTGCCCTACCATCGGCTGGGCGTACACAAATACGAAGCCATGGGATGGGACTACCGGCTGAAAGATGTCAGGGAGAACAGCCCCGAACAACTGAAACGCGCCGAAGCGCTCTTCCACGAATATTTTCCGGTGGTAGTGGTCAACTGACGCACTTCATTCAATAACTGAGTCTCAGTCCCGCCTGGATTGTAAAGCTGCAGGGCCGTTCCTTACGGATGGTCTGCACGGGCGAACCATCGTCAAAGTAATAGGAAACGCCCGGCTCCACATACAATCCCCAACGGCGGGACAAATTATATTGTGCACCCACGGCTCCCAATACCGACCACTGTACGGGCTTCACCGTCTGCTTCTCGTGCCCCAACTTGCCATAGACACATTTCTCCACGGCACCGCCGGCCGACAGATAGACAATGAAACGGCGCGTATCCACAAAATTCCAGTTAGCCCGCAACGGTATGCCGATATAATGCAACTTCTGTGCCTGTTTGTTCCGGCTGCCACTCATATAGACATCCGAAGACAGGTACGTGTACATCAGGCCCGTTTCCACAGAGAATCCCTTGCCCAGCTCCTTTCTCACCGAGAAACCCACACTGACAGGCTGACGATGGTCGGCCGATGCAGGAATGTCTCCACGCTGGTGCACGTACGGCATTCCGTCCTTGAACGTCAGTTCCTGTTCGCTGGTTATGACAATCACGCCATTGGTCGTAGCACTCAGATTGATGTTGCTTCCTTGCATGCCTCCTCCGACATCACCCATTACCATATCCCGTTCACCGTCATTTCCCAATGACGGACCGTTGTTCCCGACTGACAGGCCGAAAGCCCATCCCTTATTTTTCTTCCGGGCCGGTTCGGGCAACACCACCGGTTCATCCAGACTTGTCTTCTTCTTTTTCTGCACTGCAGGAACCTGTTCTTCATGCGGAGTTTCCGAACGGACAACAACCTCCGCCGCACGTTCCTTTTCCTCAGACTTGCCAGCAACAGACATGTTCTGAGGCTCGTCGTCCTGAACGACAGAGAGGTCTTCTTCCAACCTTACCTGCTCCACATGTCCCCTTTCCCTGGAAGCAACGACAGCCGGCTTCCTCTCCTGCAAGACAGGTTCGTCCACACGAGCCAACGCCTCATCCTCGACAGCAGGCTCCGGCATTCTGTCGAACGGACGGACAACGGGAACTTCGGCCCGCCGCATTTCTTCGCCCGCAGGACTATGCAACAGCCAGAAGCTGATACCCGAAACGGCTACCAGCAAAGCTGCCGCAGCCGCTACGGACCATCGTCTCATGACGACAATCCGTTTCGATCGGGGAGAGGAAGAGACCGACTGCCCGGTCTGTCCCAGCTCACGCTCCAGACGTTCCCATCCCCCGGCGGGAAGAGGCTCCTGGCAATCGTCCAGTCTGTCTTTTATCTTTTTCAACCACAATTCGTCCTTCATATCTTTATTTCATAAAAGAGTTATCCATTCGTTTTCATCCATCCCTTTACCTTCTCGGCCAAGGCAGCCTTGGCCCTTGCCAACTGAGAGGCAGATGACTTCTCGTTAATGCCCAGCAGGGCGGCAATTTCCTTGTGCGACTTGCCTTCCATCACATACAGGTTGAAGACTGTACGATAACCGGCCGGCAGTTCACCGATAAAACGCATCAAAACTTGTACGGGAATCGTATCGCACGCATCAGGCTCAGGCTCGTCATAGGCCTCCAGCGGCATATCGTCCAAAGCAGCCGACTGGCTGAGTACATCGTTACGGCGCAAATGTTCCAGCGCCACGTTCACCATCACCCGCTCCATCCAGGCCCTCAGCGAGCCCTCGCCCCTCCAGGCAAACTTGCCGAACGAAGAAAACAGCTTCAGGAAGCCGTCGTGAAGCAGGTCCTCAGCCTCTTCACGGTTGCCCGTATAGCGCATGCACAGAGCCAGCATCCGCCCCGCATAACGCTCATACAATTCCCGCCGGGCAACATTGTTGCCCAGCCTGCATTGTTCGGCCAACTGTAGTTCTTCCATTCTTTCCAACACGTGTTTATCTATTAAATGCAACGCGCGCAAAAATACTGCATCGCACAGGAAGAAAAACGGGCTTTTATCTTTTTAACAGAAAAGGATGCAGTATTTCCGACTCTGCTACGTTATATATACGTAACATTTCAACTTTTTACAGACTTTGCTTATGAAAAAAATTCATGCTGCCACACTTTGGATGTGGATATTCCTGTTCACCATCGTCCCCGCACTCCAGTCGTGTCTGGACGACGATAACGATACTCCCCTCTTCACTGTAGGGACCATACAGACCCTGAGCCAGGATGAAGGCGACTTCTACGTGCTGCTCGACGACAACAGCAAGCTCTTCCCCGGCGACATGAGCAGCCTGCGCGGCTACAAGGCTACGGACGGCCAGCGGGCTTTCGTGTTCTTTGACGAACTGCCCGAAGAGATGCCCGGCTATGACTATAATGCCAAAATCCGCTGGATACAGGACATTCTGACCAAAGACATCTATAACATGCCGGCCGAGAAGGAAGACAGTATCGGAGACGACCGCATCAACATCACACAGATGTGGCTCACACGGAAAGACTATCTGAACATCGAATGCCAGTTCATGAGCAGCGAGAATACGGAGAAGAAACACATGCTCAGCCTGGTCATCAACGAAGCCTCGACAGACGGGAATGACAATCCGGACTACCTCACACTGGAGTTCCGCCACAACGCCAACGAAGATTCTCCGCTAGTACCCAGTTCGGCCATCGTGTCGTACAAGCTCGATGCCATCGCTCCCCTGCTGGAAGGGAAGAAAGGGGTGACCATCCGCGTCAATACCATCTATGAAGGAGAAAAGTTCTACCAGATAGACTTCAAGAGTGCAGAGGAAAGCACCACCAGCCGCTCCGGCCATACTCCGTCATCGGACTTGATACGATAAGAACAAATAGAAAGAAAGAAGCTGCACCAAAATGGGAAGCAAGTGTCTGAAGAAAACACTCTCCCCATTTTGGTGCAGCTTCTTCTTTATACCGGATGCCTCAACTCAACCCTTCTATCAGCCCGTCCACAATGTCGATGTGCTCGGCCTGAGGCACCTTGGGCAGGCCCGGCATACGAAGAATGTCGCCGGCAATGGCCACAATCATTTCGGCTCCATGGTTGATGACGATATCCTTGATATGGAATTCGAAGTGATCGGCCACTCCATAAGCCTTCGGGTCGGCCGAGAAAGAATATTGTGTCTTGGCTATGCAGACAGGATAGTGGGCGATGCCCATCTGTCCGATGAGCTTCAGCATCTTGCGTGAGTGCATGCTATAGGTCACCTCACTGGCTCCATAGAGGTTGCAGGCCACCTTCTCGATCTTCCGCTCCACGCTGTCCGCCTCCTCATACGTATATTTCAAGGGTTGTGAAGGCCGTTGTTCGATGGTCTCCACCACCAGGCGGGCCAGGTCGACTGCTCCCTCGCCTCCTTCGGCAAAGGCGCTGTTAATGGCAAAACCAATGCCCAGCTCCTCCTCGCAATGACGACGGATGGCTTCCACCTCCTCGTCCGTATCGCTGGCAAAGCGGTTGAAGGCCAACAGGACAGTCTGCCCGAAGGAACGCAGGTTGCGCACATGCTTGTCCAGATTGCCGAAGCCCTGTTTCAATCCCTCCAGGTTCGGTTCCTTGATGCGGTCGAGGTTCACGCCGCCGTGCATCTTCAGCCCCTGGGCCGTAGCCACGATAACGGTCAGCTTGGGTTGCAGGCCGCTCTTGCGGCACTTGATGTTGTAGAACTTCTCCGCACCCAGGTCGGCACCGAAGCCGGCTTCCGTCACCACGTAGTCGCCGAAGGTCATGGCCATCTTCGTGGCCAGGATGGAGTTGCATCCGTGGGCGATGTTGGCAAAGGGACCGCCATGCACAAAGGCCGCCGTGCCTTCCGTGGTCTGCACCAGGTTGGGGTTGATGGCATCCTTCAGCAGGACGGTGATGGCACCGGCCACTCCCAAGTCCTTCACCGTGAAGGGTGTGCCGTCAAAACGGAAACCGAGGATGATGTTCTCGATGCGACGGCGCAGGTCATCCTGGTCTTGCGCCAGGCAGAGGATGGCCATGATTTCCGAAGCGGGCGTGATGTCGAAGCCCGACTCCTGTGTCACGCCGTTGGTGCTCGGCCCCAGGCCGGTGACAATGCTGCGCAGGGAGCGGTCGTTCACGTCGAGCACACGCCTCCAAATGATTTCCTTCAGTCCGAAGCCACTGGCCCGATGCTGGTAAAGATAATTGTCGAGCAGGGCCGATATCATGTTGTGGGCCGAGGTGATGGCGTGGAAGTCGCCCGTAAAGTGCAGGTTGATCTTCTCCATGGGCAGCACCTGTGCATAGCCGCCTCCTGCCGCCCCGCCCTTCATGCCGAAGCAAGGACCTAAAGAGGGTTCGCGCAGGGCCACGATGGCCTTCTTGCCAATCTTGTTCAATCCCAACGCCAGGCCGATGGAGACAGTGGTCTTACCGATACCGGCCTTGGTAGCCGTGATGGCCGTCACCAGAATCAGGTTGCTCTGCTTCACCTTCTCCTCATCGATGAGATGGATGGGAATCTTGGCAATGTAGCGGCCGTAGTTTTCCACTTCTTCGCGAGGTATGCCAACACCCTCAGCCACCTGCTTGATTTTCCTGAGCTCGATGCTGCGAGCTATTTCGATATCCGACTTCATATATAAACGGTCTTTTTCTTGATTTAAAAAATGAAGTCGCAAAAGTACAAAAAAGTCAGCATCTTTCCTTGCACGTGCGAAACAAAATCATACAAATTACCATTTGTTCATCACTCTGTCCCAACTTTACCTTACCTTTGCATCCGCAAAAACCCAAGAGCTATGACAACAAAAAACGACAATCACACTCCGCTGAAAGACAGCATCGACTTCGGCAGCATGCACATCCCCACCCTGTTCAGGAAGCTGCTGATACCCACCGTGCTGGGCATGGTATTTTCGGCTATCTTCATCATTACGGACGGCATCTTTGTGGGCAAGGGCATCGGTAGCGACGCGCTGGCGGCGGTCAACATCACCGCTCCGCTGTTCCTCATCAATACGGGCGTGGCGCTGATGTTCGGCATCGGGGCGTCGGTCGTGGCATCCATCCACCTGTCGCACGGCAAGCCGAAGGTGGCTCGCATCAACGTGACGCAGGCCGTCATCGTCTCGTCCCTGCTGCTCATTGCCTATGCCGCGGCCATCCTGGGCAACGTGGAGCAGGTGGCCCGCCTGCTGGGTAGCAGCGAACGATTGCTCCCGCTGGCCGTGGAGTACATGTACTGGTTCGTGCCCTTCCTGGTGTTCAGTGCGCTGCTCAGCTCGGGCATGTTCTTCGTGCGGCTCGACGGCTCGCCCAACTACGCCATGACCTGCAACATCGTGGCCGCGCTCATCAACATCTTCCTCGACTGGCTGTTCATCTACGTCTTCGAGTGGGGCATGTTCGGCGCCGCACTGGCCACCAGCCTGGGCTACATCTTCGGGGCGCTGATGATTCTCTTCTACCTCCTGCAACGTCGGCACGTCATCCGCCTGGAGCGCATCAAGCTGAGCCTGAAGAGCCTACGGCTGACGGTGCGCAACGTGGGCTACATGATGCGCCTCGGCCTCTCCACCTTCCTGTGCGAAGCGGCCATCGCTACCATGATGTTCGTGGGCAATTACGTCTTCATCCGCTATCTGGGCGAAGACGGCGTGGCGGCCTTCAGCATCGCCTGCTACTTCTCCCCCATCATCTTTATGGTATATAATGCCATCGCCCAGTCGGCACAGCCCATCCTGAGCTACAACTACGGAGCAGCACAACCCGAGCGGGTGCGGTCGGCCTTCCGCCTGGCCCTGTGGACGGCGGTGGTGTGCGGCGTGGTGGTGTTCCTCGTCACGGAGTTCTTCACCGAGCAGATTGTAGGCATGTTTGTCGATACCCATTATCCGGCCTACCGCATCGCCGTGGAGGGACTTCCGCTCTTTGCCGCCGGCTTCGTGTGCTTCGGCGTGAACATCGTGTCCATCGGCTACTTTCAGAGTGTGGAGCGCGACCGTCCCGCCATGGCCGTCACCCTGCTGCGCGGCTTCATCCTGGTGCTACTGTGCTTCTGGCTGATGCCTGCCGTGATGGGTGTACCCGGCATCTGGCTGGCCGTACCTGCCGCCGAGACGCTGACGCTGCTCTTCGTGCTGACCATCTATTGCCGGGGCAGAAAGAGGAAAGAGAAACTCGAAGAATAATTCAAAATTTGTTGTTTTCAGGCACGGATTACACGGAATCTCACAGATTATTTCTGTTCTTCTCCCCGTGTTATTCCGTGTAATCCGTGCCCAAGAACACAGTTATTTACCTCTTACGGAGATTGAAAATAAAGAGATATGGAAAAATTCGTCGATATATTCAGCAAGAAATACAACCTCAACAGTAAGGACGCCGCTTCCCTGCTGGCACTGATGGAACCCGTGACCTACCGCCGCGGCGAAATGCTGGTGCGCGAAGGCGAGCTCAACACCTCGTTCCATCTGATAGGCCAGGGCATCTGGCGCGGTTATTACCTGCGCAACGGGGTGGACGTGAGCATCTGGTTTGCCACCACGGGCGAATCGCTCTTCTCCACCCGCGGCTATATGGGCGGAAGGCCGTCGGGTACGTCCATCGAAGCCATGAGCGACAGCCTGCTCTACCGCATCGGCAGGCAGGAGCTGGAGGCCTTCTTCCATTCGTCGGCAGCTGCTGCCAACCTGGGACGACGGATGTTCGAACGGGAATTTCTGGTATTCGAGGAGCGGCTCATCAACGAAGGGGCCACGCAGGCCAAGGAACGCTATCTGTCACTGCTCGAACGCATGCCCGAGCTGCTGCAACATGTACCGCTGAAGCACATCGCCTCCTATCTCTACATCACCCCCCAGTCGCTGAGCCGCATCCGTGCCGAACTGGCCCGAAAGGCAGGAAATGAGCCTACTCGCCCACGCGAATAATTTCCTGTATCTCCACCACTCCGTCATAGTCGGCGGCAAAGCCTTCGGACGAAGGCCCCATCATCTTCACCTTCAATTCGGCGGAAACAGGTGTATAGGGTTCGGCACCGGCCGGAAGAACCTCCTCGTAACGCTTCTTCAGCTCGCCCGAACGGTCGACTACCCAATAGGACAAGGTATCGCCGTCGGGAGTGAACGAATAGGCTTCGTGCCCCATCACCAGACGGCCGCTACACGTAATTACAGAATCAGGGACGGCAGACGCCGCCTGCGGTACAGCGCCCTCCTGCTTCTGTGCGGCAGGACGGCAGGCAGCCATACACAGGCCCGCCGACACGACAAAAAGAACAGCTAATTTTTTCATGATTATATCGGTTTAGTTATAAAACAGAGCCTAAAATAGGCATTTATCTTTTACAACAACATTTTTAGCGAACAAAGATTTGCCGAATTCATAAAAATTAGTACATTGTGCCGCCATAAACCAAAATGTACAAATACAACCTAATAACCATGAAACGCACCGATTTCTATTTCTGCCTGATTGTAGTGGCGCTGTTCGCACCTTTCGTCCTTTCCCCCAACCTGTATGCGGGCTATCAGTCGTTCAATGCCGAACACGGCATGGTGATGAGCTTCCTGAAGTTTGCCGTCCTCTCCACGCTGGGCGAGCTGCTGGGCCTGCGTATCAGCACGGGCCAATACCTGCGCAAGGGGTTCGGCGTACTGCCCCGTGCCGTGGTGTGGGGCGTATTAGGTATGGGTATCAATCTGGCGTTTATCGTCTTCTCCACAGGCGTGCCTGCCGCAGCGGGCTATCTGGGTGTGGCCGATCCCGCCGCTATCATGGCAGGCCCCGTCACCTTGGGCAAAGTCCTGCTGGCCTTCGCCATCTCCGTCAGCCTGAACAGTATCTTCGCACCCGTCTTCATGACGTTCCACAAAATAACGGATACACACATTCTGGCAACGGGAGGTACCCTGCGAGGACTGTTCACTCCTATCCCGATGGGCGACATCATGAAGAACCTGAACTGGCAGGTGCAATGGAACTTCGTGTTCAAGAAGACCATCCCCTTCTTCTGGTTCCCCGCCCACACCATCACTTTCCTCCTACCGGGCGAGATGCGCGTGCTGTTCGCCGCCCTGCTGGGCGTGGCGCTGGGGGTAATACTGGCTGTGGCTGCACGAAAGAAGTAACCTCCGTCACCTCGTCGAGCTTTCCGTCAGGATGACACCGTCCATCATGCGGATGATGCGGCGTGCCTCGCGGGCGTTCTCCTCAGAGTGAGTCACCATGACTACCGTGGCGCCGTCGGCGTTGAGCTCCTTCAGCAGGGACATCACTTCGTTGCCGTTGGCCGAGTCGAGGTTACCCGTCGGCTCGTCGGCCAGGATGATTTTCGGATTGGTGACAATGGCGCGGGCAATGGCCACACGCTGCTGCTGGCCG
>ENA-ORSI01002533-ORSI01002533.1-human-gut-metagenome-genome-assembly--contig:-NODE-2533-length-13005-cov-3.549575_pt1 | contig 13005 bp, 16 predicted proteins | sample MGYA00242187_ERZ509154 | MGnify/ENA primary metagenome ERZ509154 (study PRJEB26280, sample SAMEA2338627) | human gut metagenome | biome: human gut; feature: human-associated habitat; material: faeces...
CGGCAGCCGCGACACGGCGCGCTATATGGACATCATGTTCAAGAACGTCGTCACATCCCCGGCCAATGTGGCAAGCAAGGGCCTGAAAGCGTTCGAGGAAAACGAGGACATCGAAACGCCGGAGCTGCTGATCCGCGAGATCGAACGCTTTCTTCGACCGGGAAAGAAGTCCGGAAGCAGCGCAGCGGCGGGCGACAAGAAATAAACAGTTCTGGTTTATGCTTTTCGACGGCGACGGCCTGACGTACAGGGACCTGAAATCCATGGACATGGCCGAGTATTACGAGTGCATCGCCGCCAAGAAGATGTTTGTCCAGCAGCTGAAAGAACAACAGCAGAAAGAATAGGAGGGGTGTTATGGCAGACAGCCGCAGCCTATCCTTCGGGGTGCAGTTTGGAACAGACACCGCACCCCTGGACGAATTAAACGAAAAGCAGCGGAAGGCGCAGGAAGAAGCCGAGCAGACCGCCGACAAGCTGGAGCAGATCGGCACCAGCCTGACCGACGTCGGCACCCGCGCCACCGCTGCTTTTAACAACGTGTCCGGCGCGGGCACGAAAATGGGCACCAGCGTGCGCAGCGCCATGCTGGAGAGCATCAAGCAGGGCGACAGCCTTGCGAAGACGCTTCGCACCGGCCTGGGGGCCGCCGTCTCCAATGTCCAGGCAAAGTTCAAAGGCATGGGGGCGGCGACCAAAAGCGTGGCGACGGACATCGGGAACGCCTTCAAGCATCCGATCCAGACCATCAAGGCCACGCTGGGCAAGGCTCTGAACGGCGCGGAGGAAGACGCCAGGGGCCTGGGTACCCAGGCAGACGATACCGGCCGCAGGCTGGATGATATGGGCAAGAAGGGCGCGGGCGCGGGTGAAAACCTGGTCGGCGTTCTGAAAAAAGGGGCGGCTGCCGCAGGCCTTGCCATCATCAAGAAAGGCGTCGAAGCGATCAAAGAGTTCTGCAGCACAGCTATCGACGCCGCGGCCAATGCGGAGGAAACAAACTCCAAGTTTGAGACCGTATTCAAAGGCGCTGCGGACGCCACAAACACCTGGGCCGAGAACTTCGCGGCCGCTGCGCACCGCAGCAAAAACGAAGTGAAGGGCTTCCTGGCCGACAGCGGTGCGATCTTCACGGGCATCGGCATGGGTGCGGAGGACGCATCCGTCATGTCGGAAATGATGACCAGCCTGTCTTATGACCTTGCCAGCTTCAACAATCTGGCGGACGAGGACGCCTTCAACAAGCTGCGCAGCGGCCTGATGGGCGAGACCGAGGGCCTGAAAAGCATGGGCATCGTCCTGAACGACACGGCCATCAAGCAGTCCATGCTCCAGATGGGGATCACTGACGAGTTCAACACACTGGACGAGGCCACGAAGGTGCAGGTCCGCTGGAACGCGATCCTGGCGCAGACCGGCGACGCGCAGCAGGACGTCACCCGCACGGCAGGCTCTTACACCAACAGCGTCAAGGGCGTCAAGGGTATATGGGCGGACTTCCTGGCCGATGCTGGTGCGAAGTTCACTCCCGTGCTGACGACCTTCTTCAACACGATCATCGACAGCTGGCCCACCATTGAGCCGATGCTCATGCAGCTGGTGGACCTGCTGGCGGACGGTCTGTCGCAGGCGATCCCGATCCTGGTGCAGCTGGGCAGCCAGCTGCTGCCTGTGTTCTGCGACGCGCTGGCGCTGATCTTCCAAGTGATGCAGCCGCTGATCCCTGTGATCGGAAATCTGGCTGCGACGCTGCTGCCCCCGCTGGCGTCGATCCTGTCCATGCTGGTGGGTGCGCTGTTGCCCCCATTGACCACGATCCTGAACGTCGTGTGCAATGACATCCTGGTCCCGCTCATGCCGATCATTTCCGCGATTGCGTCGGCGATCCTGCCGCCCATCGCGCAGCTGCTGGGCGTCGTGGCCCCGCTGCTGCAAGCCATCGCCCCGATCCTACAGGTGATCGGCCAGATACTGACCGTCGTCGCCGATGTGATCGGCACGATCATCGGCTGGGTAGCTGACGGCGTGGGCGCTGTGGTGAACTTCTTCGACAAACTGTTCGGCGGCGCAAAGGAAGCGCAGGGCGGCATGGAGGACCTGGCCGAGAGCACCAACAGCGTGGCGTCGTCCATTCCGGACATCGGCACGATAGAAATGCCCGCGGTTGAAATTCCGGACACCAGCGCCTACACCGGCGCGATCCAGTCCGCGATGGACACCGCCCCGATCATGGCCGAGGAAAGCTGGGGAGCCGCCAAAGAGACGGCGACCAGCGGCCTGGAGGAAATCGGCACCAGCGCGAACGACACCTACGGCGCTATGGCGGCGCAGGCGGAAAGCGCGTGGGACCGCATGAAGACGGCGGCAGCCAGCGCTGTGTCGGCGACGATCACGGAGCTGCAAAAGCTGAAAAACGCCATCAACAGCGTGGGCAGCATCACGATCAGCACGGGCAGCGTTACTTCGACACCCGTGCAGGGCCACGCCAGCGGCACGAACGACTTCGGCGGCGGCCTGACCCGTATCAACGAACAGGGCGGAGAAATGGCGATTCTGCCGAGCGGCAGCCAGATCATCCCCGCGGATCAGACCGAGAACATCATCAACACGTCCCGCCACTCCAAGTCTGTCACCTTCGCCCCACAGATCAGCGTTACCATGTCCGGCAACGCCAGCGACGAGGAAAAGGAGCAGACGAAAGCGTGGTTCCTGCAAATGTGCCGCGACGCCTACCGGCAGATGCAGAACGAGGACACGAATATCGAGGCGCTGCAGGCGTCTCTGGCATAAGGAGGGGTGACGAATGTCTTATATTCTGAGCGGCGACAGCGGGACGGTGGTGTTCGACCGCACGGGCACCATCACCAACGAGTCCCCCACCATGTCCAGCCAGGTGACAAGCAACCCCATCGAGGGCGGCGGCAAGATCACCGACCACGCCGTTCTGGACCCGATCAAGTTCTCCATCACCGGCATCGTCTCCACCGCCGCGGGCTACGCGACGCTGGAGGCGATGTGGCGCAACCGCGACCTTCTGACCTATAGGGGCGCGGAGGCGTTCAACAATTTATTGATCATCAACCTGAAACGGACCCGCACCCCTGACAACGCTGCGGGCTTCGGCTTCACCGTGAGCTTCCAGCAGATCACGATCACGTCGGCTGCGTTCGTTGACATTCAGGCCCCAGCCATGAGCCAGCAGGACGCCAGCGCGCCGGTGGCGGCGTCAGCTGCCAAGTCTGCGAAGTCCACCACGCAGAACGGGCTGGTGACAACGGGCAGCGATTATGCTGCCTATGTGGCGAGCTTCAACAGCAAGAACACAAACCCGTCTGTGGCGACGGGACGGACAAACCCCAGCTATGCGGGGTACAACAGGGAGGCGATTAAGTGAAATTGATCGAGAGCGGACAGGAAATCCGCTTCATCGACGTTGACAGTGATCGTGTTCCCTGTTCGTTACTGGTGAAGCTGACGGACCGCACCTACCGCATGACGTTCGCCTACAACGAAACGGCGGACTTCTTCACCGTCAGCCTGGAGATCAGCAACAGCGGCGGCAACACGCCGCTGGTCTACGGCGAAGTGCTTCGCTACGGCAAGCCACTGTTTGAAGCCTTCAACGACGAACGCTACCCGCTGCCGGTGATCTGCCCGCTGTGTCTGACCGGCGACGAGATCGACACGATCACCTACGACAACTTCGGCACGAAGGTGCGCCTGTACCTGTTCGACCGGCCAGGGGGTGAGAACTGATGCGCATGTGGCTAAGGCAGGCCACCCTGACGCTGGGAAGCAATCAATACACGCTGGACGGGCTGAACTTTTCCTTCAAGGTGCAGTTCGAGGATCGCGCGAAGGTATCGACTGCGCAGCTGGAGGTCTACAACCTGTCCCCGTCTACAAGGGCGTCGCTGAAAAAGGGCGACGCCGTCATTATCACCGCGGGCTATAAGGGCGACGTCGGCTGCATCTTCGTCGGCGCTATCGCGGACTATTCCCACCAACACGAAAACCTGGACATCATCACCAAGATCACGGCGGCCGACTGCCTGGAGGAATGGCTGGGCACCTACGTCAACAAGACCTACAAGGCGGGGATGTACGCCAAGGACATCGTCGACGACCTGCTGAACATCTTCGGCGTGGAGGTGGCGATGGTGAAGCTGGCGGAGAACAAGCACTACCCAGGCTGCCGCGTCTGCCGTGGGAAGCTGAAAGATGTGCTGACAGAGATCGCCTGCAGCGACTGCAAGTCCAGGCTGGTGATCCGCTGCGGGCAGATCATCATAAACCCGCCAGAGGAAGGGATCACGACCGGATATCTGCTGACGCCGCAGACGGGCCTGCTGAAATCGGCATCGACATCAGAGAGCCAGAACATCAACACGAAGACCACGGCGACGGAGAAGACGCGCAGCCAGCAGGCAGAAGATGAGGGCAACCTGTCCCGCGACTGCCTGCTGAATTACCACATCGGCGTCGCCGACAAGATCGTGATCCGCGACAGCCAGACCAACGGCACCTTCATGGTGGTCTCCGGTGTCCATGAGGGAACGCGGTCCGGCAACTGGAAAACTACTGTGGAGGTAAAACCGGCATGAGCTACGGAAGCAGACAATCGGACCTGCGCGCCGCTGAGAGCGAAAAGAACAGGGCAGGCGTCCGCGTCTCCATGCCTGTCAAGGTCCTGGCTTTTTATCCTGACAAAATGACCGTGGACGTGCAGCCACTGGTGAAGGAGAGCATCGACGGCCAGTACGCCAGCGCGGCTCCACTGATGGGGCTGCGCGCCGCCTGCCTGTGTGCGGGCGAGTTCACGATCCGCCCGTGGTACAAGCGCGGCGACGTCGGCTGGGTGATCGTTTCGGACTTCGACGCCGATGCAGTTCTTCAAACCGGCGCGGAGGCGGAGCCAAACACGGCCCGCAATCATGCGCCGGAGGACGGGCTGTTCGTCGGCGGCGTCTGCCCGGACGGGAAGGCCCCGACCGGCCTGCCAGGCAACGCCGTTGTGGTAGCAGCTGGCGGCACCTATATCGCCGTTTCTGCTGATGGTGTGAAGATCAACGGCAATGTCACCGTGACCGGCACGCTGTCGGCTGGCGGTATTGAAATGACGACGCACACGCACCAAGGCGACAGCGGCGGCACGACGGGCGGCCCGCAGTAAGGAGGCCAAATGGAGAACATCACACTGAGAATTGACCAGGAGACGCAAGACCTGGTACTGGACGACAGCGGAAGCCTGGAGCTGATCGGCGACGTCGAAACCGTCGCCCAATGCGTCCGGCTGACGCTGGAGACCTTCAAGGGTGAGTGGTTCCTGGACACAGACCACGGCACCGACTATGACCAAATCATCGCGGACGGCGACGGCGACGCTGAAACCGTCCTCCGCACGGCGATCTTCCAGGAGACCAACGTGCAATACATCGACAGCCTGACCGTGACGCGCAGCGGCCGCAGCATCGCCGCGGCCTTCACCGGACGGCTGAAAGATGGGACCCCCATCAGTCTGGAGGTGAAAGCGTGAACGACAACTGGGGATTAACTGAACGCGGATTCCTTCGGCCGAGCTATGCGGACCTGCTGGACGCCTTCGAGGTAAAGGCGAAGGAGCTGTTCGGCAGCACCGTCAACCTGTCCGTCCGCAGCCCGCTGGGCATCTTCCTGCGCATCTTCGCGTGGTTTGCCGGTCTGACCTGGCAGCTGGCCGAGGACGTCTACAACAGCGGCTTCATTGATACGGCTGCGGGCGTCAGCCTGGCCCGCCTGGGCGCGTTCATCGGCATCCGTGTACTGGCGGCGCAGAAAGCGACCGGCAGCATCACGATCACCGGCGACGCCGGTGCGACGATCTACGCGGGCTTCATTGTGCAGGCACGCAACAATCAGCGCTTCGTCACCCTGGAGGACGTGACCATCAGCAGCAGCGGCACGGCCACCGTGCCGATCCAGGCGTTTGAGGCAGGACCGGACGGAAATGTGGCCGCGGGGACGATTGACACCGTTGTCACGCCGCTGGCGGCTGCGATCAGCGTCACCAACGCTGCGGCAACCGTGGGCGGCAGAAATCGCGAGACGGATCAGGAGTTCCGCGAGCGATACCTGTCGAGCGTGGACAAGCCGGGCGGCAGCAACACCGACGCCATCCGCGCACAGCTGCTGGAGGTGCCGGGCATCGTCACCGCTGTTGTGTGGGAGAACGAAACAGACGAGACAGACAGCGACGGCCTGCCGCCGCACAGCATCGAGGCCATCGTCTACGGCGGCACAGACGCCAATATAGCGGCAGCCATCCACGCGCGGAAGGCTGCGGGCATCCAGACCTACGGCGGGCAATCAGCGCAGGTGCTGGACGCCAGCGGCAAGCTGCGGACGATCAAGTTCTCCCGCCCGACGCCGGTGCTGATCTATGTGCAGATCAGCGACCTGGTGACATCCGACGCCTATGCGGGCGACGCAGCGTTGAAGGCTGCCATCGTCGAGTACATCGGCAGCGCAGCTGGGGACATCGCGGAAAGTGGTCTCGCCATCGGCGAGACGGTTTACTATAACCGGCTGATGTGCCCTGTGAATAACACGCCGGGCGTGGTGGACTATACGTTGAAAGTCAGCACGGACGGCAAGACCTGGAGCAAGAACAACATCGCCATCGACGCCAGAAAGAAGGCAATCACCGGCACGGACAAGGTGGTGATCGTGACGTGATCGTTCTGGTGCTTAAAATGCTGGAGAAGCTGACCGGAGCCTACACGAAGGACCCCGACAGCCTGATCGGTAAGCTGTTCCAGCTGTTCGCGTCCGCCCTGTGGGGCGTGGAAGACACGCTGCAGGTGATCGCCGTCTGGCGTGGGATCGACAACGCCAAGGGCACGACCCTGGACCGCATGGGCCGGAACTTCGGCGTCCGGAGGGACGGAGCCGATGACCGCTTCTATCGCCTGATGATCAAGGTAAAAGTCACGGCGCTGCTGTCTGGCGGCGACGTGGACACCATCATCACGGCCACCAGCGTGCTGTTCGACATTGATCCGGAGCAGGTGGAGGTTGTCGAGCTGTTCCCCGCGAAGTGCCGCGTGATCATGGACGAGGCCGACATCGCGCCGGAGTACATCGCGTATGCGGCCAACACCGCGCCGATCATCAAGCGGATCATGGCCGCGGGCGTCGGAAAAGAGATTTACTTCCGCACTCCGGTGAAGACGGGCGGCACGGTCTACGCGGGGGCCACACTTTTGGAGGACATCACGCTGACCATCCCGCCATACACGAACAGCTTCGCCACCGCGGGCCGCTTCGGCATCGGCGTGGCGCTGTTCGAGGAAATCACAATGCAGATCAAAACAAAGGAGGACTAAAACATGGCAGAAGGATCTGTTATCACCGAAAAGGGCCGCGCGCTGCTGGGCAAAATCCTGGCAACGAACAGCACCCTGAATATCACGGGCGCGCAGATCGGCAGCGGCGACCTGCCTGCGGGACCCCCACCCGCCAGCATGACGGCGCTGGCGTCCTACGTTATGGACGCGACCATCGTCGCCATCAGCACCCCCGCAGCGGGCGAAGTCAAGGTCGTGCTGCAGGTGCTGTCCAACGACGTGGAAACGGCGTTTCTTGCCAAGGAAGTTGCGCTGCTGGCGTCTGATCCTGACGAGGGCGATGTGGTCTATTGCTACGTTCCCATGCAGGACGACCCCGTGCAGATGCGCGCGGCCGGAGACGTAGTCGGCAAACTGCTGACGATGGAGATCAGCATGATCGTCAGCAATGTCGCCAACGTTACGGCCGTGATCAGCCCGGAAGGGCTGGTCCGCCGCAAAGAGCTGGAGAAGTACGCCCTGGTGACGCACAGTCATGTGATCGCGGACATTCAGGGCCTGCAGGAGCTGCTGAACAGCCACCAGAACAGCATCGACCTGCTGACGGACCTGATCAGCGGCGACATGCCGGGCGGCATCAACTTCGCCCTGGACTTCGCTGCGCTGTCCAACGTCTCTGTGGCGGACGGCGTCTGGAACAAATCGGGCCAGTACGTTTCCGCATGATCAGGATCGCCTGCAGCGACAGCGAGGCCAGCTGCCTGATCGCATCCCTTATTACTGAAATCGCTATGCCCTGCCCCTGCGAGGGCGGCCCGCTTCGCATCTGCGGGACCGGGCCGGACGGCGCGCCTGCGGAGGTGCGCATCCTGGGCGGCGGCGTGTACGAAATCGAAGGGCCAACGGCTGAAACCGTTGCTATTATCCGCGAAAGAAGGTGCCTGTATTGAGTGAGCGCAAAGACCAGGAACTGACGATCATCACGAAGGCCAGAGACCTGGTGGACGAGACCATGAGCCGGACGAAGAAGTTCGACAAGCGGCTTCGCTTCACGCTATCCAACCGGATCGACGAGAAGGCACTGGACGTTCTGGAGGCCATCGTGGAAGCAAACGAGATCAACCCCGCCATCGAAACCGACCCGCAGCGGCGCGCCAAATTGTGCATGGTGCGCTTCGACCTGCAAACGTCTGCACTGACAGGCTGCAAGATGCTGCTGATCTTCCTGGACATCGCAAAGACCCACGGGCAGATCGACAACCGCGCCTGCGAGTTCTGGACGAAGCGGGTGCTGGACGTGAAGTACATGACAGCGGCCTGGAGAAAGAAAGACGCCGCGCGATTCAGATAGAGACCCGCAAAACCGAAAGGGTAGGCTTTATATGCACTGGAACTGGCGGCTGCGGTCCCCGAACTCTGGCAACGCGAACAACGTCCGCAACGTCAATTCGGACGGCAGCGAGAACAACAACAACGCGTACAACGGCAACGTCGGCGTCCTGCCGCTTCGATGGATTTACCGAGACCGAGTAGCCCGTGCGGCGAAAGCAGAGGCCCATCATCAAAGGAAAGCCTATCCTATCCAACGGAAGGAGGATAAACACATAGCACCGACGCCTGGCACCACGCAGCTGCGCGGCGCTGGGCTGCCAGCGGTGCTTCACCACTATGGGCAAAGACTACGAAAGAATATGTGAATGGGGAAACCTGTACGACGCGTATCTGAAAGCACGCCGCGGCAAGCGGTGGAAGAACAGCGTCGCCAAGGTGGAAGCGTCGGCGCTGGAGGCCGTCGCGCTGATCCAGCGGGAATTGCAGACCAGGACCTACCGGCCGGGCGGCTATCGCGCGTTCTACGTCTACGAGCCGAAGCGCCGCCTGATCCAGACGAACAGCTTCAAGGACAAGATCGTCCAGCACGCCTTCTGCGATCAGGTCCTCTATGACGCGCTGACCAAGCCCTTCATCCTGGACAACTACGGCAGCCAGGTGGGGAAAGGCACGCACTTCGGGCTGAATCGGCTGCGCGACTTCATGCGTGAATACTACCGCAAAAACGGCTTTTCTGCTGACGGCTGGGTGCTGAAAGCAGACGTCCGCCACTACTTCCAATCCATCCGGCCCGACGTGCTGAAAAAGGACGTTGCGAAGTATCTGCACGACCCTGACTGTCTGGCGCTTGCCTGCCAGATCATTGACAGCACGCCGGACCCGCTGGGCATCCCCATCGGGAATCAATCGTCCCAAATCTTCGCGCTGCTATATCTGAATCAGCTGGATCACCTCTGCAAAGAGCAGCTGCGCTTCCGGTATTACGGCCGATATATGGACGACTTCTACATCATCTGCGAGAGCAAGCAGCGGCTGCAGGAGGCCCTGGTGGTGATCCGGCAGCACCTGGCCGAGCGCGGGCTGGAGCTGAATCAAAAGACAAACATCTTCCCGCTGCGCAACGGCCTGGACTTCCTGGGCTTCCACACCTACATCGACGACGCCGGGCGTGTGATCCGCAAGGTGCGTAAATCCAGCAGAGACCGCATGAAGCGGAAACTGCGAAAGTATGCCGCGCTTTACCAACGCGGCGAGATCGACCGCGAGAAGATCGCGGAGAGCTACACCAGCTGGCGCGCCCATGCCCTGCACGGGGATTGCAGGCAGCTGGTGGCAAAATACGATCAGCAATTCCTATCAATATTTGAAAGGAGACCCGAACATGTCCAAGAAGATCAGCACTCTGGCCGTGGGTGCTAAGGTACGCGACCCGCTGTCGAAGTATTACGGCGTCCCCGTGGGCTTCCAGATCGCGGACAAAAATCACGCGGGCTATCCCGCAAACAGCACGACGCTGGCCGCGGAAAAGATCCTGTGCCTGAAAGCCTTCGACGCGAAGGAGAGCGGCGGCAACAGCGACCGACAGAACTACGGGAACAACCGCTACAGCCTGGCGAATATCCGCCAGTGGCTGAACAAGTCCGGCACCAACTGGTACCAGGCGCAGCACAGCTACGACCGCGCGCCCGGTTCCAGCTACGTCTGGAGCGGCTACAACGCATACGACACCGAGGCGGGCTTCAAGACCGGCTTTTCTCCACAGTTCCTGGCTGCGATCCTGCCAACCACGCTGACCGTGGCGAAGCCCACAACGGACGGCGGCGGCAGCGAAACCGTGACCGACGACTTCTTCCTGCCGTCCAAGCAGGAAGTGGGCCTCGGCTCTGAGAACGGCATCGCCGAGGGATCGCTTCTGGCGCTGTTCAACAGCAACAACAGCTCCCGCCTGCGCACCTGCACGCCGCAGGCCATCGCAAACAGCAACTATACCAACAACCCCAGCAGCGCGGACAACTGGGGCTGGCGGCTGCGGTCCCCGTACTCTGGCCACGCGAACAGCGTCCGCGTCGTCCATTCGGACGGCAGCGAGAGCGGCAACAGCGCGTGCAACGGCCACGTCGGCGTCCTGCCGCTTTGTAATCTGTCCTCTGATACCTTGGTATCTGACGAGCCTGACTCCGAAGGCTACTACACGATTCAGTGGAATCAGGCCCCGACTACGCCCCCCGGCATCACCGTACCGGACAGCGTAAAGAGCGGGAAAGACGCAGCGATCAGCTGGGCGGCGTCCACCGACCCGGAAAGCGACGACATCACCTACCAGCTGGACCGCTGGAGCAACAACACGAACGCATGGGGCACGATCTACACCGGCAGCAACACCAGCTTTACCGACACCGGCATCACCACGGCGATGGACAGCGTACAGTGGCGCGTCCGCGCGAAGGATAGCAAGGATGCGTACAGCACCTATACGACGAGCCAGGCCAAGACCGTAACGCACAACGCCGACCCGACCGTTTCCGGAGCCGACGCCAACCTGGGCGCGGTGACGTCGCCCCCATCCAGAGCCTACACCGTGGGCGATGTGGACAACGGCGACACCTTGACCATCGTGGAGGCGCTGGACGGCAGCGAGGTGCGCACCATTGCGGACGCGGAGCGCGGAAAGACCTACACCTTCGGCCTGACGGCCGCACAGTTTGCGGCGCTGGCTGCTGGTGAACACAGCATGACGATCACCGTCACCGACAGTGCGGGAAACAGCGCGACGCGCGTCGTGACCTTCTCCCGCAGCATCACGATGATCAGCGTGCAGCGCGACGCCATCGAAACGGACGCCATGGCCGAAAAGATCCTTATTTCCGCGCGCTTTTTGGGCGCGGAGAACAATCTGACCGTGGAGGCGTGCAACAACGCGAAGGACGCCACGCCGACGTGGGAGACCGTCACCCCTGGCCGCAAGCACCTGTTCACGAACAAGACGAAGACGGCAACGAAGTGGGCTGTGGGCGTCCGTGTGAAACTGACGAAGGCGAGCACCAGCGACACCATCGCGCTGTACGGCGTAAGCGGCTCTTACCTGTAAGGAGGGAAAAGCATGAATCTGACAGCAGCCAGAGAACTGAACAAGCAGGAAGAAGCGCAGCAGCAGCTGCATCTGTGGGCGGCGATTTTAGCCACCCACGACGCACTGATCGCGGGCGGTCTGACCGGCCTTCCTGCGGTCCATGTCGAACGCGCAAAGGCGGCGCTGCTTCGCGCCGGAGATAAGGACGCGGGCGACTACACAGACACGGAACTGCGCGCGATCACTGTCACAAGCGGCGCACGCGTCTGGTCTGAGATCGACGACGGCGACCCGATCTTCCGCAACGAAGCCGTAGTCGGCAGCAACGGCGACCTTTACATCACCACGCAGCAACACTACAAGCGCAGCGACCTTCTGCCCGGCAGTACGGCGGCCAGGACGCTGTTCCGCCTGCTTCGCACAGAGCCGGAGGACAGCACCGTGCTGGACTTCGTGTGGGGCGAGTTAGTCCCCTATGGCGTGAAGCGCAGGGACCCGCAGGACGGCAAGGTCTACACACCGATCCACGAGCAGGGCGTCACGCTCTACGAGCCGCATTATCCGCATCTGGTGCCGTCCGAATACAAGCTGGTCGAGGACAGCAGCGGCGGAGACGGCGGCGACGATACCGTGCCGCGCTGGGCTGATCTGGAGGACGGCCACACCTTCAACGTCGGTGACAGATTCAGCGACTACGGCAAGACCTACGAAGTGCTTCGACAATTCTTCAAAGCAGACAGCTACCGCCCGCCCGCTCTGATCGGGGACTTCTACCAGCTGGCGGAGTAAGGAGGAAAGCATGAACATTAAAGGCATCGACGTGTCTGTATGGCAGGGCAAGATCGACTGGAAGAAAGTCAAGGCGAGCGGCATTGTGTTCGCCATGATCCGCGTCGGCTATGGCAGCAGCCAGGGCAACGACTGCAAAATGGACACCTATTTCAAGGCCAACGTGGAGGGCGCACTGGCCGCGGGCGTAGAGGTGGGCATCTACTTCTATAGCTACGCAAAAAGCGCCCAGGCGGCCGCCAGAGAGGCGGCGTGGGTAGTGGAGCAGATCGCCCCGTATAAGGGCCGCATCCTGTACCCCGTCGCCTACGATCTGGAGGATAGCAAACAGGCAGGGCTGGGGCGCGATGTGCTGACCGCTATGGTGACGGCCTTCTGCACGACCATCGAAGCTGCGGGCTATTATGCGTCGTTCTACTGCAACACCAACTGGTGCAAGAACATGCTGAACATGGACGACCTGAAAGGCTTCGATCTGTGGCTGGCGCA
>ENA-ORSI01002534-ORSI01002534.1-human-gut-metagenome-genome-assembly--contig:-NODE-2534-length-13005-cov-2.654672_pt1 | contig 13005 bp, 12 predicted proteins | sample MGYA00242187_ERZ509154 | MGnify/ENA primary metagenome ERZ509154 (study PRJEB26280, sample SAMEA2338627) | human gut metagenome | biome: human gut; feature: human-associated habitat; material: faeces...
GGCGCTGGAAGGCCACGATGACCTTGTCGAGCAGGTCTTCGATCTTCTGCATGCCCTCGGTGATGTTTTCCGTCTTGACGTTCTGGTTCTGGAGTGTGACATACTGTTCCATAAGTTTAATCGTGGTCGGCAGATAATAGTTGAGGAACTGCCGGATCTGGCTGAGTTTTTCCGGGTGCTGCCGGACGCAGTCGAAAATCTGAGCCGTCAGGCGCTCAATGAGGTCAATCTGGGCGCTCATGCGCTCGTCAGGAATCTCGTCGTTCAGACGGCGGATATCGGCAATGGCGCGCTTGCCCTGATAGATGACCGACTGCAGCTCCGGCGGGAGCTTTTCCTCCGGCTCTGGCTCCGGCTGCGGTTCAGGCTTCTTTTCCGCCTGCTTCGGCTGGGGCTGCTCCGGCGCGGCAGCCTTCGGCGGCTCGTCCGTCTTTTTGCCGGGCAGCACAATGCGCAAAATCGCATACACGATCAGCGACACGACCGCGCAGGAAAGAATCCCCCGGAAGGTGTTCAGCTTGCCGGCGTACAGCAGCCATACGATGCCAATGGCATAAATCGGAAGCGCGGAGCGCTTCTTTTTTGCGTTCGGTTTCTCTTTCTGTTCGTCCATGGTATTCCTTTCTCCGCAAGGCGAAGCATTTTTCTGGATATTTCCTCAAACTAATAGTAGTACAAACGTTGCGGAAAGTCAACTGCCGGACCGGATTGACACGGACTGCGGCGCACAGTATAATAGAGTGCGGAAGGAACCGGCTGCGCGGGAGAAGCTGCGGAAGCATCCTGCCGGCCCTATTCCCGCATATTCATACCTATGCCGGCAGCCAGAAGGCGGTGCGCGGCTTTATTTTATGTAATGGAGGCATTCCTATGATCCGTGTATCCCCCTCAATTCTGGCAGCAGATTTTGCGAATCTGGAGCGCGAGATCGGTACGATCAAGCAGGCGGGCGCCGAGTATGTACATATTGACGTCATGGACGGCCTGTTTGTTCCCAATATTTCAATCGGACTGCCCGTTTTGTCCTGCATCCGCAAGGTGACGGATCTGACGCTCGACGTGCATCTGATGATCGACCGCCCCGTGCGCTATGCCGAGCGCTTTTGTCAGGCTGGCGCGGACATCGTGACCGTCCATGTCGAGGCTGACACGCAGGAAAACACACTTGAGGCGCTCCGCATCATCCGCGCCTGCGGCAAAAGGCCCGCCATCTGCGTCAAGCCCAAAACGCCGGCAGAAGCCGTGCTGCCGTTCATCGGCCTTGTCGATCTGATCCTGGTCATGACGGTCGAGCCGGGCTTCGGCGGACAGAGTTTCATGGCCGACATGATGCCCAAGGTACAGGCTATCCGCGCGTATATTGATGAGAAAAATCCCGGCTGCGAGCTGGAGGTCGACGGCGGCGTCAACGCACAGACTGCGAAGGTCTGCACGGCGGCAGGCGCAAACGTCCTTGTCGCAGGCAGCGCGTTTTTCAAGGCCGAAGACAAGGCCGCGTTTGTACAGGCGGTAAAATAAGCACACCCGCGTGAATTTTCAACTCCCATTGCCGTGTTTCCGCACGGCGATGGGATTTTTTCGTTTCGGCAGGGAAGACCTCTTGACAACGTAACAATGTTATGCTATTATACGACCGTAACAATGTTACGGAACACTGTTACGGAAGGAGACTGCACATGGATGAGGATCTGATTTCCAAAAAGGAGCTGTTGGAGCGCTATGGGATCTCCTATGGTGCGCTGTACCGCTGGAAGCGAATGGGTCTGATTCCGGAAGCCTGGTTCATCCGGAAATCCACAACCACCGGCCAGGAAACCTTTTTCCGGCGGGACCAGATTTGTCCGAGGCTGGAGCTGATCCTGTCTCGCCGGGACGGGACGTCCCTGGAGAAGCTGGCAGGGGAGCTGGAGGGGGAGCGGCAGCAGCGCCGCTCTGCCAGACGGCTCGTGGTAGAGGACCGGTTCGGCCAGCGGGAATTTACCGTGGAGGAAATCCAAAGCGCCCGCCTGACCGACGGGGAACGGGAGGCACTGGGCCTGCGTACCTTGATACCTGCGGCCTGTACCCTGCCCCCTGTGGCGCCAGCCGGTGTGAAAGAAGGCTTGTCCGTAGAGGGCTTGACCTGCGCCTACCGAAAGGAACCTGCTGTGTTTCAAGACCTGTCCTTTTCTGCCCGCCCGGGGGAAGTGGTGGCTATCACCGGGCCCAACGGCGTGGGTAAGACAACCCTCTCCCGGTGCCTGTGCGGACTGATCCGGGAACAGGCCGGGCAGATCAGACTGGATGGCAGACCGCTGAACCGAAAGGAGCGGCAGAGGGCGGCGTTCTGCGTCATGCAGGATGTGAACCACCAGCTCTTCTCCGACAGCGTGTGGGGCGAGTGCCGGATGTCCGCACCGGATGCGCCTGACTCAACAGTGGAAGGGGTGCTGGACAGTCTCCATTTACTGCCCTTCCGGGAGCGCCACCCCATGTCCCTGTCCGGCGGGCAGAAGCAGCGGCTGGCGGTGGCCACGGCGCTTCTTTCCGAGAAACCGATCTTGATTTTTGACGAGCCCACCAGCGGTCTGGACTATGCCCGCATGGTGGAAGTGTCCGGGGTGATCCGAAACCTGGCCCAGCAGGGGCGGATTGTGCTGGTCGTCACCCACGACCGGGAGTTTATGCAACGCTCCTGTGACCGGGTGCTGCGGCTCTGAAAGGAGGGGAATCCATGTTGGAGCGCATCATGGCAGATAACGGTTTTCCCAGCCCTTTGGCGGAGAGCAGAGGGTGCCGGGTCTTCCAGTTCCAGAGTGAGACTGGGGAGGGGGTCATGACCCAGTATGACCTATTCCCCGGCGTCTATCTCATGTATAACGACTTCCACATGGAGGGCTATGACTCCGCATTTCACACCACGGAAGATATGCTGTGCATCGACTACTGCCGCCAGGGGCGGATGGAGTACCCGGCGGGGCCGGACGCCTACTCCTACGTGGAGGCCGGGGACTTAAAGCTGGACCGACGGCTGGAGCACCAGGGCCACTTCACCTTCCCGCTCTCTCACTATCACGGCATTACCATCGGCTTCACCCTGCCTCTGGCTGTTCAGTCTCTGAAGGAGTGGGTGCGGGAGTTCCCGGTGGATCTGGTGCGGCTCCAGGAGAAGTTCTGCGCCGGCCGCCACCCCAGGGTGATCCACGGGGCGCCCTCTGTGGACCACATCTTCCAGGAGCTCTATGCGGTGCCGGAGCAGATCAAACTGCCCTACTTCCGCATCAAGGTGCTGGAACTGCTGTTGTACCTGGACGCCCTGGAACTGGACGGGAGGACAGAGAAGCCCTACTTCTACAAGTCTCAGGTGGAGAAAGTCAAGGCCGCCCACCGCCTGCTGACGGAGGATCTGGAGCGGCACTACACCATCGCGGAACTCTCAGCGCGTTTCTCTATCCCTGCCACAGCCCTGAAGGAGTGCTTCAAGTCGGTCTACGGCCAGCCGGTCAATACCTATATGCGGAACCTCCGCATGGACCGGGCCGCCCTGCTTCTGCGGCAGGAGCCCCAGACCAGCGTGGCGGAGATCGCCGGACGGGTGGGCTACGACAGCGCCAGTAAATTCGCTGCCGTGTTCAAGGATGCCAAGGGGAAGACCCCGCTGGAATACCGGCGGGAAGGGCGGTAAATGTTTTCGTCCAAACGGGACCGAACCGGCGCGCCGGAGCGGACAGGAACAGAATATCTCCCTATAATCGTTGTAGTTAGCGTGAGCGAACTACAACGATTTTTCTTTGAGAGGAGTGCTGTGTATGAAGGAGAGGACCTGGCTTGGCATCCTGCTGTCCTTCGCCGCGCCCTGCCGGGGGAAGATGGCCGCCTCTGTGGTGCTGGCTATTCTCAGCGTTGCGGGCGGCTTTGTGCCATACCTTGGCGTCTATCAGATCATCCGGCTGTTTCTGGAGCGGCAGGCCAGCTGGGAGGGCATCCTGTTCTGGTGCGGCGTATGCCTTGCGGGTTACGCCATCAAGGTGGCGGGCTACGCCTTGTCCACCATGCTGGCCCATGTATCCGCCTACACCATTCTGGAGGGCTTGCGCCTCCAGGCGGCGGACCGGCTTATGGGGGCGCCCCTGGGAGAGGTGGACTCCCGGCCTATCGGCGCCATGAAGAGCACCATCGTGGACCGGATCGAGGACATCGAGCCGCCCCTGGCCCACATGATCCCGGAGCTGAGCTCCAACATCCTGCTGCCCCTGGTGGTGGCTATCGCCATGTTTGCCATCGACTGGCGGATGGGGCTGGCCCTGCTGGTGACCATCCCCGTGGCACTGATTCCCATGGCATTTGGGCTGCGGACTTATAACAAAAACTACGCCGCCTACATGGCGGCCAACGCCCATGTGAACAGCGTCATTGTGGAGTATGTGGAGGGTATCCAGGTGGTCAAAGCCTTCAGCCAGGGGGAGCGGTCCTATCAGAAATTCGCCAATGCGGTGAGATCCTTCCGTGATTTTACGATGGACTGGTTCCGCTGCACCTGGGCCTCCATGAACCTGTGCCTGTCCATCCTGCCCACTACCCTGCTGGGGACGCTCCCCATGGGGACCTTTCTCTATCAGACAGGGGTGCTGGACCCGGCCCAGGTGACGCTGTGCCTGATGCTGGCGCTGGGGATCGTGACCCCGCTCATGAGCGCCACCGCCTTCATCAACTCCATGAAGAGCATGCAGTTTGCTGTGAAGGATACCCGGGAGCTGCTGGACCTGCCCCAGCTGTCCCAGGTGGAGCGGGACGCGCCCCTCAATGGCTGCGATATTCAACTGCGGGATGTGTCCTTCTCCTACGGCGGCGATGGGGAAGAAGTGCTCCACCATCTGGACCTGACCATCCCCCAGGGGAAGTTTACCGCCCTGGTGGGCCCCTCCGGCGGTGGAAAGTCCACCATCGCCCGGCTGGCGGCCCGGTTCTGGGATGTGACCGACGGCTCCATCACCCTGGGCGGGCGGGACATCCGGGAACTGCCTCTGAAACAGCTCTCCCGGGAGATCAGCTTCGTCACCCAGGACAACTTCCTCTTTGACTGCTCCCTGAAGGAGAACATCCGGCTGGGAAGGCCGGGGGCCTCGGACGAGGAGGTGTTCGCAGCCGCCAGGGCAGCCCAGTGCGAGGAGTTTATCGGCCGTCTGGAGCACGGCTGGGACACCGCCGCTGGGGACGCGGGCAAGCAGCTCTCCGGCGGAGAGCGCCAGCGCATCGCCATCGCAAGAGCGATTTTGAAGGACGCGCCCATCGTCATTTTGGACGAGGCCACCGCCTTCACGGACCCGGAGAATGAAGATAAGATCCAGCGGTCCATCATGGCCCTCTCCAAGGGAAAGACGCTGCTGGTGATCGCCCACCGGCTGTCCACTATCCAGAACGCGGACCAGATCGTGGTGCTGGAGAAGGGGCAGATCGTGGACCGGGGCGTCCAGAGCGAACTGCTCTCCCACTGCCCGCTGTATCAGGCCCTTTGGGCAGCCCATGTGGGAGCGAAAACTTGGGCGGTCACTTCTGGGGAAAAGGAGGGAAACTGAGATGTTTCACAGTGTCGGACGCATATTGAGGTGGGCGAAGGGCTACCGGAGACGCATGATTCTGGGCTTTGTCTGCTCCTTCTTCGCCACCTGGTGTACCGCCGGACCGGTGATGCTGGCCGCCTGGGCTTTGGGACGGCTGATCGGGAACGCCTGGGGAGAAAACGAACTCTCGGCCTCTCTTCCCTGGCTGTGCCTGGGCGGGATTGTGGTGCTGATCCTGCTGCGGTTCCTCTTCACCTACTGGAAGAACCGGCTCCAGGAGAGCATCGGCACGGAGCGGGCGGCGGACCAGCGCATGGAACTGGGGGACGTGCTGAAGCGGGTGTCCCTGGGGTACTTCGCGAGGAACAACCTGGGGGACATCCTGACCGCCCTCACCACGGAGTTGAGTACGCTGGAACTTCAGAGCATGAAGATGGTGGACGCGGTGATCAACGGCTATATCCAGGTGGCGGTGATCCTGCTGTGCGTGGCCATCTTCTGCCCGCCCGCGGCCCTAGTGGCGCTCCTGGGTGTTCTGGTATCCGCCTTTGCCCTGCGAGGCATTGGCCGGCAGAGTGCCCGCACCGCCCCGGTGGGCCACCGTGCTCAGCAGGCACTCTCCGCCCTGACCAAGGGAAAGACGATCCTCACCATTGCCCACCGGCTGGCCACCATCCAGCACGCCGACCAGATTCTGGTGGTGGAGGACGGCCGCATCGTCCAGCGGGGCACCCATGAAGAGTTGATGGCCCAGGGCGGGCTGTATCGGCGATTCATCGAGATCCGGGAGCAGGCCGAGGGTTGGAGATTGGCATGAGGGAAACATGGAGACCCCGTATGGCATAATAGGCATTTGGAGATCGCTGCGATCTGTCAAACTCTGTATGAGTCAAGCATTTTCAGTATGTCCAACTAAGGTTTATCCGTTTCAGCATCGAATTTCGGGTCTCGGAATGCTGTGAAAAAGCTACAGGATTCCTCTAGGTTGCCATGCAAACCCTTAGAGATTTATAAAGCCTCATGCAGGGTAACCGCAGCTTCGGCACTACAACAACGGTGCCGCCGGAGTGTCGGAGGATTACGGCCTCTGCCGTCTCTGACCCTCCGGCCGGAAAGATAGTTTTGCGTCGATGCAGAGTGTCCCGGCCAGCCGGGCTAACTGATTGCCCATGATGCAGTTATCTAAGTAAAAAGAGTTGACGACGGGACAATTTTTCCTGAAAAACAGAGTTTCTCAGCAAGAATCAGAACGGCATTTTAACGTTCTGATTCTTGCTAATACGTCGGCATTACGCATAGAATACGTTTTGGGGTACATGTTTTTCGCCCATGCATCTCTATATGTCTATCATACGTCGTTAATACGTATTGACTTTATATAGCCTGCGTTTCTAAGGCAGCAATTTCCAAAATATAGAATAAATAATCTTGACAGATACAATATATTGTGGTATACAGAAAGCGTTGATTGATTCTCTGTGCGCCCTCCGCTGAGACTGCGGGGACAGGTTCTTGCCTGTGAGCGAGGGAATACTCGCATTGCACACGTTGTCAGGTTTGTACGCAGTTAGCTGAGTACACTGTTCTCTTAGGAGACGGTCTGCCCAGCTGTCTTTTTATTGTTTTTGCGCTGGCAAGGCGACAATTTTCATACACCAGATTCTTTATTGCCGCATAGCGCATACACAAAATATAGAAATATTCCGGTTTACAAACGCAATATATTGTGTTACTATCATGGTGTATTAATTGTGCGTGTCCGAATGGATGGTGGACGATTTGACGTCCATCCTGCGGGAAGTCCTTCCTGCGTTGCACACGTTGTTAAGTTTGTATGTTTCAGCCGTGGTCGTACTATGCCCATCGGCTGTTTTTTAATGATTTCTAAGTTGTGAAAATAGCTCTATACCGGGAACTGTGAATCTGGATTCCCGGCCAAATCTTTGAATGGATCCTGCACTCAATTTAAGGGTGCGAAAAGTTTGACGCCTGATGAGATCAGGCATTGAGGACTTTTCGCGCCCTTTTTTTGCGTTCATATGGCCATCCCGCCCCCAATGGGCGCCGCCGCGGCTTCTGCCGGCCCGCGGCGAGAATGGCAAAAGGGGTTCCGATATAAAAAAGACGCTTTCACCCCCCCCTCTGGATCGAGGCACGCGGAGGGATTTGGGATGTAGACCTCGGAGCCTGTGGCAGCAGGCTCACCCCTCCCTGCTCTGGCACTGCGCCGGTTCGGCAGCACGGAGGACGCACACCCCGGATCCCAGCCGAAGGGATCACACGACACACGCGGGCCATGGCGTTTGCCGTCGCCCGCAGCCGAGTTCAGCGGCCGTGTCGGCAGTCGTCGCCGGAACAAGTTCCGTATCGTTCGTTTCCGCATGAATGCGAAAACTCACTCACTTCACTGTTCCTCCTCTCCAAATCGAACCCGCTGCGCTGGGCTTCGATCAGGTTTGGAACCGCCGACAGGGACCATCCCCATACTGCATCCGTACTGACCTGGCTCAAAATTGAAGAGAGACAGACATTCGCCGTCAGATCGCTCTATGCACCAAAGCGCCTCTGTCCCAAGGGATTCCGGCTTCTTCAAGCCGTTGCTCCCCTGGAGATTTCTCTGGAAATCCGGCGGAAACAGACGGACTTGCCAAGGGGTGGACTGCGCCCATCTGAACGACTTATGATAAGTTGGAGGATATGATCATGTCTCAAAATATTGATAATATAGGCATTTACCTGACTCTGGTGAGTCAGTTGAACAAGCTGGCCCGCCACAACCGCCAGGGCAGTTTCCGCACCAAAGAACGCTATTACGAGGCGTTCAAGCGGTTCTGCGCGTTCCTGGCGGACAAGTATCATCTGCAAAAACTGGAGAACATCAGCGGCAAGCATCTGACCAGTTATGTCCTCTGGATGCAGGAGAGCGGCAAGTCCGCCTCCACCATCAAGACCGATCTGGCGGCCATCCGGTTCTTCCACGACAAAATGAGCCGGCCCAAGTATCAGCTGCCCACCAATGACGAGTTGGCTGTGGAACTGAAGCGGCGGTGTTTCGGCCAGGTGGACCGCACCTGGAGCAACATCGAGTTCAATAAAATGCTGGGCAGGGCACTGGCCGAGGACCGCTATGACTTCATCCTGGCCCTCTATCTGGCCCGGTATGCCGGTCTGCGCATCCATGAGTGCTTCCGCATCGACACCGCCGCGGCGGAGCAGGCGCTCCGGGAGAACGCTGTCACCGTCAAGGGCAAGGGCGGCAAGGTCCGCACTATTCCCATCAATGGGAAGATCGCCGTCGCAATGAGGGCGCAGTTGGCTCGCACTCCCCGGGGCCAGAAGCTGCTGGTACCGGATGGGATGCCCACCGACCGGGCCATCACCCTGTTGCAGCTCTTCATTATGAAACACCGGGACGAGGTGCGGGAGGCAGGTTCTGACTGCCCCCTGACCTTCCACGGCCTGCGCCACACTTATGCGGCAGAGAAGTACCGGGAACTGACTGACAGCGGCAAGAGCGCCCTGGACGCCCACTTCGCCGTGTCCCGGCTGCTGGGCCACGAGCGGTCCGATGTGACCAACATCTATCTGGCCTCCGTGAGAAAGGGGGAGCGCCATGAGCAGTGACTACCGCTCTTTCGATGACCTCCCCCTGACCCTCCGGGTGGAGGATCTGATGCCCATTCTCGGCATCGGCAGAAATACGGCGTATGAGCTGGTGCGCAGTGGAAAAATCCGCAGCATTCGGATCGGCCGTCAGCTGCGGATTCCAAAAGACGCGCTGGTCGCGTATCTTTCCGGCAGAAACCGCTGATTTCATAAAATAATAAATTGACCCGATTCTGTGGTTGGGGTACAATCAAAGTACCCAAACCACGGGATCGGTCGGCACGCGGAAAGGAGCAGAGACGTGCGAAAAACGAGAAAAAGCGCGCAGGGTGCCGGGACGATCCGCAAACGAACAGATGGCAGGTGGGAGGCACGGTTTACGCCCGGCTTTGCCCCCGCCAGCGGCAAACAGGTCCAAAAATCGATCTATGGAAAGACACAGAAGGAAGTCCGGGAGAAGCTGGCGCAGATCACAACGGAACTGGATGATGGGACCTATCTGGAACCTACGAAGGACACCGTTGGAGAATGGCTGGACACCTAGCTTGAGACCCATGTGAAGTATTCCGTGAAGCCCTATACGCTGGACGCCTATCAGAGAAACTGTGATAACTACATCAAGCCGATGCTGGGTAAAATCCGGCTGGCGGCGTTGAACGCCCCGCAGATACAGAGGTTTTATAATAGCCTCCTGACAGAGAAGAAGCTCTCTCCCAAAACGATCCGCAATATTCACGGCGTATTTCACAAGGCGTTGGAACAAGCTGTGAAGCTGGGAATGGTACGGAGCAATCCGACAGACCTCTGCGATCTGCCGAAGGTCCGGCGGAAAGAGATCCATCCCATGGAGCAGGATGAGATCGCCGCCTTTCTGAAGGCCATTGAGGGCTGCAAATACGAGCTTGTCTACCGGGTGACGCTGTTTACCGGAATGCGGCAGGGCGAGATCCTAGGGCTGACATGGGATTGTGTGGACTTTGAGCACAATGCGCTGTATGTCAACAAGCAGCTTCAGAAAACAAAGAAGGTCGGCGGCGAATATGTCCTGGCACCAACCAAAAGCGGCCGCAGCCGCATGATCACAGTGGCGCCGTCCGTGATACACCTGCTGAAAAAACAGAAGCGCCAGCAGGCACAAATGCGGCTGCTGGCGGGGCAGGACTGGAAGAATCCCTGGGATCTGGTATTTACAAATGAACACGGGGGAAATCTCTCCCACTTCATGGTGTACAAGACCTTCAAAGAGATCGTGAAGTCCATAGGGCTGGGCCAGGAGCGGTTCCATGACCTCCGCCACAGCTACGCAGTGGTATCTCTGGAGAGCGGGGACGACATCAAGACGGTGCAGACCAATTTAGGCCATGCGACCGCCAGCTTTACGCTGGATGTTTACGGGCATATCTCTCAAAAGATGCGCCAGCAGTCCGCGGACCGGATGGAACAGTTTATCCGCAAGATCTCCGGGTAAGCTGTTCCCAGAAGATTGTGAAAAAATCTCGTAAGGGTCAGCGTAAGGGTCAAGGGGTATGACAAAACCCTGAAACCATTGCAGTTCCAGGGTTTCTTGTGGCGGAGAAGGAGGGATTCGAACCCTCGATACCCTTGTGGGGTATACACGATTTCCAATCGTGCGCGCTCGACCAGGCTACGCGACTTCTCCACGTTCTGTTCGGGTTGCTTTCATTTCAAATTGTCAGCTTGCATATTATAATCAAGATTTGTCATAAAGTCAAGTCCCATTTTGAAAGAAACGCATTTTTGTGCGGAATTTGTTTCAGCTCAGCAGACAGGCGAGCAGATTTCGCACGCTTTGGGCGTGGCAGCGGTCCTGCTGCGCCATGGCGGCCAGCGTTTGGTGCAGCGGGGACGGCGCGGTGTTCGCCGCCGCGTCGAGCCGCTCCGCCAGCTTAAGCTCCTGCGTATAGACGCTGCGCAGATCCTGCGCGGCCGTGCCCAGACGCGGGCAGGCGGCGGGCGGGACGCAGCGCTCGCCCGTGTGCAGGAAATACTCCACCTGCAGCTCTTTCTGATGTGCCCGTTCCTGCGCCGCGATGCCGAGCAGCTGCTGCCGCCCGGTGCGGATGCGCTGCGAGAGCGCTGTGTAAAACGTAGCCCCGGCCGCCTTGGCGCGGATGCACTCGGCGAGCAGATCGGTCAGCGTGTCAGCTTCCGGCGGCGTGGTCACGGGCGCGTCCATGCTGCCCGCTACACGCTGCCAGACGCGCTGAAATGTGCGGTTGTCAAGAAAAACGGAATCCTGCATCGTCCATACCCCCACATCATGCTATGGCCCGGCTTGCAAAAACGTGCAAAGTGTGCCATAATCACGGCAGAGATCAGGCATCGGAGGCGACCATTATGGCTCGATTTTTCATAGCAGGTACGAATTTCCCGAATGGCCGGGCGATCATCCGCGGCCGCGACGCCGACCACATCCGCGTGCTGCGTCTGCGCGCGGGCGACGACATTGTCATCTGCGACGGCGCGGGGCGTGACTATAAGTGCCGCCTGGTACAGACGCTGGAGCACGAGGCCGAGGCCGAGGTCATCGAGGTCGTGCCGTGCAAGGCAGAGCCCACTGTGCGCTCGACGGTGTTTGCCGGCCTGCCGAAGGGGGAGCGCAGCGACTTTCTCGTGCAGAAGTGCACGGAGGCGGGCGCGTCCGAGATCGTGTTTTTCTCCTGCACGCGCTGCGTGGCCAAGGCCGTCAATATGGAAAAGAAGCTCGAGCGCTGGCAGCGCATCGCCGAGGAGGCGGCCAAGCAGTCCGGCCGCGGCATCATCCCGCAGGTGCGCTATGAGGCGGACTTCGTCGCTGTGCTCAACGACGCGCTGCAAACAGATCTGCCGCTGTTCATGTACGAGACCGGCGAGCGTGAGACGATCCGCGACGCGATCGAGCACACGGCGTCCCCGATCGCATCGGCGGCCATCATCACGGGGCCGGAGGGCGGCTTTGCCGAGTTCGAGGCCGACATGGCCCGCAAGCTCGGTATGCACATCTGCTCCATGGGCGAGCGCATCCTGCGGTGCGAGACGGCTCCGGTCGTCGCGCTCACGGCGCTGATGTACGGCACCGGCAATTTGTAAACTTTTTTTGAAGTTGGGGCTTGACAAGCCCTGCGTGTGTATGTAATAATACTCGACGCAATCAAATAAATATCCGTCGAAACCTCAAGGATCGGCCCGGCCGAGACTGGAGGCGGAGGAACTCTGGAGAATCCCGCATGAAAGCGGGTGCCGAAGGTGCAAGGCGAAAGCCGAATCTCTCAGGCAAAAGGACAGAGCGAGTGCCCGATGTGTGCGGGCGTTCAAGCGCTGTTTGTTCTCTGGAGCTGCTGGTCAAAACGACCGGCAGCTTTTTGCTTTGCAAAAATTCAATGCAGAGGGAGAAACAACATGGATACCTTACTCAAAATCGTGCAGACCATCAACATGTACCTGTCAGACTATGTGCTGATCATTCTGCTGCTCGGCGCGGGTCTGCGCGTCCTGCAAAAGCTGCACAGCCTGCACACTGGCGCGGAACAGCTCAAAGTACATGGCCTTGTAATCCGGCACGGTGCACACCCCCTTTGCGTTTCTGTGGGTAGTCTGCCCCGCAGCCTGCGCCCCGATACGCCGGACGAACCCCGCAGACATGATTGACACCTGATATGAGGAGCTTATGAAAAACAAAAACTTATCCTGGGTGGGGGCGCTGTTCGTCTTTGCCCTGCTGCTGTGGTGCACGGCGGTGACCCCCGGCAAGGTAGCCGACCCCGCCACCTACACCTGTGCGGTGTACAGCACCTTCTTTTCCCTGCTGCCGCCGGTCATTGCCATCGTGCTGGCGCTGAACACCAAGGAGGTGTACACC
>ENA-ORSI01002535-ORSI01002535.1-human-gut-metagenome-genome-assembly--contig:-NODE-2535-length-13002-cov-2.716691_pt1 | contig 13002 bp, 10 predicted proteins | sample MGYA00242187_ERZ509154 | MGnify/ENA primary metagenome ERZ509154 (study PRJEB26280, sample SAMEA2338627) | human gut metagenome | biome: human gut; feature: human-associated habitat; material: faeces...
CGCGTTTTTTACCTGCCCATAAAAACGCGCAAAAAAGGCTCCCCATCGGGGAGCCTTTCGTTGTATGTGTGTGCGTCAGTCGACGTCCTTGACGACCTCGTCCAGCGGTTCGTCGAGCCGCTCGGGGTGCTGCAACAGCTTTTTCATGTGCTTGAGCGCGGTCGCGAAATAGAACCCGTCGCAGATGCGTTCGTCGGTGTTGACCGTAAAATCCACGTACTTGCGCTGGACCAGATTGCCGTCCAGATCAATTTCGTTCTTCCGGTATTTGCAGCCGAACGCGCAGAACACCGGCAGGTTGCCGAAGTCATACAGATGATGCACAATCGGCGGAATGCCGAGCGAGCCCATCGAGGTAAAGAAGATCGAGCCGTGGAACGGGCTGACTTCCAGCAGGAATTTCGGCAGCAGCCCGAAGTAGTCCATCACCTTGAGCACCCAGACCACGAACTTAAAGACCACGCCAGGAATCAGCGACAGAAGCTTCGCCGTCTTGTCAAAATCGCTTGCGTCGGACGCTTCCTTGATGCGTGTGACCTGTTCGTTCATCTTCCGGTAGATTTCCTCCACCGAGTCGGTCTGCGTCAGGTGCAGCTTCATCGCGCTCTCGGCGGCATCGGTCGACATCTCCTCTTTATCGAACGGAATATACATCGTGGAAATTTTCGCAGATAACGGCACGGCATTCAAAGGAAAGATTATCAAGAGATAAGTCATTCTTATTAAACTTATTTATACAATTATCAAAGTCCATATCAATGAACTTCGAGTTCTTTTTATCCCTATAAAAACAGCCGACAAACACATAAAACACATCATGAAGAAAGCGATATTACTCTCCATTGTTTTGGCCGGGACATTGTTCTCGGTAAAACCGCAGTCCTATCCCAAAGCCCCGGGAGCAATCAGACTACTCACTTACAACACCCATTATTGCAAAGGAGGCTATGATCCGGGAGAAATCAACGAAGGCAACGTGAAAAAACTTGCACAAGTCATCAAAGCTCTGGATGCCGATGTCATCGCCTTGCAAGAATTGGACAGTGCCTCTCAAAGCCGTGGAAACCGTTATTTGCTGCGCGAAATAGCCGAACATACAGGAATCGAATATACCGATGTGTATGCCAATGCGGCTCGGTTTGACAAGAAGGGAAGCATCGGTTGCGGCGCATTGGTTAGAAAAAATCTGCCGATTATCAGCCGGTACATCGCTTATCTCCCGGGAGACGAGCCGAGAGCGGCCATTCAACTGGAACTCGAAAAATTTGTATTCATCGCCACACATTCCGACCTTAATAACGAAAAACGCAGACAAGGAACTAAAATCATTTGCAACGACTCCCGCGAAATGAAAAAACCCGTATTCGTGGCCGGAGACCTCAACGATTCTTTCCGCTGGTCGCGAAACAGCGCATCTTTCCCTCTATACCAAAAAGATTTTATCATTGCAAGCGACACGGTCGGCAACACGATCCCCGGAAGAACCGACAACGGCGCATTGATCGACTTCATTTTATTGAGCAAAAAAGGGAAGAATAAGATAAAAATAGTCGGCAGCAAAATCGTGCGAGAAATAAATATCGAGGGAAAAACGATAGATTTGGGTGAAATTTCGGACCACTATCCTGTATTCACGGACATTATATGTAAATAAATTTAATTGAAACTATCATAAAGCCATGTTAAGACACTGTCTCTTATTCATAGGACTCATAGCCTTATGGATCACTTCTTGCTCCCGGACTCCGGAATATACAGACTCTGCCGCCCGGCTCGCCGAACGCATTGTGCCATCGCACTCCGATGATTTCATCTTTACGCTCGTTCCTGCCGAAAAAGATTTCTTCGAACTGAGGCAGAATGGCGATAAAATAGAGATACAAGGGAATAACGGAATCTCTATGGCACGCGGACTAAACCACTATCTGCGCCACTATTGCCATGCCTCTGTTTCTTGGTGTGGCGATAATCTGGCTTCCATACCCGATACACTGCCCGCAGTCGGTGAACCGGTTCATATCGAAGCCTCTCAACCCCTGCGGTATTATCTGAATTATTGCACATATAGCTACTCTATGGCTTTTTGGGGGTGGGAAGAATGGGAAAAAGAAATAGACCGCATGGCCCTACAAGGTGTCAATCTCCCTCTCATGGCTGTCAACAGCCAGTACGCCGTTTGGCAAAACACGCTCAAAAGACTGGGATATAACGAAAAAGAAATATCGGAATTCCTTCCCGGAGCCGGCTATGAAGCGTGGTGGCTCATGGGTAATCTCGAAGGCTTCGGTGGCCCCGTTTCCCAAAAATTCATAGACCGGCAAACCGACCTCCAACAAAAAATGCTGCGTCGCATGAGAGAGTTGGGTATGGCTCCCGTCTTTCAGGGATTCTATGGCATGGTTCCCAACAGTTTAAAAGAAAAATTCCCCGAAGCCAACATCAAGGGACAAGGTGAATGGCAAACCTATCAGCGTCCTGCGTTCCTAGATCCGAACGATCCCCTTTTCGATAAAATCGCCGACATATACTACGACGAACAGGAAAAACTGTTCGGTAAAGCCGTCTATTTCGCCGGAGACCCATTCCACGAAGGAGGTCAGTCGGAAGGTATCGATGTAAAAGCCGCAGCTAAAAAAATACTGCAAGCCATGAGACGCAAAACCCCGGAAGCTGTATGGATCATACAAGGCTGGCAACGTAATCCCATGCGCGACCTATTGGAAGGGTTGGAACATGGCGAGGCCATCATTCTCGACCTCATGGCATGCGAGCGTCCCCAATGGGGCGGCATAAAAAACTCGTTGTTTTACAAAGCCGAAGGACACATGCACCACGACTGGATTTGGTGCGCACTGCCCAATTTCGGCGGAAAAACAGGGCTGCATGGCAAAATGAGCAGTTATGCCTCAGGAGTAGTCTTTGCCAAAAACCACCCGTTGGGAAAAAACCTATGTGGAATAGGAACAGCCCCCGAGGGAATCGGTACGATTCCCGTCGTATATGACATGGTATACGACATGGCTTGGAGAGAAGATAGCATCGATATAAAAGACTGGGTGAACCAATATACGCAATATCGGTACGGTAAAGCCGATCCAAACTGCAATCGAGCTTGGGAAATTCTGTCGAAAACCATTTACGAATGTCACAATGAAATAGGAGGGCCCGTCGAATCTTATATATGTGCACGCCCCTCCGATACAATCAAACACGCCTCGTCATGGGGTACTGCCGAGATTTTCTATGATCCCGCAGAAATCGTTACAGCATGGGAATGCATGTATAATGTCCGGCACGAATTCGCACAATCCGAAACCTATCAATATGATTTGGTAGATCTCACACGACAAGTTTTAGGTGATTACGCAAAATATCTTCACAAACAGGCGGTAAACGCCTTTTATCGAAACGATTTAAAAGGATTTCAAACCTATTCCTCCAAATTCCTCGCTCTCATTCGAGACGAAGACAAACTGCTGTCCACCCGCAAAGAGTTCAATGTAGGAACATGGATAAACCAAGCACGCAACGCCGCTTGTACGCATCAGGAACAGGAGCGTTTCGTTGCAAACGCAAAAAGACAAATTACCACTTGGACAAACCACGACTCAAAACTCCACGATTACGCCCTTAAAGAATGGAGCGGATTGATGAGAGACATGTATCTGCCTCGTTGGGAAGCATGGGTCGACTACAAACTGGCTCTATTGAGAGGAGAAACCGCACAAGAACCCGATTATTTCCAAATCGAAAAAAATTGGGTCGACTCCGATACACGCTACGATAGTACCTCTACCGGAAATGCGATTTCTGCTGTCGAAGAAATCTATAAAAAATACTTCATCGAATTACAACAAACCTATAAAAACATTTAAATATCCCGGTTCTCCTATGTAAAAAAGCCTATGTCGGTTGTCTTTTTACAGAAACAGAATCCTTAAAAACATACCACATTATGCGACACAAAATTTTTATAGCCTTTTTATCCCTTCTCACCGCCACATCGACCCTCGATATGGCAAAAGCCCAATCCCTACCATACAAAAACAAAAATCTCCCCATCGAGGAACGCGTAGAAGACTTGCTGAACCGTATGACTGTCGATGAAAAAATCGCACAAATACGGCACATACACTCTTCGAAAATTTTTAACGGGCAAGAGCTCGATATGAAAAAACTGACCGATTGGGCAGGTAATACTTCATGGGGATTTGTCGAAGGCTTTCCCCTCACCGGCGACAATTGCGCTAAAAGCATGTATCTCATTCAAAAATACATGGTAGAAAAAACCCGGTTGGGAATACCCATCTTCACAGTTGCAGAATCTCTGCACGGTGCTGTGCACGACGGAGCCACCATATATCCCCAAAACATCGCTTTGGGGAGCACCTTTAATCCCGAACTGGCACGAAAGAAAACGCAAATGATTTCCAACGATCTCCACAGCATGGGATTTCGACAAGTTCTATCCCCCTGTATAGACGTAGTACGCGATTTACGTTGGGGACGGGTCGAAGAGTCCTATGGGGAAGACCCATATCTATGCGGCCTTTTCGGCATCGAGGAGGTTTCGGGGTATCTCGAAAACGGCATATCGCCCATGTTGAAGCATTACGGCCCGCACGGCAACCCGTTGAGCGGATTAAATTTAGCCTCGGTAGAATGCGGATTACGAGATTTGCACGAAATCTATCTCAAACCGTTCGAAATGGTTGTTAAAAACACCGGAATATTGGCAGTCATGTCGACCTATAACTCTTGGAACCATATACCCAACTCAGCATCACATTATCTGCTTACCGATATACTTCGTGACGAATGGGGCTTCAAAGGATATGTATATTCCGACTGGGGTGCTATCGAAATGCTCAAAACATTGCATTTCACAGCCCGCAACTCCTCTGAGGCCGCCATTCAAGCCATTTCCGCCGGGCTCGATGCCGAGGCATCGAGCAAATGCTATCCCTTCTTGAAAGAATTGATCGAAAAAGGCCAGTTCGATGAAAAAATTCTCGACACGGCCGTCCGCCGGGTTTTATTCGCAAAATTCGCTATGGGACTCTTTGAAGACCCTTACGGCAAAACCTTCAAAAACCGTAAACGACACTCCCCGGAAAGCGTTAAACTCGCCAAAACGATTGCCGACGAATCGACCGTTCTGCTGAAAAACGAAAACCAGTTACTGCCGCTCGATGCCAAAAGCCTGAAATCGATCGCCATTATCGGGCCCAATGCCGACCAAGTCCAATTCGGAGATTACACTTGGAGCCGCAACAACAAAGACGGTGTCACCCCGCTACAAGGTATCAAGAACCGGGTAAACAAAAACACCGCCATACACTACGCCAAAGGTTGCAGTCTCACATCATTGGACACATCGGGAATAGCCGAAGCGGTCGAAGCCGCCAAAAACAGCGAAGTAGCCGTAATTTTCGGCGGTAGCGCCAGTGCCGCTTTGGCCCGTGACTACAAAAGCTCCACTTGCGGAGAAGGGTTCGACCTGAACGATTTGAACCTCACGGGCGCGCAATCGCAACTAATACGCGAAGTATATCGAACCGGCACTCCCGTCATACTTGTATTGGTAACAGGAAAACCTTTTGTCATAGAATGGGAAAAGAACAATTTGCCCGCTATACTCGTCCAATGGTATGCCGGTGAACAAGCCGGAAACTCCATTGCCGATATCCTATTCGGAGAAGTCGTTCCTTCGGGAAGACTCACTTTCTCTTTCCCTCGCAGCACCGGACATTTGCCTGTCTACTACAACTATCTGCCGTCCGACCGTGGATTCTACAAAAACCCCGGAAGCTACGACTCACCCGGACGGGACTATGTTTTCTCGGCTCCTTCGGCTCTATATAGTTTCGGATACGGACTTTCCTACACCTCGTTCGTTTATAAGAATCTCTCCACCGACAAAGACAAATACGAATTGAACGACACGATACACGCCACAGTAGAAGTAAAAAATACGGGGAAATACACCGGTAAAGAAGTAGTTCAATTATATGTCCGAGACAAAGCCAGTACCTATGTGACACCGGTAAAACAACTGCGCGACTTCAAAAAAATAGAATTAGCGCCCGATGAAACCCGCACCATACAACTTCAAGTACCCATCTCCGATCTCTATTTGGTCGACGAGAAAAACCAACGCTTCGTCGAAGCCGGCGAGTTCATTTTGGAAGTAGGACAAGCATCGAATAATATCATTTTGTCGAAAACTATCGTGGCGGGAGAACCATCGACGATCGGGAATGACGAAATCGTAAAACCTAAAAACAAAAAAAGTTCCCGCCAAATGGAAGTGAAAGGAGAAGTGCGTGACGTGCAGGCTACCCTCGTTCCCGATATGCAGATTATTGAAAAAAGCACCGGAAAAACCATTGCTGTTACCGACGCAAAAGGTCAGTTCAAATTCACTACCGGCAATCACGAATATCTCATCTTCAAAAAATCGGGATACCAAACTGTCGAAATAGAAGTAAAAAACATGAATGTAATCAACATTACTGTAAACTACGGAGAAAACTAACGACCCTATTATTCATCTCATAAAAATTATTTATAATGAAAAGAGCACTTTCTATTTCTTGCCTATGGATTTGTCTTCTCGTCCTATCGAGTTCTGTAATCATGGGTCAAGACAACCATTTGGACATCACTCCCACTCCCCAAAGTTTGGTTCAGAAAAACGGACATTTTACTTTAAATTCCAAAACCTCTTTTGCCATTGGGAAAAACCAAAGAGCTGATTTTAAAAAAGTAGCGGCCTATTTCCAGTCAAAAATCCTATACTCCACAGGATACAATCTAAATATAAAAAACAGCGGAAGCTCAAACGCTATCAGTCTGCAAATAGACAAGTCGCTAAAAATAGGGAACGAAGGCTACCAACTGACAGTAACCCCCAAAAAGGTAATTGTCAAAGCCAAAACTCCGCAAGGAATCTTTTATGGCATGCAATCGGTTATGCAGTTGCTTCCTCCCCAAATCGAGAGCGAAACGATTATCGATAACGTAGCATGGGAAATCCCTTGTGTGGAAATCAAAGATGAACCCGCCTATGGATACCGAGGTATGATGCTCGACGTATGTCGCCACTTCCACGACGTGGAATTTGTAAAAAAACAACTCGACATCATGGCCATGTTCAAAATGAATTATTTCCATTGGCACTTGACCGACGACCATCTGTGGACCATAGAAATAAAAAAATATCCCCGTCTCGCCGAGGTTGGCTCTGTACGCCGGAATGCCGATGGAAGCATACATCGGGGCTTCTACACACAGGAACAAATCAAAGAAGTCGTTGCCTACGCAGCAGAGCGGTACATTACCGTTATCCCCGAAGTAGAACTTCCCGGACATGCACTTGCCGCTTTGACCGCATACCCCGAATATTCATGTACAGGAGGCCCGTTTGAACTACGCAACAAATGGGGCGTGGAAGACAACGTATATTGCGCCGGGAATGACAAAACTTTTGAATTCTTACAAGACATTCTCGAAGAAGTCATTCCTCTGTTTCCCGGCAAATTCTTCCATATCGGCGGTGACGAATGCCCCAAAGTAAGATGGAACGAATGCCCCAAATGCCAAAAAAGAATCAAAGACGAAAACTTGAAAGATGCCCACGAACTGCAAAGCTATTTCATTCACCGTATCGAAAAGATAATCCTTGCTCATGGAAAATCGATGATCGGCTGGGACGAAATTCTCGAAGGAGGACTGGCTCCATCGGCGACAGTGATGTCTTGGAGAGGAGAAGAAGGAGGAATTGCCGCCGCTTCTATGGGACACGATGTTATCATGACACCCTCCAAATGGATGTATATAGATCATGGACAAGGAGCTGTCGAAACCGAACCCATTGCCATTAGATTCGGACTCCCTCTCGAAAAAACTTATAGCTACGACCCCAAATCTCCAAAAATTCCAGAAAATTTGCGGCACAACGTTTTAGGAGCACAATGCAACATGTGGACCGAATATGCCGTAACCCCCGAGTATACCGAATACCTGTTATATCCCCGCATGCTGGCTTTGGCAGAATTGGATTGGACACCCAAAGAGAAAAAAGATTACAACTCTTTCACTCGTCGGCTCGACAATCAATTGATCCGACTCGATATGCACCACATCAACTACCACATACCCATGCCCGAAGGCCCTATGGCCGACCGTATTGCATATACCGAAAATACCACGCTGACGTTCTACAACAGCCGTAACTATCCTATGGTATATACAACCGATGGAAGTGATCCTCAAACAAGTTCGACAAAATACGAAAAGCCGTTATATTTCAATAAAGATGTAACAGTCAAAATAGCCACTATGCTCCCCTCGGGGAAATTAAGTCCGGTACGCTCTATCGAAGTAGTTCACGAAAAGCTCATGCCGGCTACCGAAAAAAGCACCCAACCCGGTATCGAGTTGAGACGTACCGAGGGAAACCTCTATTTTGTAAAAGACCTCGATGGAGCGCATTGGAGTGCACCGAAGATTGTCAAAGATTTTGAATTCAAACCGGATATCGAAGACAAAGGAGCATACTGCTACACCGGCTACTTCGAAGTTCCCGCCGATGGCATATACTATTTTTCCTCCGAAATGGACGAACTGAGAATAGACGGAAAGGTCATCATCAGTAACGACGGTAAACTCATACGCCATTCTCGCACACGTAATTCCATCGCTTTGCAAAAAGGCAAACATGCATTCCAGCTACTGATGATTAACAACAACATCGGCGGCTATCTGCGCACATGGAACAACAAAGGCTTTATCTTGGCTCCCGAAGGGAACGAATTAGAACTACCCAAACCCGAAAAACTAACCCATTAATCAAAGATGCAAATTGAAACAACGGGGAAGTCCTACTCTTAGGGCTTCCCCGTTGTCATATTATCAAGCATATTTGTTTCTGCCCTCGGTTTACACTATCTTTGCCCAAAAGAAAGCAGCAAATGGACTCAGAAAAAATAAACCGGCTCATCGCAGAAAACAATTTGGAAAAAGCTCTTGCATACATCGACGAATGGCTCTCGAACCACTCGAAAGACGACAAGGCATACTACTTGAAAGGACTCGTCTTTTGGAAACAAGGAAACTGGAAACTCACAATCGAGAACTATCTGAAAGCCATAGAAATCAATCCAAACAGCCCGGCCAAACAAGCCTATGAAATGGTAATGGACATTATCAATTTTTCCAATCCGTAATCACGGATTACAAAATCAAAACAAACAAGGCCAAATATACCAGCATTTGCAAACCTTGTAAAATCCACGAAATCTCTCGTCGGGTACTATACACCCGATAACTAATCCACGTAGATAAAACCACATACAAAGGCAATAACATGACCAAAGCCCAAGGTAAAGCATCGCCAGCGGCTTTTTCGACAAATACAAACGTTGCTCGGTTCATCAACCACGGCCACGCAAAAACCGGCAAAGCCGTTATAAGAATTAAAATCTTGAACCAACCGGGAACTTCCCGAGACGACTTTTCTTTCTCCATACTATAAATACTCATTCAAACAAATAGAATCGGCTGACTGTAATCACAGAAAAACCGCAATCATATCTGCACGATCTGTGTTTCCGCCTCCGGGTGCAAAGAGGATCGCCCCGTACAATCAATCCATTCTACACTTTATGCAAATATACAGAAAACAAGATTGAAAAGTGAAAAAGGTTGCAATATAAAAATTTGAGTGTACCTTTGTCCCGAAATTCAAACAATCAAAATTATGTCTACATATACCGAAGATACTCGTAAAGTAACGACTCACCGCCTGATGGAAATGAAACTCCGCGGCGAAAAAATTTCGATGTTAACCGCCTATGACTTTTCAATGGCGACTCTTATAGACCAAGCCGGAATCGATGTCATTCTGGTAGGCGACTCGGCATCCAATGTAATGGCCGGAAATGTAACGACTTTACCTATTACTCTCGACCAAATGATTTATCATGGGAAGTCGGTTGTCCGAGCCGTTAAACGTGCCTTAGTCGTCGTCGATATGCCATTCGGCTCCTATCAAGGCAATTCCAAAGAAGCTGTTGCCTCGGCAATCAGAATCATGAAAGAGACGCATGCCGACTGTGTAAAGATGGAAGGCGGAGCCGAAATCCGTGAATCTATCGAGCGCATACTCAGTGCCGGGATACCCGTTATGGGGCATTTAGGTCTGACACCACAATCCATTAACAAATTCGGTACATATACCGTTCGTGCTCGTGAAGAGGCAGAAGCCAATAAACTCATCGAGGATGCTCATCTTCTCGAAGAGATAGGGTGTTTCAGTCTTGTTCTCGAAAAGATTCCGGCAGCATTGGCCACCCGGGTAGCTCAGGAAGTAACCATTCCGGTCATCGGTATCGGAGCTGGCGGTGGTGTAGACGGACAAGTCCTCGTCATGCACGACATGTTAGGCATCAACAAAGGTTTTTCCCCACGGTTCCTTCGTCGATACGCCGATCTAAGTACAACGATCACCGAAGCGGTACAAGCCTACGTAAAAGATGTGAAAACACAAGATTTTCCCAATGAAAAAGAACAATACTAACTACTGTCATTGGAGAAAAACTACGTTTCAACTAATTATTCGATAAAATTCATCACGAACATTTTATAAACAATTATTTTCATGATTAAGAATCGCAATTATTCACTCGATTTATTGAGAGTTATTGCCTGTTACTTGGTCATTCAACAACATGCCAGCGAATTTTACTATATAGGAGAAGGAGGAACGGTTGTTACCGGAAGCAATACTTTTTGGATTGGTATCATAACCACATTATGCCGATCATCTGTACCTCTATTCGTCATGCTGTCGGGATTCTTGTTACTCCCTATGCAAGACAAAATTTCTACATTTTTTCGCAAGCGTTTCACCCGAATCGTATATCCATTCATCGCATGGTGTGTATTATATGCCGGATACTACGTATTAAGTCGTGGGGATTCTTTTAGCCAAATGGCACTTAATATTTTACACATTCCCGTGAATTTCGGGTGTGAAATAGGTCATTTATGGTATATTTACATGTTAATCGGGCTCTATCTGGTAACCCCGATTATTTCCCCCTGGTTACAACAAGCCTCTAAACGAGAACTGGAAGGATATCTCGGCTTGTGGATAATCACAACTTTTCTCCCGTATATTCATTTAGTTTATCCCGAAGTGCTTGGCGAAGCATTCTGGAACGACACACCGTTGCTCTATTACTTCACGGGATTCATCGGATACTTCATTTTAGGATATTATCTGAAAAGATTCGGCTATCCTTCTGCGGCATTATCTTGGATAATACTCATAGTCGGTTTCGCGCTCTCGGCCGGGATTTTCTGTTCACGTATCGATACGGTTCCCACTGTGCCCGAATTGGAGCTTAGTTGGGGATTCTGTACGGTAAATGTATTCCTGATGACATTAGGCCTCTTCTCTCTAATCGGCCGATTATCTTTAAAAGGGAAAAATGCAGCCTGCAAACTGCTGTCGGATATATCGATAAAAAGCTATGGAATGTACTTAGCCCACATTCTGTTTCTAAATTTCTATTATGGACTATTCAAGTCTATCTCGGATGCGGCCTATGTCACAATTCCCTTGATCGCCGTGTGTACATTTATTACGGTTTACATATTCGTATATTTGTTATCCTACCTGCCCAAAAGCAAGTATATCATAGGATAATTTATAAAACCTGTCATCAATAATAATGCCGCTTCTGATAAGAAAGCGGCATTATTATTTTTCGCGGAGAACGAGCTCCTTCTCATTCTTCGTTTTTCTTTAACAAGTCCCGAATTTCCGACAACAATTTCACCTCTTCGGAAGGAGCCGGGGCAGGAGCAGGAGCCGTTTGTTCTTCCTTTTTCTTTTCCGTTAACTTCGTCAAAAGTCGAATAAACAAGAAAATAGAAAAAGCAATAATCAAAAAGTCGAAGGTTGCTTGTAAAAAATTACCATAATTAAGTGTAACCGCAGCCTGTTCTACCCCATCGACTACTTCGGGCCCTTTCATCACCCATTTTAAATCTGTAAAGTTGACACCGCCGATCAGTAACCCGAGAGGTGGCATGATGATATCGGCGACAACCGAAGATACGATTTTTCCAAAAGCACCACCGATAATTACACCGACAGCCATGTCGATGACATTGCCTCGCATAGCAAATTTTTTAAAGTCTGCTAAAAATGAACTTTTCATAATAGTACGAGTTATTAATATTAGATAGATTACTCAAACTCAACACAATGCAAATAAAGAAATTTTTCTTTTATTTTCACATTCACATACATTGTATTCAAAAAAAATATTTACCTTTGCATCGCAATTTTAGGAACAAAATATACTTGTATGAAATACAAAATTGCCTTTTTGATTGCGCTGCTTGCTTTGATGAGTTGTTGTGCGACACCTTGTGGTTGTTAAACAATATTACAAATGTAAATGTTTTTAAGAAAGCAGAACAAAAAAAGAAGAAAAAAGTAAGATGTTATTTTTTATTCAATAAACACTTAAAGTTTTATTACAATGATTAAAGTAGGTATCAATGGTTTTGGCCGCATCGGACGTTTCGTTTTCCGTGCAGCACAAACAAGAAACGACATCCAAATCGTAGGTATTAACGACCTTTGCCCGGTTGACTATTTGGCATACATGTTGAAATATGACACTATGCACGGACAATTCGATGGAACTATCGAAGCGAATGTTGAAAAAAGTCAATTGATTGTAAACGGAAAAACTATTCGTGTTACAGCCGAAAAAAATCCTGCCGATTTGAAATGGAATGAAGTAGGTGCTGAATATGTTGTAGAATCTACCGGTCTTTTCTTGACCAAAGAAAAAGCTCAAGCTCATATCGAAGCCGGTGCTAAATACGTAGTTATGTCCGCTCCTTCCAAAGACGATACTCCTATGTTCGTTTGCGGTGTTAACGAAAAGACTTACGTTAAAGGTACTCAATTCGTTT
>ENA-ORSI01002545-ORSI01002545.1-human-gut-metagenome-genome-assembly--contig:-NODE-2545-length-12966-cov-2.269383_pt1 | contig 12966 bp, 8 predicted proteins | sample MGYA00242187_ERZ509154 | MGnify/ENA primary metagenome ERZ509154 (study PRJEB26280, sample SAMEA2338627) | human gut metagenome | biome: human gut; feature: human-associated habitat; material: faeces...
ATCTGATCGAAAAGGTGCTTCCTGCCATGGAACATGATTTTGTAAAAGTAAAGCTGTAAAAAGCATCTATGAACTTACGAAATAAAAGTGAGGAGCTCCTATGATACTGGAAATTCTGACATATACACATAATATTACGACTATGCTGTTCGGCATCTTCCTGTCGGCTTTTTTTCTGGGTGTGAAGAAGGACAAAACGAATGTAGGGAAGTTGTTGCTATTGGCAGTGATTTCCGGGGGATTATATATGGTCTGCGTATCTGTGCTGGGTCCGGAGATGATGGATCAGATATACCCACTGATCGTTCACGTGCCGCTATTGCTGATGCTGGTGCTCTATTATAAATTCAGAATATTACCGTCCCTGATCTCTATCTTCACTGCCTATTTGTGCTGCCAGTGCAGTAACTGGATGGGGTTGTTCGTACTGTCGGTAACAGGAAAAGAGTGGTGCTATTACGCCTGCCGTATCGTGGTGACGCTGGTGGTATTTTGGGTATTGTGCCGCTATGTCTGCCAGACGACGGCGATGCTGTTGACCAAGACGAATCGGGAATTACTGCTGATCGGAAGTCTGCCGCTGGTGTATTATATTTTTGACTATGCCACGACGAAGTTTTCCAGTCTGCTTTATACCGGCAACAGGGCGGTGCCGGAATTTCTCGGATTTGCCATCTGTCTGTCGTATCTGATTTTTTTGCTGGTGTATTTCCGGGAATACGAGATGAAGAGCAAGGCAGAGCAGTATAATGAGTTGATCCGTATGCAGATGAATTCTTTTCAGGCGGAGATGGACAATACAAGGAAAAGCGAGAAAAAGATGTCAATCCTGCGGCATGATACGAGACATCATATGGCCGTCCTGAGGACTCTGATCCAGCAGGGAGATTGTGAAAAAGCGCTGGAATATCTCAATGAGGTCAGCCAGACCTATGATGATACTGTCATTAAGGCATATTGTAGGAATGAAATGGTGAATTCGGTGCTATCTACATATAATACCCGATTTGAGGAGCAGAAAATTCCCTGGGATACACAGGTCACGATCGGAGAGAAGCTCCCCTGTTCGGAAATGATGTTCTGTGCGATCCTGTCGAATGTACTGGAAAATGCCATGCATGCGGTACAGGAGCTGCCGGAGAGCAGACGAAGGATTGAGCTGTCTCTGTCGGAGAAGGCAGGGCATCTGCTGCTCATGGTGAAAAATCCGGTGCAGATAATGCCGGTATTCACGGATGGAATTCCGGTCACAGAGCGTTCCGGACATGGTCTGGGGGTTCGGAGTATCGTATACTATGTGGAAAAACTCAACGGACAGTATCAGTTCCGGATGGAAGACGAGGAATTTGTAGTCCGGCTTATCTTCTGAGCACACTGGAGACTTTCTCCAGTGTCTTTTTCTATTGAGAAAACTTCTTCCTTTCGGTATAATGATGTCAACAATAACAGGTTGTTTGCAGGAAGGAGTCATTGAACGAATGAAATATACACTGGATTATCAGAAGTATGCGGAGCTGGCAAGACGCGTGGCGGCAGAAGGAAGTGTGCTGCTGCGGAATGAAGAGGATACCTTACCGTTACGCAGGGGACAGAGAGTATCTGTATTCGGAAGAACACAGTTTGAGCATTACAAGAGCGGCACAGGCTCCGGCGGCATGGTTAATGCTCCTTATGTCACGAATATCATTGATAGCCTGAAAGAAGATGGAATAATACAGGTAAACGAAGCACTGGAGCAGGTGTACCGTGAGTGGCTGAAGGAGCATCCCTTTGATGTGGGAGAAGGCTGGGCCATGGAACCCTGGAATCAGGAGGAGATGCCCGTAGATGAAGAACTGGCGGTGCAGGCAGCTGGACAATCGGATGCAGCGATCGTGGTCATCGGTCGTACTGCCGGAGAAGATAAGGATAACAGTGCGGCGGAGGGAAGCTATCTGCTGACAGCTTTGGAGGAGGAGCTCCTTCGTAATGTATGTCATGCTTTTGAGCATACGATCGTGGTACTGAATGTCGGTAATATTATAGATATGAAATGGGTAGACCGGTATCAGCCGCAGGCAGTACTCTATATCTGGCAGGGAGGTCAGGAGGGTGGCAGGGCCTGTGTAGACGTTCTGACCGGCAAAGTAAATCCCAGTGGTAAATTAAGTGACACGATTGCAGAAGATATTGAAGATTATCCTTCCACGGAAAATTTCGGAGATCCGGTGGAGAATTTCTATACCGAGGATATTTATGTAGGATATCGTTATTTTGAGACCTTTGCGAAAGATAAGGTGAAATATCCTTTCGGATTTGGATTATCTTATACGAAGTTCCAGACAGAGATCCTGGGATTCTCAGTACAGGGCATGGCAGTCACGGCAGTTGCAAAAGTAACCAATGTCGGGGGAGTATCCGGCAGAGAGACTGTGCAGCTGTATCTGGAAGCACCTCAGGGGAAATTAGGAAAGCCTCTGCGCCAGCTGGCTGCATTTGCGAAGACAGAAGAACTGAAGCCGGGTGAGACAGAAGAACTGCTGCTGAAAACAGAGCTGACGGAGTATGCTTCCTATGATGACAGTGGTGTCACCGGACATAAATCCTGCTATGTACTGGAAGAGGGAGACTATATCTTCTATGCCGGAACCGATGTGCGAAGTGCGGTAGAGGCTGGCAAGGCGACCCTGACAGAGCTTCGGGTAGTGCGGATGGTGACGGAGGCAATGGCACCGGTACAGGAGTTTAAGCGCCTGAAACCTTTCTTTTTCGAGGAAAAGGATCATGCCATTGCAAACTGGGAAGATGTACCTTTACGAACGATAGATCTGGCGGACAGGATTCTTAAGGAGAGACCTACGCAGAGTGAGTATGCGGGAGACCGTGGCTGGAAGCTGGCGGATGTATCGGATGGAAAAATCACATTGGAACAGTTTCTGACACAATTGTCGGACGAAGACCTGATCTGTATGACCCGCGGAGAGGGCATGTGTTCCCCGAAAGTGACTCCGGGTACAGCAGCAGCCTTCGGCGGAGTGACAGAAGAACTGAAGAAATTTGGGATTCCTATAGCCTGTTGTTCGGACGGACCCTCCGGTATCCGTATGGATTGCGGCACCATGGCATATGCCCTGCCTAACGGCACCTTGCTTGCCTGCACCTTTGATCCGGAGCTGGTGGAGGAGCTGTATGAGATGGAGGGCATGGAGCTTCGGAAGAACAAGATCGACACCCTCTTAGGACCCGGCATCAATATCCACAGGAATCCATTGAACGGTCGTAACTTTGAGTATTTTTCGGAAGACCCGTATCTCACCGGTATCATGGCAGCAGCACAGCTGACCGGCATGGGAAAATACGGTGTCACCGGCACCATCAAGCATTTTGCATGTAACAATCAGGAATTCAAGCGTCATGATGCCAACAGCATTGTATCGGAGAGAGCACTGCGGGAGATCTATCTGAGGGGCTTTGAGATCGCGGTGAAACAGGGCGGCGCTTATAGTATCATGTCCACTTACGGTCCGGTGAACGGACTGTGGACAGCGGGCAATTATGATCTCCTGACGACTATTCTCCGTAAGGAATGGGGATATCAGGGCATTGTGATGACTGACTGGTGGGCAAAGATCAACGAGGAGGGTGAGCCCGGCTCTGGCAGACAGACGATTCCCATGGTGCGGGCACAGAACGATATCTATATGGTCGTAGCGGATGCGGCATCCAACTCCGCGGGGGACAATACCGCGGAAGGGTTGGCAGATGGCAGACTGACCAGAGCACAGCTTACACGGAATGCGGCAAATATCTGTGGTTTCCTGTTACGTTCCGTTGCTATGGAACGGTTTCTGGACAGAGAGGAAGAGGAATGCACGGAGCTTCACAATCCGATAAGCACCGAGGGCGCAGGAGACAGCGGACAGGTGCTGGCGCGTCTGGAACTTCCGGAACCGAAGCTTTTAGAGGACATAGACCTTCCGTTGGAGAAGCTGTCCACGAAGAAGGGCACAAGTGCGGTATACCAGTTGCATTTCTCCAGGATCGGAAGATATGAACTGGTATTCCGGATGAGTTCTGCGTTAGGAGAACTGGCGCAGCTGCCGATCTCCGTGTTCCTGAACAATACATTACAACAGACCGTGACCCTTAACGGCACGGAAGGTCAGACCATGGAACGTGTTGTAACACTGCCCATTCGTCAGGACGGTGAGAAATACATGAAATTATATTTCGGAGAGAGCGGTATCGACATGCGCCGCATGTTCTTACGCTATGTGGGTAAGAACGATATCGAAAGCTTCCGGAATGAATGATCCGGAAAACTTTAACGGAATATTTATGCATAGCCTCCCAAAGAATGATTGACTTCCCCTGCTTTTTCAGATACAATCTACTCTTGTACGTTTATAAGAAAAACTAACGAGGAGGCAGGAAAAGTGATAGCACAGATACTTGCAGTAGTTATATTTATAGCAATGTTTGTCCTGATCGTTCTGGAAGTATGGGAGAGACACGTTATTACACTGGGCTGCGGTCTGCTGACGCTGGTGCTGGTATTCGGACTGGGAATGCACAGTATGGGTGCAGTGTGGGAGACCTTGAATTTAGGCAGCTTTTTTACAAGTCATTTCTGGTATACGGCGGGACAGTCCGCGGAGACTTCCAGCGGCATTAACTGGGAGACGATCGTATTCGTAGCGGGAATGATGATCATGGTAGAGGGAATGGCGAGAGGCGGATTTTTCCGCTGGCTCTGCATGCGCCTTGCTAAAATGGTTAAGTATAAGGTAGTGCCGCTGTTCGTGACTTTTATGGTATTATCCGGTATTCTGGCAATGTTCATTGACAGTATCACCGTAATTCTGTTCCTGGCAGCAGTCACGATTGAACTGTCACAGCTGTTGAAATTCAATCCGGTGCCTATGATCCTGGCAGAGGTATTCTGTGCGAATCTGGGCGGATCCGCTACCATGTGTGGAGATCCCCCCAACATCATCATCGGTACTTCCCTGGGATATTCCTTCACGGATTTCCTGACCAATACCGGTCTGATCGCAGGTATTTCCCTGGTCGTAGTTGTATTGTATTTTTACCTGGTATTCCACAAGGAGCTACGTGCCAGCGAGGCGGCAGCAGCCGGCAGCAATCAGACTTACCCGGATCCTTCCGAGGCGATTACCGATAAAAAGGGATTCATTATCAGTACCGTTATTTTCCTGTGTGCAGTAGCATTGCTGGTAACCCATGCACAGACCGGTCTGACCGTATCCTGCATCGGCGTGTTTATCACTATCGTGACACTGATCGCCGCAGGCAGAGATGCCCTGAAGCTGATCAAGCAGATCGACTATAAGACGCTGCTGTTCTTCATCGGATTGTTCATGGTGGTAGGCGGTCTGGAGCAGACAGGTATCCTGAAAGTTATGGCGAACTTCATCGGTGACATCAGTAATGGTAATCTGATGCTGATGATCGCGATTATTTTGTGGATCTCCGCAATCGCCAGCGCGTTCGTGGATAATATTCCTTTTGCGGCGACGATGATCCCTATCATCAGCAGTCTGTCCGCGGCCCAAGGTGTGGAACTCTCTATCCTGGCATGGGCGTTAGCCATGGGAACCGATATCGGTGGAAGCGCAACTCCTATCGGTGCATCTGCAAATGTCGTGGGTATCGCTACCGCAGCAAAGGCAGGTCATATGATCAAGTGGGGAAAATATTGCAAAGTTATGGCTCCTGCGACTATAATAGTAATAGTAATCTCCATGGTAATGATCTATGCGAGATATCTGTAAGACTATAAGGAGGGCAGACCCATGAGTGAACAACTGATTATCTCCGTCAGCCGTGAGTACGGCAGCGGCGGACATGAGATCGCACAGAAGCTGGCAGAATATTACAAGCTGCCAATGTACGATCATAACCTGTTAGATGAGGTGGCTGCAAGCATGAATGTGAGCAGCAAGGAGCTGGCAGAGTTCGATGAAAAGAGACGTAACAAATTCCTGTACAGAAGTGTGATGGGAATGAACAGCTCTCCTGCAGATAATGTGGCGAGAATGCAGTTTGACTATATCAAGAAAAAGGCAGAGGCAGGAGAATCCTTTGTGATCGTAGGACGCTGTTCTGAGATCGTGTTGAAGGACAATCCGAATCTGATCTCCATCTTTGTATTAGGAGACAGAGAAGCCAAGATCGAGCGTGTTATGCAGATCTATGAGCTGGATGCGAGACATGCGGAGGAGCGCATGATCGAGAAGGACCGTCGCAGAAAATCTTACCACAACAGCCATTGTAAGGTAAAATGGGGCGACTCCCGGAACTACGATCTGTCCATCAACAGTAGCAGGCTGGGTGTGGAGGAGACCGTGGAATCTCTGAAGAATTATATAGATGCGAGAATCGCTCATAAATAGAATGATATAAGATAACAAAAATGCAGAGACTGTCTGTGGAAAATGTACAAGATAAAATCTTGTGGATGCCGTAGACAGTTTCTTTTTATTGCCATAGAAAGTGTGTCTTAAAAAATGCCGGACAACATTTAAGCAAATATTAAGGATTTCTGCCGCGACAAATACAAAGGAGTGTGGTATTCTAGGAGACAAATAGGAAAGAGGCTTAAGGAACGTACCGGTGCCGGTATGTGGAAATGAGGTACAATATGAGTGACAGAGAACGAGATTCCATTCAGGAGATGGAAGATATACAGAAAGGGCTGGAAGCCTTTTTACAGCAGGAGATGCAGGAAATGCAGACGTCTGGCTCCGGCAGTGGGAAGTCCGGGACCGGAAGGCGGACAGCAGAGCGTCCGGCTCCACAGATGTTTGACATGACTGAGAATGACGAGGATGAGGAGGAACTGGATGTGATCGGATCCGGAAGACGAGCAAGAGCGGATGATTACGCGGAAGATTGGGATGATCCCGCGTATCGTAAGAGACAGGTGGCTCGCAGAGAGACGACGCGTAAGACTTCAGAGAATCGTAATAGTGGTGACCGTAGTAACAGTAATGCAGATCGTCGCAGACAGGCGGCATCCGATAGACCTCGGCGTAGCAGAAGGGAGGACTATGCGGACGAATACGAGGACTACGAAGATCATAGAGAAAAAAATCGCTCCGGAAGAAAAGCAGGGAAGCGTGAGGAGATAGACACGAAAACGGATAAGAAGAGCAGAAAAGGAAACAAAAAGGAAGCCGGGAGCGGCAGAAAAAAGAAAAAATCCGGCTTCAAGCGCTTCCTGATCGCAGTGGCGCTGATCCTCGTATTTCTGGCAGCAGGGTTGTACGTCCTGGTGGGCAAGGTCTATGCGGAGATGAATTATGAAGAGATCGAATCTGTGGCAAGCTCTCCCATGAAGGAAGAAGGCGTCACGAATATTCTCCTGATCGGTAATGATTCCCGTGAGAACGGGGAGGATGGCAGATCCGATGCCATGATCCTACTGTCTATCAGCAACAAGACGAAAAAGATATATATGACATCTCTGCTCCGTGACATGTATGTAGAGATACCGGGACATAAGGATAATCGTCTGAATGCGGCATATTCCTACGGCGGCGCGGAGCTGCTGATGGAGACCATCGAGCAGAATTTTGACATTCATATCAGCCGCTATGTGCTGGTGAATTTTGAGGCATTTGCGAATCTGGTAGATGCCGTGGGCGGCGTGGATCTGGAGCTGACCGGCAAGGAAGTGGAGTACGTGAACGGCTACCTGGTAGAATATAATATCCTGCTGGGCAGACCGGAGGGAACGGACTATTTCGATGACTTGTCCGGAGGCATGGTGCATCTGAATGGTCCTCAGGCGCTGGCATATTGCAGAAACCGTTATATCGGTACGGATTTCGGCAGAACTGAGCGACAGAGAAAAGTGCTGACAGAGGTCATTCATAAGCTGCCTAAGGGTGTACTCACGAATCCGAAGGGACTGATCGACGGACTCATGCCGAATCTCACCACGAACCTGACCCAGGCGGAGTGTTACCGGTTAAGCCTCATGGCACCGAAGATTCTGACATACGATATTATACAGAACAGTATTCCCATTGAAGGCACGTATAAGGATGCGACCCATCGTAAAATGTCCGTGCTGGAGGTGGATTTCGAGGCAAATAAGAAATTCCTGCAGGAGAATCTGTATGGAACGGGAGACAGCACTGCGACAGCGGCTTCTGAAAATTAAGACTGATTTAGGAGAGGGCTAAGGGATTTCTTTGTAACAGAGGGAGAGTGTTTATGGGGCAGAGGAAAAAGCGGTTTGTGGCACTGGTTTGTGCGGTCAGTGTAATAGCGTTTAGCGGCTGTGGGGATGATCTGACACAGCAGGTCTGTATTCCCGGGGTGGAAGAACTGGCGCAGCCGATCGGCGGTTACCATACCGGACCGCAGGACGATCAGCCCGGGGATAATATCGGGGAGATCGTTCTGCCAGGTGGGAAGGGCGGTGACAATACTGCATTGCCGGAATCGGGACAGTCCGGAGCTTCGGATACTTTGATGGGGGAACGCTGCACGATCACGATCTCCGCGGCAGGGGATGTGACTTTGGGCAATCATCAGGAACAGGATTACAGCTATTCCTTCCGCCAGGTGTACGATCAGGCGGAGGATGAGGGATATTTTTTCGAGAATGTGAGAGATATTTTCGAGGCGGATGATATGACCATCGTGAATCTCGAAGGGCCGCTGACCACATCGGAACAGATGCGGGAGGGGCAGACCTACTGCATCAAGGGAGATCCGGCATATGCCCATCTACTGACTTTGGGGGATATCGAAGCCGTCAGCTTTGCGAACAATCATCGACTGGACTACGGAGAACAGGGCAGCCGGGATACAGTGGCGGCATTAGAGCAGGAGGGCATTGTCTATGCCTATGATAAAAATGTAGGCATCTATGAGATCCCGGACAGTGCGGCAGCCCACGGCGGAGAGCGGAATCTGAAGATCGGCATTATCTCCGTCAATGAAGTGGAATGGGGCGCACAGGCGGAGAAACTGATTCAGAATAATATCGAGGTCTTGCGGGAACAGAACGTGGATCTGATCCTCGCCTGTTGTCACTGGGGTATCGAAAAAGACAATTATCCGGAAAATTATCAGCAGCAGCTTGGCAGGAAATGCATTGACTGGGGTGTGGATCTGGTCATCGGTCATCATCCCCATGTCCTGCAGGGAATCGAGGAATACAAGGGCAGATATATTATCTACAGTCTGGCAAATTTCTGCTTCGGAGCCAACCGGAATCCGGAGGACAAGGACACCATGATCTTCCAGCAGACCTTTACTTTTGAGAACGGGGAAAAGGTGGAGGATCAGAACGCCCGGATCATTCCCTGTATGGTAAGTTCTGTCAAAACAAGGAATGATTTCCGACCGACGCCGGCAACGGGGGAGGATAAGCAGAGGATCCTGAAGCGTATGAACGAATACAGCAGTGCTTTTTGTGTGGCGTTTGATGAGGACGGCGGGATTATAGTGAATTGACCGATGGGAAAGGATAGGAATTGCCATGGAAAAAGCATTTAAGCTGGACTTTATCAATGACAAAACAGGAAGTCTGTATGTGAATTGCTGCGGGTGCTCTCAGACGGAAGCACTGCACAGCTTCGGACCGGCATCCAAGCCGCACTACCTGATCCACTATGTCTTAAGCGGCAAGGGGCATTTCCGGTTCCATGACAAGGAATACCGGCTGGAAGCAGGGTACGGATTTCTGATCCAGCCCAACGAACTGGCTTTCTATCAGGCGGATGCGAAGGACCCCTGGAGTTATCTGTGGGTGGGATTTGCCGGGAGCCGCGCGGAAGAGTATTTACATAGCATGGGACTGTCAGACAGGCATCCTATTTTTTCCTGTGATAAATCAGAGGAGCTGTATTCGATTGTCCGTGATATGATGGAACACAATACCTTTGGAATCGCGGATGATCTGCGCCGGAACGGACTGCTGGGAGTATTCCTGTCTGTGATCGCGGACAGCGCCGGTGTGGTAGCCAGAGAGGAAGAGGATAAGGGGAACCAGTATGTGAAAAAAGCGGTATCTTTTATCCAGAGTAACTACTGTAACCCTATCAAGGTCACGGATGTGGCGGATTATGTGTGTATCAACCGCAGTTATTTATATACATTGTTCCAGAATTATCTGGGAATGTCGCCTCAGCAGTTCCTCACCACCTTCCGTATCACCAAGGCGAGAGAACTGCTGGAATCCACCAATTATCCGATTGAGAGTATTGCCCTGTCCTGTGGATATAGTGATGCGCTGGTATTTACCAAAGCGTTCCATGCCATGAAGGGCATGTCTCCGTCAAAATACCGCAAGGAAAGCCAAAAAGAGAGCACAAAAGAACAGCTCCAGGAGGTCGAGGGGTTGATCGCCCGGCTATTGAAACCGTAAAGAACAACATTAAAAATGCCCATTCATTTGAATATGAATGGGCATTTTTGGTGCCTTGGTTTTATACAGGAATTCTATTTATTTAAGTTCTTTTCTACATATTCCAGGATATAGAAATTATCCTCCGGCATCTGGCATCCGACGATATACAGTCCGTTATCGTCGGAACAGCGGATGATGCGACCTTCCAGCACATTATGATTCGGCAGAGCAAAATCATGGATCGTGATAATGACTTCTGCATTTTTGCTTTGGCTGAATATCTTGTCTGTAGCCAGGAAAGCGAATCCGTTGGCACTGATATTTTCCATGGTAGCCGCATATTCCGTATCGGAATTTTTGAACTTAATAGTACAGGTATTATTCAGATCCATACGAGGGTATTTGCGTCTATTGTTGATCCTGGGTCTGGTAGTAATGGTAATCTTGAAAGCATGTTCACCATTTTCAGGAGCAGGAGAAATGGTGGCTTTGTCCCAACAGTACAGGATATTACCTGCGGTGACCTGCAGCATACAGGAAGCAGACCCGTTAACGGTCAGCTTCTTCTGACAGGATACCAGCAGTCCCTCCGGAAGCTGCTCGATCAGTTCCCCAAGATATTGGACATCCTCCTGACCGACCAGCTGTAAGTCAATCTTCATTCCGGGCTTGATGTCTTCAATACCCATGAAACCACCGATACCCAGATCACACATCATGTTCTCCATGACATCTTCGATGGTATTGATATTGTCTGCTGTTTCCTGATACTTGCTGAGCATCCGTTCACTGGTCCGGCTGGAGTGTGTGATACAGGTTGTGATGGTATCCACGATGTTAGATACCTGCTCCATGTTGGATACCAGCTGGGTGTTGGAGTTCTCTACTTCTTTAATGGCATTATCTACAACCTGAATGTGATTGCCCAGCTGCACGGAATCAGAAGCAATCTGATTTACGTTATCTCCGGTCTGCGTTACTTTTTCCAGAGTGATCTGGATCAGCTTTAATGTCTCTTCAATGGAAGAGGTCATCTTTGCAGAGGTAGCATCCAGTCGGGAGAGAGCATCCCTGATCTGATCAGAGGAAGCGTGGGTCTCGGTGCTTAAGGTACGGATCTGATCTGCCACAACAGCGAAGCCCTTGCCGGCTTCTCCGGCTCTGGCAGCTTCGATGGAAGCATTTAATGCCAGCAGATTTGTCTGATTCGTGATCTTCTCTATGGTACCGGTCTCCTGTTTTACCATTTCGAATTCCTGACGGAAATTCTCCAGAACATTTTCCAGCTCAGTAGACAGCTGTGACATGGTAGCAGCGGTATTCACCAGACTCTTCAGGTCTTCTGCGCTGACGCCGGAATGGGATTGCGTTTTTTCGACGAGCGTGATCATTTCTCCGATCAAAGCTACCACATTTTCTACCTGGGCACGGATATCGGAGGTCATCTGTGTGGATGATGTGGTACGATCCTGCAGCATATTGTTGTTGTCAGTCAGCTCGTTCATACCCAGCATGACGATATCGGAGCCATGCTTATTCTCGGAAGCCAGCTCTCTTACGACAGTGATGCCATCGAGAATGATATTACTCGAAGACTTTACCTGTTCTACAGTAGTTACGACTCTGTGCAGGTCAGCCCTGATGCTGTCGGTCATGGCACCGTCGGATTCATTCAGATGACGGATGGACATGACATAGCAGATGTAGCAGAGGATGATACAGGACAATTGCAGCTGATAATTTTTCATATCGGAAGCGCTGTTGAAGCCCAGCATATAGCGATAGACGGCTGCACCGACGATGATCAGGGCATTGGCGATACCGCAGTTGATCATGAATTTCCGGTTCTTATACAGTACCAGCAGGCTCGTCACCGGCAGAATGTAAGTGAAAGCGATTGGGGAAGCAGTAGTACAGATGACAAAAGTGTAGAAGATGCCGTAACCGATGACCAGATCGTAGCGGTAGAGCTCCGTTGCCCAGCCTTTTACACGTAACAGAACTTCGCCAAAGATCAGAGGCAGCCAGCATAATGCCAGAAAGATCAGATAAGAAGTGGTGGGATATAATCCCCCGGACGCGTCGGAGCCATAATTGGCACTCAGTAAAACAGCAAAAACGATCCAGATCTTACGGGCTTTCCGATTAGCTTTTTCTTTGAAAACATTTTCGTCGTATGTCATGATACATATCCTCCTTTACAGTTCTCTCCGGTATGTTCAAAAAAATGAATCAAATGGTGGATCACTTCCCTGCTTTCCGGAAGCTCCGGGTAAAAAGCGCTGAACGCATGGGTCAGGCGGGGATCCTTCGGGTAGTTGATCAGTTTATGGGGCATCTGATGTCTGCGCAGAGCCTTTTCAAAATTCAGAGTATAGCTCTGAAGATTATCGTTGTCACTGGTGATCAGGAGACTGGGTGGCAGACTGGTCACGATGTCCGGGTGCTCCGGAGATACATAGGGGGCAAAAGCACTTTTTTTATAATGCCGGCCGTAGAGATATCTGGGGAGGAAAAGTCCGATCTGATCCAGGCGGTTCGTATAGAACATTCCGCTGACCAGGCCAAGTGCCCGGACTGGCAGGTCAGAAGGGGGT